>ERZ1026856.281-NODE-281-length-34736-cov-25.787780_pt1 | contig 34736 bp, 12 predicted proteins | sample MGYA00380158_ERZ1026856 | MGnify/ENA primary metagenome ERZ1026856 (study PRJEB33269, sample SAMEA4719794) | human gut metagenome | biome: human-associated habitat; feature: organic feature; material: feces | place: Cameroon | collected 2013-10 ...
ATCTATTTATATGTTGCATGATAATAATTTTTTATTTTTGTTTATTATAAGAAAAAATAATAATAACATTTTCATTAAATTTAATGAAAATGTTATTAAATTGAAAAAATAGCCAAATAAATGAGTTTTTTACTCATTTATTTGTGTTTTTATGTATTTTAAAGGGTTACGTGAAACATACTCCTTCTTCCGAACCCCCTCTTTGTTCTTAGGCTACGCCCCCCTACCCCCCACTCTCGTGAGATGTATTTTGTCTATGACGTTTAACCTTCTTTGTTCTCCTTCTCTCGCTCTCCTGGTACAGTACAAGTTAGTACATTTGTATGATTGTATTTGTTTGCCCTGCCTCTCGTGGTTAGATTCAGCTCTCGCGTCAGCTCACCCGCATGGAAGTTTTTTATATGTTGTGCCAAAATAAAAAATAATTGAAAAAAATTAAAAGTTTAAAATGAGTACCAAAAATCAAAATAAAAACAATTAATCAATTGTGTAAAGCAATTTGTAAAAGGAGGAAAAGCGATGTTACAGTGTAATGATATAAAACATTTAAAGTTATTTAAAATGAAATGCTACTTACCATTTATTGATAATACTCCAACTAAGGATTCATGTATCATATTTAATGGTATGGCAACGACTAACGTTGAAAGAATATTTAACCACAAAATGTTAGATAATACAAGAGCAAGATATAGACGTCTATATATAGATAGAAAGATTACAAAAAAGATAGGTTCAAAGAAAATCAATAAAAATTTGATTGAAACTAGAAAAACTTCTTACAATAGTCTTAGAACCAGTAACTGCTCTGTTGCAGGTATTACAGAAGGAAATTTGAAAAGTACTTTGAATTTAGTGTATGATTTATCGGAACTAAATATGATATTTTTCTCAAATTCTGTCAAGCAACAAATAAAAGTTCAAGCTGTTAATTATGTAAAATATCTATTGACTTGTATGGAAATACCTAATATGTATAAGAAACAAACTATGTTCATTAATTTAGATGAATATAAACCAAGTCAAATACCAGTAGCTAAAATGTTCACAGAACCAGCATATATGAGGAATCCAATAACGTTATTTTATTTATGTCTTAAATACAATCCAGAAGTTTTTTATGAACTTGGAAATTTAGACATAATCATAATAACTGATAATGGTCCAATAGCTAGAATTAATCCACAAGAATTAAAAAGATTGGAGTTAAATAATAAAAAACCAGCTGCTGAATTCAGAAAGATAATATTTAAACTACATGGCAATCAAATAAATGAGACATCTATGGATAAAATGGAAGATAAAACAATAAATAATGAGGAGACTAAAGAGGAAATAGTTGATAAGATAATGACAAACTTTGTGTTTGGTGCTAATCAAACTATAAATAAAGATGTTAAAGAGATAGTTGAACAAGCAGTCGAACAAAGTAAAGTTGATGGTGATGATGTAGATTTAATTATAAATAAAATAAATAATGATGAAAGTGTTAAAAAAGAAGTTAATAAAACATTGACATTGAAAAAAACTGCTGGAAATCATGCATCAACTAAAAGAGATGAATTACTTAAATCCAAACAAATGGATTTAAAAGTAAAAGATAAAACTTTAAAAGAAATAGTTGAAGTTAATGCAAAAGATATCGAAATAGAAACTAATGATGTTACAGAAAAAGTATTTACTACAAATAAAAATATTGCTACTAAAAAATACTGCAATATAGATAGACAGTATAATGAATCACTTAGAGAAGCTGATTTAGTAAATATAATTACAGATTTAAATAATAAATCAATTCCAATCTATATTAAAAGTATAGATGTTGAAGATAGTTCAGATGTTTTAAATTATAAGGAAACTTATAAGATAGTGTTGGAAGATGCAAATAGAGTTAGACATAATCTAGTTTTCGATATGCCTAAATTAATAGATGATAAATTCTTATATCTTGGAGGCAATAAAAAGATATTCAATAATCAGCAATTGCTATTACCAATAGTTAAAACAGAACCAGATACAGTTCAAACTGTAACCAACTATAATAAAATTTTCGTTCGTAGATATGGTGATAGAGTATCATCTGATATAGAGAAGTTTAAAAAGGTTGTGACATCTGGAAGTGTTCCAAAATGTAAGTTTAAACGTGGTAATTATGTAAAATTGAATGGAAATTATCTTACTACTATTGAATATGATAGTTTATCAAAAACATTTGAAGAAGTTAAAATCGGGTCAACTCATTTAATATTTGACCAAACATCATTACGTATACAATGCGATGCTAAGAAAATAAAAATAAAACCAAATACAATTCCAATTGGTTTTGATGGGGATAGACCAATATTTTTAAATACAAATGACAATACAGTAGTTGGCACTAATAAGACTTTATTCGAATATATATGCAGTAAAAGTCCAGAATTATCAGATTTAATGAAAGAAACTAGTGCTGGAAAAAAATATATGTATAGTAGAGCGACAATAATGAAAAAACAAGTTCCCCTAATATTATTATTAGCATATTTTGAAGGGCTTGATAACATTCTAAAACGTGCCAAGGTTAAATATTATTTTTCAGATACTAGACCTAGAGTTTCATCATCTGAGCGAGTAGTGGAATTTAAAAATGGATATTTAGTATATGAAAATAAACCATTTGAGGTATCTCTATTAATGAATGCTTTTGTCGACATACCTACAAAAATATATGATTATGAAGATTTTAATGAAAAAGAAATATACCCTGATATATTTGAAACAATGTTCCATAGAAGGGGAATAGCAATTGCATTTGACCACTTTTATGAAAATTTTGTTGACCCAATAACTTATAGTACATTAGTAGATTTAAATTTGCCAACTGATATAACAGGAATGTTATTATATGCGAATGCATTACTTGTCGATAATCAATTTAAATATGAGACTGACCAAGATTTAATGAGGATTAGACGAAATGAAATCATTAATGCATTACTATATAAAAAGATAGCGACCGCATATGAGAAATATTATGACACTTCAAACAATTCAAATCCACAAAAAATATCTATACCTAGAGATGCTGTAATAAAAGAAATAATGAAGCAACAAACTTTAGAAGATTATTCGGTATTAAACCCAATAGTTGAATTAGAAAAAGTTAGAGCTACAAGTCCTAAAGGACCTAGTGGTTGTAACCTAGAAGAAGCATATAAGATAAATAAACGTTCTTTTCATAAGAATATGACAGGTTTATTTACAGTATCAACTTCACCAGATAAAAATGTTGGGGTTGTTCGTGAATTAACTTTAGAACCTGGGATTGTATCACCTAGAGGGTATTTAGATACGCGAAATACAAATTCAGAAATAAATCAATTGAAAGACGTTAACTTATTTGGTGCTGCAGAATTATTATCACCTCTTGGTGAAACTAGAGATGACTCTGTACGTCTTGCTATGGCAACTAAACAAAGTAAGCATATAGTACCAGTTAAAAAATCTTCTCCAGTGTTAATATCAAATGGTTCAGAACAGACTATTCAATATGAATTAAGTAACGATTTTGTGGTTGTTGCTAAAGAAGATGGTAAAGTAATTGAAAGAGATGATAAAAGTGGATTGGTAATTATAGAATATAAATCAGGCAAACATGAAGCCATAGATACTAGCTCAAGAACAGTTAAAAATGGGGCAGGTGGTTTCTTCTTAACTAATCAACTTACTTGCAATTTAGAAGTTGGTCAAAGAGTTAAGAAAAATGATATACTTGCATCTGATTCAAAATTCTTTACTGATAGTAAATTGACAGGAAATAGATTTAATATTGGGACACTATGTAAAGCGGCAATAATGTCTTCATATTCAACATTTGAAGATTCAACTGAAATAACTAAAAAAATGGCTAGGGAAATGGCATCTGAAATAACTATGTGTAAACCAGTTGTGTTAGGTGCGAATACAAATGTTGATTTTATGGTTAAAGTTGGTGATAAAGTTGAAGTTGGTGATGAATTAATTCGTTTTGAACGTTCATTTAATGAGGATTTGTATAATAAATTATTGGCAAATATAGGTGATGAATTAGAGCAAGAAATAACAATGTCAAGTAAAGAACAAGTTAAATCAAAATACTCCGGGATTATATCAGATATTAAGATATATTCTACTGTAGATTTGGACCAATTATCATCATCATTAAGATTCATTGTTTCATCTCACTATAATAAAATTAAAAAACGTAAAAAAGTATTAGATAAATATGATAAAGGAAATAGTATAGTGAAATGTGGTATATTATTCAATGAACCTACAGAACCTATTGAAACTAAAGATGGTAAAGTTAAAGGTCACATAGTTAATGAAGGGGTATTAATTGAGTTTTATGTCACTTACAATGATGAAATGGGAATTGGTGATAAGATTACTAACTTTACAGCATTAAAAGGTACAATTGGTGAAATAATTCCTGAAGGGCAAGAATCATATACGTTGTTTAGACCTGATGAGGAAATATCAACTTGTATTGCACCAGCTGCAATAATAGCCAGAATGACGCCATCGATAATATTAACTTTATTAGGAAATAAAGTTATTGTTGAACTTAAGCGTAAATTGAAAGATATTTATTTTGGAAAAAAATAAAATTAAATATAATAATTCCCTCAACTTTTTCATAAGGTTGAGGGTAAAATTATACTCGGAGGTGATACTATGTATAAAATAGACGATAATAGATTTAAATACATGAGTAGATTATTCCTTATAATGATAAGCTGTAGATAACTTTAAATGGAGGATAATATTATGAGGAAGAAGTATATTGAAATATTGTATAGATTGGTAAATGATAAGATAATTGAATTAGGGAAAGAAGAATATACATTTACCAATCCAGATTTTAGAAATCAACGAGTTTCAACAATAAATGATGGCACATTTAGCGGTTATCATTTAACAAAAGCAGTTGAAACTGTAACAGGTTTAGATATTCCTAGAAATGGGAGTGTTGTTAAATTCGAATTATCAGCAGAGGAGAATCAGAGTGTGTCACAAATGAATAATGATGAAATGGCACGTATGTATTCGGATAAAAATCTATTAATAGAATTGAAGGAAATAAAGAAATTATTAGAAATAGAATTAAAATTGGAGGAGATTGAGTAATGAGTAAATTTATTATAAAACGAGACAAACAAGTTGAGGACTTTGATGCAAATAAAATATTTGTTGCAATTTCAAAAGCAATGAAAGATGCAGATGAATATGATGAAAAATCATGTAAAGATATAACTGAAAAACTAACAGAAAAAATCACTTCAAGCGATAGAGACTATTCAGTTGAAGAAATACAAGACATGGTGGAAAATGAATTAATGTCATCAGGAGAATTACAAACTGCTAAGAAATATATTTTATATAGAAATAAAAGAACTGAAATGAGAAATAAATCATGGATAAAAAGTGCATTACAAATATCAACATTTACAGATAAATATTTAACAGATGGTGAAGATTATGATGCATGGATTGCAAGAGTTAGTGCAGGGAATAGAAAAATAGAAAAATTAATAAGAGAAAAGAAATTCATATTTGGTGGTAGAATATTAGCAAATAGACAGTTACCTCAAACAAAAGGTTATAAATTAACTTATTCTAATTGCTATGTAGTAGAACCACCAGAAGATAATATAGAATCAATATTTGATGCTGCTAAAAAATTAGCCAGAACTTTTAGTTATGGTGGAGGAGCAGGAATTAATTTAAAAAATTTAAGACCCGATGGTGCAATAGTGAATAATGCTGCAAGATCAACTACAGGAGCAGTTTCATTCATGGAATTGTATAATTTAACAACTGAAGTTATAGCACAAAGAGGACGTAGAGGTGCATTAATGATATCAATGCCAATCAGTCATCCTGATATAGAAGATTTCGTTGATGCTAAAATGGAATTAGGCAAAATAACTAAAGCAAATATATCAGTTATGATGAATGATGAATTTATGAAGGCTGTTGAAAATAAAGAGAAATACTTATGTAAGTTCGTTGTTGAAAGTACTGGTGAAGTAATAGTAAAAGAAGTTGATGCGGCTAAATTATTTAGAAAATTCTGTTTTAATAACTGGGATATGGCTGAACCTGGAATGCTTTTCTGGGATACTATGGAAAACTACAATATGATGAGTGCAGATAAATCTTTTGAGTATGGTGGAACTAATCCTTGTGGTGAAGAACCTTTACCTGCAGGGGGTAGTTGCCTATTAGGTTCAATAAACTTAGCTGAATTTGTTTGTTGTCCTTTTACAAAAAATGCTTATTTTGATTTTTATAAATTTGCAGATACAGTTCAAGTTGCAGTACGAGAATTAGATAGAGTGTTGGATGAAGGTTTACCTTTACACCCATTACAAGAACAACGTGAATGTGTTGCTAAATATAGACAAATAGGTCTAGGAGTTATGGGTATAGGTGAAATGTTAATTAAAATGGGTATTACTTATGGTAAACCAGATTCACTGGTTTTATGTGATAAAATAGCAGATTTATTATTTACAAATGCAGTATACACATCTGCAATGTTAGCTAAAGAAAAGGGTCCATTTCCAAAATATGACCCAATAATGTTAGAATCAAAGATATTTGAAAATGTTGAACCTTTTATAATGGATATGGTAAGAGAATATGGATTGAGACATTCAGCGTTATTGACAATACCACCTTGTGGTTCAATATCAACATTGCTTGGAGTTTCAGGTGGAATAGAACCGATATTTGCATTAGAATATGAACGAAAAACAGAATCATTACATGATGCTGAAGTTAGATATGATGTATATACAGATATAGTTGAAGAATATATGAGTGTATGCGGTGTTTGTAAACAAGAAGATTTACCTGAATATTTTGTTACAGCACATCAGATACCATATGAAGAGAGAATAAAAATGCAAGCTGTTTGGCAAAAATATATTGACGCGTCAATATCTTCAACAGTGAATTTACCTAATAGCACTACTGTTGATGATGTTTGTAACGTCTATTTAGAAGCATGGAAACACGGTCTAAAAGGAATTACAATATACAGAGATGGATGTAGACGTCAAGGAGTATTAACAGCAAAATCTAATAAAAAAGAAAAAAGTAAACAAAATAATAACCACAATCTGGAAACTACTCCAGTAAACAATGACATATGTCCTGACTGCGGTGAGCCATTGATATTCACAGGAGGTTGTTCAATGTGTCAAAAATGTGGATGGAGTAAGTGCCAATAACTCCCCCAATTAATGTGGTTAACTTGTATGACGTGGTAAATAGAGAAGACTGGACTCAGTCTTCTCTATTTATTTGATTATATATTATATATGTGAAATAAATATAATATATGGGGGAGGTTTTAATATGAGACTATCAGAATTAAAAGGTAATTTGCCATTAACAAAAAGATACAGAACTGAAAATGGTATAGGTGTTTTTAAATGTGATTTAAGAGAACTTCATGATGGTGAAGTCTATGATATGTTATTGAGATATAGATGCTATATCAGAGATGGATTATATGTTGAAACATCATATTCATTTTCAGGTAATGATTTAGATGAATTATTGTCTGAAAAAAGAAGTGCTTTAGAGATTTATGACGAATTGCGTATAAGAGATGACCTTACTGAGGAAGAATTTAATGAAAGAGTAGAACTGAAGAAACAAATATGTGAGGACACTTATATGGTGTGCACTGATGAAACTATACCGTCAGAATCTAAATTGTTGATGAGTAGGAATTACACTAGTGATAATTTTAGAGTGAAACAATTGTATGACCCATTCGTAAAAGAAATTAAATTTAATAATTTTGATAAACTTGAATCTTATACAATATCGCTGAATTTTGGATTACCTATGATAATGACAGAGACTCTTAAAAATGATTTTGATGTAAATGGCAATCTCATTAAGAGTGAATTAAATACATTTAACACAAATAATGAGGTAACAAAATGTGCATATGATGAATGTAATAGAATGCTACTTAAAAAATATATACTAAATGATAAATTAGTATATGTTGATAAATATAGATATGATGATAATTTGCGTTATTGTGATATGAGTACGCCTGATGAAACATTGGAATCACATGACATCGCATTAATGGATGATGGACTACCAATAATACAAACATCACGTAGTATTTCAAAATATGGTACAACAGAAGGAATTACAACATTTGATTACATTGACAATGGTGATGTTGCAATAGAGTCAATATATATTGTACCATCTGAAGTTGTGGAATTATAGATATATATTATATAAATGAATATAAAGGAGGTGAATAGCTTTGGGTAAGAAGAAAAAGAAGAAAAAGAAATTCTCAGAAAGACCTGACAATATCCCGGTTGCAGCATCATATCACTTTTATGCCCTGGACCAAGTTGTCGAGTGGGGCTTAACACAAATGGATCCACCAAAGATTGAAAAACGAAATAAGGAGCGAATCAAGGAAATTGAAAAGCTCCAAAGTAAAGGAAAATTGGTTATATCGATATATTAATAAATTATCGATATAACTAGAAAGTAATTAAAAATAAGATTATGGAGGTAATAGTATGGATTTCAAAGATTTAAGAGATGAAATGAAAAAACAAATAGAGGCAGGAGAAAAGAAACGTAATCATAGTAAATCTGATTTTAACAAATTTGCAAAAGCGTTTGTTAATGATAGTGACTTTACATCTTACAAAGTTAAAGGCGTAGATGAAGATGGAAAACCTGTGAAAGAAGAAATAAAACCTGTAGAAAGTTTCAGAAAAGATATGAAAAAAGTGCTTCTTGACTTTGGTGTTGATAAACAAGAAGCTGAAAAAATAATGACAGATTATAAATTTAAAAGCTGTGATTCAGCTTATGAAATGACATCAGAATTACTGTATCAATATATTGATACAGGTAAAAAATTCGGATTTATGCCAAAAGAAGATTTCAATGGTTCAATATTTATAGACGATGTTGAAGCAGACGATGATTGGCAAGAATATAGAATACCATCTAAACCAGGGGAAGTAACACATAGTAAAAGAAAAGCACATAAAGTGCTTAATAGAAAATCAACTTGCCCTAATTGGTTAAAAGAAAAAAAGAAATAAGAAAATAATGTAAATTAAATAAGATACAATACTAATCGTTTGATTAGTATTGTATCTTTTATTTTTTTATAAATTCATTGGAATACTCATACTTTGTTCAACTAAAGTTATTCCATCCCCATTATTATCATATAAATAGTTTACATCATAGTGATGATAATATTTAAAATTAATATCACTTGATTTATGATAATGAATGAATACGTATACACCATCGTTGTAACATACGCCATAATCAGCAGTATTATTTTTATCATCCATCCATCTGTGTGATAAGTTAAGAATTGTTAATAATTCGAATGGTTCGCCTTGAAATTCACCATTTAATAGCTCTAATACCCCCAATGTTGGATATCTTGTGCTTTTTATTAATTTTAGTTTTTCAGCTATTAGTGAATGTACATCAAGGAATCTATCACATAAAAATTTATTTTCTATTATAGTTCGCATATAATGCCACACCTCCCAATTATATGGATGTGGGATGGTATATTAAATTCTAAATTTATTTTGACAATCTAACGATGCTATATATAGACCAGTTGATCTTTCTGACGGATCATACAAAGAGTTGTATTCATCAGCCATATGATAGAAACTCCATCCTAAGAACCAATCTTCATTTATGAATGTATTGTGCCATGCCATATACCAGTTCTTTTGAGTTGTTTCATCTACAATTGAACCAACATTTTCATTTGATGGTTCTGTTACAGCATAATCAACAGCAGGTAAACCTAATTCACCTAACATTACTGGTTTATCTAATGTTGATGCTAGTGTTCTCATATCGTTTTTTATAATTCTACCATTGAAATTGTTACCATAATTTAACCAAGTGAATATATCAGAATATGATGCAGATTTTGCATCTTTTGATAATGGGAAATACGCAGATATTGATATAATATCCCATATTTTAAAATAATCTGCTGTGCATTTAGTGTTGAATCCCATCATAGCACCATCATCTTCAGTTTCCCACCAATTAGTTTTAATCATCACATTTGATTCAGGTCTTCCTTCTTTTATGACATCATAAATTTCTTGCCATAATAATGGTTGGTCATATAGTATATCCATATTTGTATTTACATAAATACCCCAGAAGAAATAATCTTTAAATTCATTTAATAATTTGATGATTTCATTTCTCCAGTTTATTATAAATGATTTTTTATCTGTAGGGTTAAATTCTCTTTCATTAACCTCACCTTTATTTATACATGGGCAAGGTTCTAGTATAATTTGAATTTTATTTAATAAACCTTGTGCTCTCATAGTAAGCATAAAAGCTTTAACTTTTGCTAAATCTTCACTATCTATTTCTACTGCAGTAGATGTATGGTCAGGGATTAACATTCTAACTGATAATGTTAAGCAGTTTATTGATAACTTGCTTATATCAGAAATTAATTCTTGGTTTCCTTTAGTCCAAGTAGAACGGTTACCACCAATTAATTTAGAATAATGTACACAAGTTGAATCCAATCCAGGTAACACTTCTTCTTCACTTGGGTCTGGTTCAACAATATTTTCTTTCAAGTGTATGCAATATTTTAACGTATTTGATTTAATTTTATTGGAATCTTCTATTTGGATATTTAATTCAATATCATCTTCAGCTATGAAATCAAATAATACAACTGATTTGAAATCAGTTAAACTAGTTAATCGTCTATTGAAGTTTCCGTTAACATATACATTGCAACAATCAGATGATAAACCAGAGATATTGGCTTTACATATAACCTTATCGTATAGATTAACATATCTTTCAAGATCGGTCCAATTTATAACTAAATCTCTAGTTGATGGTCCTTCAGGGGTAGTTGTATCATTATTTATAATTGTGACTTCATATGTTATTGTATTCGTACAATTACCACTTTCATCTTCAATTTGGATGTATAAAACTCTGTCGACAGTCACGTCTTCTTGATAAAGAACAAAACGTTCTAAATTAGTTTCTGAATTAGCGGTATATGTTTTGTAATAACTACCATTTATAATGACTTTAAATGATTTAGTTTGTAGTCCACGTATTGCTGCAACATAACTTACAGTTTCACCACTTCTACAACTTATTGCAGATTCTTCTGAGTAAATATAGAATTTATTCTCTTCATCTGGTGAAATGTAATTATCTACAACTACTGTAAATATTAATTCATTTGAACGATTTCCTTCAGGATATTCTATTTGCAATATAAAGTCTTGAGACACTGAAACTTTTTCAGTATATATTATGAACTCTTTACCATTTTCAAATCCTTGGACAAATCCAGCATATTTTCCATTTACATATAAATTGCAGTAGCCATCCAATGAACCATTTATTATTACTGGGAATCCTAATTCTGTGTGTTGTGGGCAGAATAGTGTTGTTGAGTTTGCTGATAAAACTAATTCTTCAGTATCGAATACTGAAATTACATTTACTGTGAATTGAACTGAATTTGATTTAGTTCCTTTTTCACTCTCAATTGAAATAGATATCATATGGTTATCCATTTCTTCAAAAATTACTTCTGAATATGCCACAAATTCCTTATTATTTTCGACATTTGTTAATGTGTGACTTAGTTCACCATTAACATATATTTTTATATTTCCAGATTGTAAACCTTGTGCTGAAATATAATAACTTATTGCTTTACCTGCACGAGTTTTTATTATATTATTTTTAGCTGTTATTGATACATTTTCTTCTTCCGGTTTTGGTTCTGGCTCTGGTTTTGGTTTATCTGGGTCTATCGGTTTGTCTGGTTCTGATGGCTTATCAGGTTTAGAATCACCACTATTTATTTTATTTTTTATATCTATTAATGAAGTATTCATCTCGTTAATAGATTTTGACATTATTTCTAAATTTGAATTTATATTGTTAATGCTTGTAGTGTGTGATGTAACCTCCGTTAATAATGATTCAGATGCCATAGTTAACGCATCTAAAGCCACTATAATATAATCTAATTTTTGGTCATTATCCATATTTTCTAACTCACCTCCATTTGCTATCTCATCTAAATCACAAACAGCAATGTTATTATCTAATTTATTTGAGGATGAATTTTCAGATCTGAGACTCATATCTTGTGATTCATCAGTGTTATATGGTATCACAATATGTGCAATATCCATTGATTTTGTTGTGGTTGAATCTTTTGAACAAGTGCATGATTTTATTGAGTTAACTCTATTTCGTAATGTATTGATTGAGTTATTTAGTGTACTTACATTAGTAGATAATCTTTTAGATAATGCATTAATACTATTATTGGTAGTATTTAATTTATTAATGAGAGATTTTATTGAATTTTCTAAATTATTAATATCTTTTATATTCGTTTTTGTTGTGCCATCTAAAGTTTTTATTTGGTTTGTATGAGTTTTAGTTAATTCTACTAGTGTAGTTAATTTTTTCAATATAAATTCAGTTTGTTCTTTTAACGATTCTATATCTTTTTCAGTTTGAATAATTCTAGTTAATATTTTATTATCATTATAATATAGAGAACGTATATTATTTTTATTACCAGAATATCCACTTGATAATTTATTTCCCTTTAATCTAGTTTCAGTCACAGTTCATTATTCACCTCCTTTTATTAGCTTGTTTTTAATATTCGAATAATAACTTTTATGTACTATATATAGTTATAATTATATATTATAATAGTGAATATAAATTAATATTCCTAGTAACACAATATTAAAAATAATCTTTTGTTATATTTGACCAGTCTAGCCGAATGGTGGCGAGGAGGTTGTGAGGGGGTCCTCATACATAATCCGTTGTGTCAAATTAAATCACGTGTATATATAGGCAAGCTCGTATATGCATACTACTAGTCTGCCAGTAAGTGGTGGCGAGGAGGTTATGGAGGGTTCTTCATACATAATCCGTTGAAAATTGTGATTGTATAGCAAAAAGATTATTTTTTACATAAAATAAATAAAAGGAGGGATAATGTGGAAAATATATTTAAAAAAGATTATAATGATTTAAAATATGAGTATGGCGATAATATTGAATATATAAGACATGAACTATATAGAAAAATAAAACCAAAATTATATATGGGAATGCCAATGATAAAATTGCTAGAAATAATAATAGATAATTTTAAATCATCTTATTGTGAAGATAATAAAGAAGTTTTAAAAAGAAAAATAATAAATCATAGTAATAGAGTATATAAGAATATGAAATTGATAGCCACCAATTTAGAATTAAATGAGAAAATATTCCTATCCAAAAGAGATAAATTTGTACTTTCCGTTTCATGTTTATTACATGATATAGGAAAAGTATATAAAGATAAAGATCATCATATTTATAGTACAATTATCGCAGATTATATATTACGTTTGGATGAACGTTTTGATGAGGATTTAATAAATGACATATTGGATGTAATTTATAATCATAGTAAGAAAACTAAGAAAAAAGGTAAAATATCTATATTATCAAAAATAATGCGTGATGCTGATTTATTTGATGAAGAATGTGGAGATAGTTTATTTTATCTCTTAATTGGATTAAGTGAATTCAAAAACCGTAATCTAAATAAAATTAAGTTAAAACAAGCAAAATTATTACTACGTTCCAAAAGAGAGCAAGCACATAAAGACGAAATTAAATCTAAAATAAATACACCAGGAAGCTATGAATTATATGAAAAATTATTATTTGAAGCAACTGAAAAATTTTATATGTTTGTAAGTGTAATTGAAGATCTAGAGATAGAAAATGAATATTATGATTTAGATTATTTTGATGAAGAAAAATAAAGTATATACGAAATAAATCGTATATACTTTATTTTTTTGTTTATGAAAGTGGATATTTTCATCTAAAACATTAGTTTAATAAGCTGAAAGGGGGTATCTTATTGTATGAAAGGTAAAGGAAAACAAGGAAAAATGCAAAAAGGTCCTTTGGAAAGTACATCAAAATGGTTTACAAATGTAGCTAAATCATTAGGATTTGCAACGCAAGATATTGTAAAAGAAATGATACCTTCAATGTATGAATTTGCAGAAGAAAATGTAAATACGTATAGAGAAGTTGTTAGTGACATACGTGATAACAGTATGAATGAACGTATGGTAAATAGAGTTATGGATCAAACTTCACCAATGATTAAATTGGTGAATAAAGGTATAGAAAATGTATTAGAAGATATAAAAACAGGTAATTTCTATAATCAACAAAGAGACGCCGAATTAACCGCTTATTATGATAAAAAAGCTGACGAAGAAATGTTTGGAGGCAGTGGTGGTGGATTCGATGATGAAGATTTTGGTTTCGGTAACGATTTTGGTGATGATGGCGATTTTAATGAAGATGATATATTTATTGACGATAGCAGTAATGACGCGAAGCCAGCAGTTCAGCCAGTTGCAGTAGTAAATCAAGTCAATCAACAACCAAATCTTATGCCAGTTGCTAAAGCCATTTCAAATTCAAATGTGGCTTCAACAACTGCTACATTACAAATGATGCAAGGTACAGCCAAACAAGAAAAAATATTTGAGATTCAACGTACATTAAGAGATACTGAATTTAGAAATACATTGTTTGGTGTATTGGGTGCAATTAATGATAATTTGTCACAAATGGTAACATTCCATTCAGAAAGTACTTCAAAAATGATTGGTGGGGCATTATCATTTTTTGGTGAGCAAATAGATATATCTAAACAAATTGCGGAATCTATTAAAGGTGATGATAGAACTCCAGAGCAAATACGTGATGATGAAAGAGCAAAAAATACTGATAGTAAGAAAAAAGAAGACATCTTCCTAAGTGAAGGTGGCTTAGATATGGGTGCATATTTTAAAAACGTTGTAGATAATTTCAAGCATTTAGAAGAATTTGAGGATATGTTTGATATGGCATCAGTGTTCTTTGATAGTGATGAGGAAGATATGATGCGTATGGTAACACAACCACTTAAATTTATACCACAAGCAGTTGTTAAAACATTTATACCTCAAGTCACTCAAGATTCAATTGCATTAGTTGATGAAACATTTAGTGCATTTACTAGTGGTCTTATGGCAAAATTAAATGCTTGGGGTGAGAATGAAGACGACGACTCAATGGCAGGAATGATTAAAAATTTGATTGGTCGAACTTTGGGCTATAAGCAAGAAAATAAAACAAAAGCTAATTTAGGTAACTATGAAAAAGGACCAGTTCCTTTTGATGGAATCACACGTAGGACAATAACAGACGTTATACCAACATATCTTAGACGTATTGAAAGTGCTATAACTAATACTAATGAACGTGTGTATGACTATGATTCAGGCACATTTAAAAACTTAGAAGATATGATACGTTCTGCTAAAGATGCTGAAGCTGACCAAGAACAATCAGGTCAATCAACAGTCAGAATATATATTGATAGAGCTATATCAAAATTAAAAATGAATAAAGAACAAGAGGATTCATTTAAGGAAGAAGTTAATGACTATTTTAAAGCTATGAATAATGGTCAAAAGATGATAAATCCATTTGTTTATCGTAATGCTATGGGTGAGGAAGTTGATGAATTGGATGATAACCTATTATTCCTAGACCCAGATAATAGGGATTTATTTAGAACCATATTAGGTGGATTAGATAAAAAAGATATAATGAAGATGGTCGGTGAAAATGTATTTAAATCAGTTAAAAATAGGAATAGATTCTATGAAGAGATTGAAAAAGATAATACATTACATGGTTATAGATATGCACATGATAAGAGCTTCATATCAAAAGATTATGATGAAGACCCATCTACAAAGAAATTGACTAGAAAATCAGTATTTAAGCAACTTGATAGTTTTGGTAAAACTACTGTTGATTATGTTAGAGATATACGTTCAATTTTATTACATGGCATAGATGTCTTTATAGCTGGTGGTAGAAGGGATTCAGCACCAACTGAAAGTGAACGTGGTGAATTTTTCTCAAAAATGAATAAGAAGGTTGGTAAAGAGGAGCAATTTAAAAAAGATAAGCAAGATGCCGAAAATGAAAAAGAAATTAGAGAAAATGAAGGGAAGCGTGACATTACTGATATAAATAAAATGACTCAGTCTGAAATATTGGGCATAATTGACTTCCAAGATAGTGACAGTGAACGTAGAGAGGACAATTGGATGCAATCATTGAATATGTCAGATGGTGGACGAATAAGTCAACTTAAACAAAAATTAGCAGATAAAGTGATTGAGTTAACTGATAAGCCAACTAAAGCTATAAATGACTTCTTATACAAACTTATGTTTGGTAGTGACGAAGATGATGGTCAAGATTTTGATTCTTATTTTGACATGGCAAAAACAAAATTATCTGCATTCCACTCATGGGCAATTAATAATGTTTATACACCAGTAAAAGATGCATTAATAGGTCCAGAAGGTCTTGTTACTAAATTAAAAGATTCTAAATTTGTTAAAGCAATTACTGATAAGAAAAATATGCTTTTAAATAAATTATTAGGTGAGAAAGATTTAGAAGGAAATAGGACTGGTGGATTATTGTCAACATTTAGAAATGCTTCAGTTGATTTATTTAAAGGAATTAAGCATTATTTTACTGGTGAATCATATAAAACTTCAGATGGTGGCACAGTAGCAGAAGATGATGATGCTGTATTCAAACGTGTTAAACGTGGTGCTGAAGATGGTATGACTAGAATGAAACGTATTTTATTTGGTGATACTAAAACTGGTGATATTGGCATAGTTGCAAATATGGGAAAAACTCTTATAGATGGAATAAATAATTTCAGACGCTCTATGTTTGGTGAAGCATCAATGCATGGTTGGAAAGACGCTGATAGACAAAAATCAATGGAAGATTTAGCTGAACAAATTGCTAAACGAGCACCTAGAGCGTTAGGTAGAGGCTTGTTGATTGGATTGGGCAATAACGTGTTATTTAGCCAAGCAGGAATACTAGGTTCTATGTTTTTACCTGGAGGTCCAATTGGAGGTATATTAGTTGGTACTGGTGTATCTTTATTACTTGAATCTGATAGATTTAAAAATTGGTTATTTGGTGAAAAAGACCCAGACAATATAGATAGACGTTTAGGTGGAGTTATACCTAAAGGTATGCAAGATTTTTATCATGATAATAAGAAGACAATTAAGATGGGCGGTTTATTAGGTGCAGGATTCGGTTTATTACCAGCATTCTTCTTACCTGGTGGTCCTTTAACAGGAGCTATATTAGGTATAGGAGCAGGATTGTTAGCAAAATCAGATATGTTCCAAAGATTTTTATATGGTGATGATTTTGAAAATGGTGAAAAGAAATTAAAGAACGGTGCAATTGGTAAGGCATTTGATAAAGCTAAAAACTGGATGAATAAAGAATTAAACGTCGATGTTAAGCAAGCTGCATTTCTAGGTACTGTAGGTGGTCTTGCAGGAGCAATGGGATTATTACCATCATTCTTCCTACCTGGAGGTCCAATTGGTGGAGCAATACTTGGTGTTGGTGCAGGTATAATTGCAAGTTCAAATAAATTCCAAACTTGGTTATTTGGTGAAGAAGGATTTGATGGAAAACGTTCTGGTGGACTTATAGATAAATTTAAAACATGGTTTGATATTGAAATCTTCGATTCATTAAAAATAACTGTAAAAGAATGGGGACTTAAAATATCTGATTTCTTCCAAGAAAATATAGCAGAACCATTCTTAAGTGCGTTAGACCCAATGAAAAATATTGTAATAGATGCTGTTGATGGTGTTAAGAGTATAATTAAAGCAGGATGGAATAAATTAAATGATAGTGTAATCAGTGTATTTAAAGATAATGTAATTAAACCATTTGGTGAATCATTAACTAAATATGTTGTGGACCCATTGAAAAAACTTTTAAAAACATCATTCGGTATATTAGGTAAAATAGTTGGTACTGTATTATCAGCACCATTTAGACTATTAGGATTATTAGGTGCTCGTGTAGATAGAAAAGTTAAAAAAGGCAAAGCATCTGATAAGGAGAAAGAACAACGTCAAAAATATCATGATGCTAAAGAAGAACGTCAAAAGAAACGTGAAGAACGTAGACAAAAAGTACAAGAAGATATTGACGCGATGAAAGAAAAACAAACAAAGGATAGAGAATTCTTTAAACGTGACGGAAGATTTAGAAATCAAGAGGCTAAAGAAAAATGGGAAACTCAGCAAAGAGAAAAAGAAATGTGGTATCAACAACATATTGCAGAATCTGGAGCTGAAACTGCAGAAAGATTAGAAAATATAGATAATGCTATATCAGATATGATGAAAATGCAACCTAGTGTCTTTAAATCTCATGAGCAAAAATTATTTGATGAATTACAAAAATTACGTGAAAAATTATCTGAGCAATTAGAATACTGGAAAGAACGTGGATTTACTGATACACGATACATGAGACGCGACGAAAATAAAGAACAAAAACCTTTTGAAAAACCACAAGATCCATTCTTCATGTTTAATAATACTAAATCAGAAGAAGAAAAACCTAAAACTGATTTTAAATATGACATGAGTGAAAGAATTAAGATGACTGACCCTAATAGAAATGTATTTAAAGATGCTGCGACAGAAGAAGCCAAAAAACACCAAGACCCTAAAATCAATGAAATAGTAGATTTATTAAGACGAAAAGGTCAATCACATGCAGAAGGTTTAGACGAAGTTCCATATGATGGATATGTTGCAGAATTACATGAAGGCGAAAAAATAGTACCTGCAAATAAACGCGATAAAGAAAAAGAAAAAGTATCAGAACAGCAAGCTAAGCAAAAACAAGCATGGTATAAAGCAATACGTAAACATACAAAAACTATTGCTGATGAAGTAAAAGGTCAATTGTATGGTGTGGGTTCTAATATACATCAAATTAGAAAGATATTACAACACTCATTCGGATTAAAAGATGAAGAAGTTGAAAAAATAGAAGATAGAAATATTAAAGATTACGGTTTCTTTGGTAAATTATTTAATAAGGTTAAAAATAATATAACAACACCATTTGATTTCATTAAAGAAAATATAATGAGACCTGTTGAGTGGGTTAAAGAAAAAATAGGTAATGTTGTAGATACTGTAGAAGGAGCTATAGGAAAAGTAGTAAATACTATAGGTAAAGTTGTTGACTCATTAATTGCAGTCCCTGGCAAAATAATAAATACTACACTTGATGTAGCATCAACTGTATTACAAGGTGGAGCAAAAGTATTAGTAAAAGGACTTGAAATGGGATTAAAGGCAACTGGAACTGTAGTATCAGATTTATATAAAGGAACACGTTTCTTAGTAACATCAATCGCTAAGAGTTTTGTACCTGCATTAGTTGGAGCAGGCAAACTAGCAGGGAAAGTATTACAAGGACTAGGTACAGCAGGTAAATTTGCAATAGAAACAGTTGTTGGTCTTGGAAAAGGAATGTATACTGTAACTAAAGATGTATTAGGATTCGGTTATAATTTAACAAAAGATGTTGTTTCAGGTGTAACTAAAGTTGGTAAATCTTTATTTAAGGGTGGAATCAAATTAGTTAAAGGTGCATTAACTGGATTGAAAAATGTTGTTAAAGGCGGTTTTGGTTTAGTTGGTGGTGCATTAGGATTAATTAAATCTAAAGTAACTGGTAAGAAAGAAGATGGAGTGCAACAAGTTCAAGTAGTTGGTGGTAGTTTAGATATGCTTAACTATGTTGGTGCTGTTGAAGACATACTTCGAGTTTCTAATGTTGATAGAGTTATCGGTGTTAGCAAAGTTGATTCACTTACTAAAATAGATAAAGATGTTAATGTTCGTAATAGAACTAAAGAAGAGCAACGTAATATTCGTATGCAACATGCACGTGATGTATTCAATGGTGGTCGTGTGGATATGAATGAAAGTGAAGACAGTGTATTGAGACGTTTTAAATTAGGAGACAATCGTGATGATAATAAAGACGACGTTAGTATAGGGCATAAAAATAAAAACGATGCTTCTAATAAGATAAAAAATGGAGAGCTTAACCCTCAACAACCAAAAGAAAAATCTAATACTGAAAAGGGTAAAGAAAAACAATCTTATCAAAATCAAATAAAAGAGCAAACAGAGAAAACTAAAAAAGAGAAAAAACAAGAAGAGAAAGAAGCTGAAGCTAAGAAAGATAAAGAACATGTTTCTCGTTTAACTTCAGATTATGTTCAAGAACAGAAAAAGAAGAAGAAAGAAGAAAATCTAGACCATCAATATAAAGTAGAAACTATGAAAGATATTGATAGTTCAGAAAAAATAGCTAATAAACAATATAAGTTCTGGCAAAATCTTTTAGGTAAAAATGGAATAGTACACACTAAATTGACTGCAATTTGGGAATGGCTACTAAAAGTTGCACCAATGGCATTAGCTTGGTTTAAAGGAACAAAAATTGCAGGATTATTAGGGTCTATATTCGGTGGAACTGGATTTGCTGGAGCATTAAAAGGTGTCTTAGCAGCATTAGCACCAGCATTTGTAGCATTATTTATAGATAATTTAGATAAATGGAAACGTGATGAAAGAGCAGACAAATATAATTTATCAGATGAAAATGCATACCTTGGAGTTGGCGATGAAAAACGTTATGATGCTGAAACTGGTGAATATGTATTAAATCATGATAGAAAAGATGCTAGAAATAAAGTAATAAAAAATACAATTAGAGATGTTGGTAAAAATGGTAAAGTGCAAAAACTTGCATCAGCAACAAGAAATGTTGCTAGAAATGCTAGACCATATGTTTCTAGAGTTGGTAGTAAAATAGGTGGAGCAGCTTCAAAAGCTAAAGGTACATTTGGTAGATTTGTGAGCAAAATGGGTTCTAAATTTGGCAGAAAAGGTTCAGATGTAGTTAGAAATGGAATGTCTACATCTTTAAATAGTGGAAGTATTGAGATATTGGATGAAGCTGGTGAAACTGTCTTCAAAGGTAGTAAATATTCAATAACTGATGTCAAAGGATTAGGTAAAGCAACATATGTTGTTGAAAAATTTGTAAAATTGCTTAGAAAAGCAGTTACTTCAGTAATATCATTTGTTGGTGGTAAATTAGGCAATAATAAACTTGTCAAATCAGCAGCAAAAATCATGCAACCATTATTAAGTAAATTCTCAGGCTCAATGTTGGGTAAAATAGCTTCAAAATTTGGTGGTAAAATAAGTGCATTTATAGCTAAAAAAGGTGCAGGTGCTGCAACATTCTTTATTTTGGACGCTGCATTCGCTGTATGGGATATAGGTACAGGTCAAACTAAATCTGAAACAGCAAATTTATTTGCTGTTAATCAAGATGAAGTTAATGCTACAATGAGAACTATATCAGCTGCATTAAAGGCTATAACTAATTTCAGTATAATTGGTGTAATTAACTTAGCAAACGAAATAAGTTCTGAGTTATTAGGATTCAATTTCTTACGTTCATTAGCATGCTGTATATACAAACATGTAGCTGGTAATGAAAAGAATGCAGAACTTGAAAAGAACCAAAAAGAATTAGAAGCAGAATTACAACAGTACAATCAAGAGCATGGAACGAAGTTATCTAAAGAAGCTTATTTAGATAAGAAAAACCCTTCAGTGGCTAGTAAAATTATGAATAATAGTTGGGTTAAGAATTTTAAATCAGCATTTGATAAAGGTGACGCTGCCAATGCTTTAGGTAAAGATAAAGACGATGTCACAATGTGGGATAGAGTGAAATTCTTTGGTGGTCACACAGCAAATACTTTCTTAAATTTATTTAGAAGTAAAGAAAATAAACGTACAGATTCTGAATTCATGATAGGTAAAACATTAGTTCGTGGTGAAAATGGTTTACCAGTATTGGATGAAAATGGAAACCCAATGTATGAAGAAGACATCAAAGCAGGAAAAGTAACAAGTGATGGTAAAGTTCAAAAAGAAGGTGCCGACACTAAGTCTAAAAAATCAAAGACTTCAAAAAGTAAAAGTACAGATAATACAGCAGAATTGACAAAGAAATATGGTGGAAGTGCTGGTACTGGTGATATGCCTACAGGTGAAGCTGACTATCAAGATATAACTGCTAACTTTGATAGTAAAGCAACTGATGCAAATACTTGGTTAGAAAGTAAGTCACAAGATCAGAATGTGTTGATGAGAACTATAGGCTCTGGTTTTGATACAATTAAACGTGTATTCTTTAGATGGTATAGTGGGGATAGTAAAGATACTGACAGACTTGTTAGCAAAGCAGGCGATAAACTTAATCTTCATGATAATAGAATATGGAGACACTTTGGGGCATTTAATTGGTTAACAAATCTATTCCAAAAAGATGCAGATAAGCTTACAGAAAATTCTGAATTAGACACACTATCAACATTCTTTGACAATACTTCAAAAAGTATAGGTGCATGGATTCTTAATAAAATGAATGATGCCAAAGCATTATTAGCTAGAATACAATCAGGCTTCAATGGTTTAACTGGAAGTACACTTAGTATTTTTGGTACTGATATAAAACTTGGCAATGATACAAATAATAATAATAGTAATAATAATAGTAATAAAAAACTTAATTTTGGTGATATTGTTAAACGTGGTATTAAAGCCGGAATTAATACAATGATAAGCACAAACCCAGTTGTTGGTGCATTTAAAGCAATTGGTAGTGGTATCGGTAAACTATTTGGATATGCACAAGGTACTCCTTGGGTTCCAGATACACAATTGGCATTAATACATCAAGGTGAAATGATTGTTCCAGCTGAACATAACCCATTGAACCCAGAAAATAAAGAAAAATATGATGAATTCAAATATGATGTAGATAAAGACACTGATAATATATTAAATAGCAAATTACCTGTAATGCAAAATGATATAGATAATAAAATAGTACGTGATGAAAAAGTAACAGTTGGTGAAGATGATTCTTCTAAGACTAAAAAGACTGGTAGTTTTGCATTAGATTTATTAAAAGCGTATAGACGAATAACTGTTGATAATCTTAAAATATCATCTACTAAGACAATGGACGTCAATTTAAATGAAGGAGCAACACTCAATATTAATGGTATTGAAAATATTTCAGATGAGATAATTGATGCAATACAATCTAAAATAGATGAAAAAGTTAAAGATAAAAAACATAAAAAATCTAAACACGAAGATGAAGACTCATCTTCAAGCGGAGATACTGATTCAAGTTCATCTTCTGAAGACACATCTTCAGGCTCTGATAGTGGTTCAAGTTCATCTTCTGAAGACACATCTTCAGGCTCTGATAGTGGTTCAAGTTCTTCTTCTGATGATTCATCTTCAAGTAGTGATAGTGGTTCAAGTTCATCTTCTGATGATTCATCTTCAAGTAGTGATAGTGGTTCAAGTTCATCTTCTGGAGGTTCATATTCAAGTAGTGATAGTGGTTCAAGTTCTTCTTCTGGAGGAAAAACAAAATCTAAGAAACGTAAGACTAAAATTGACAAAAAGAAAGAAAGAACTAAAAAATCTATTGAAGCATATTTACCTAAAGATGCAGATGGTAAAATAATAAGTGGAGACCCACTTCAACAACACGGATATTATAGTTCTTCTTACTATATGAAGAAAAATAAACTACTACGCAAGGACCCAGTTACACAACATGGATTAGTTACTTCAGAATATCTAAGAAAAGAAAGAGAAAAAGACAAGAAAGAAAAAGACAATGATAAAAATAAACCTAATACTTTATTCCAAGCAATAAGAAACATGGATAAGGCCTTTAATAATTTCAATAAATCATTAAATAGAGCAGGCAACGGTAATACAATTAATACACTAGACAGTGGTAAGAAATTGAAAAATGATGGAGCTACAAAATGGATTGATAAAAATATACTTTCACCAATATCAAACTTTCATAACTCATTGAGTAAAGCAGGTAATGGTAATACACTTAATACGCTAGACAGTGGTAAGAAATTGAAAAATGGTGAAACTGCAAAATGGCTTGGTGGAGTATTCAATACAGTCAAACAAGCTGGCATTAATGTCGCAGGTGGATTTAAAGAATGGCACGAAAAAGATTCTAAGAAAACTAATGAGTCTGCAAAATATATAAAAGATGAAGCAGTTAAAGCTGGTAAATCTGCTATAGATTTTGGTAAAACTATTTTTGGTAATGTCAAATCAGGTTTCACTGATTGGTATAATGCTGAAAATAAAAAGAATAAAGAAAGTATAGAGACAATTAAAAAAGAATCACATAGATTGTATACACAAGATGATGATAAGGCTAAGAAATATGCTGATGCCGTGAGAGGTGATAAGAAGGGTAACGCAAATTTCTTCTCTAGATTGGGATATCAATTATCTAAACCTATTACGAATGTATATGATTTCTTTATGCCAAAAAATGAAAAACTTAAATCTGGAAACCCAAATGGTTTAACTTATGAAGGTGGAGCAATCGTACAAGGTAAACTTTTGAATAAGGAATTTGTAAAACCAGTTCAAACTGGAATTCAAGCATTAAAGAACGTTGCAGGTGGATTTAAAGAATGGCATGAAAAAGATTCTAAGAAAACTAATGAATCTTTGAAATATATAAAGGATGAAGCAGTTAAGGCTGGCAAATCTGCTATGAATTTTGGTAAAACTATTTTTGGTAATGTTGCAGGTGGATTTAAAGAATGGCATGAAAAAGATTCTAAGAAAACTAATGAATCTTTGAAATATATAAAGGATGAAGCAGTTAAGGCTGGTAAGAACGCTAAAGATTTTGGTAAAACTATTTTTGGTAATGTTGCAGGTGGATTCAAAGAATGGCATGAAAGGGATTCTAAGAAAACTAATGAATCTTTGAAATATATAAAAGATGAAGCAGTTAAAGCAAAAAATAAAGCAGGTGACTGGATAAATAAAAATATATTTACTAATATAAGAAACTTTGATAAAAAAGGTAATGAGACAATAGACCAAGTTAAGAAAGATGCTATCCGTGAAAAGAAAGACATGACTAAATGGTTTAATAATGTAAAAGATTCTACAGGAAATTGGGTTAATAAAAATATATTTAGTCATATAAGAAACTTTGACAAAAAAGGTAATGAAAAAATAGACCAAGTTAAGAAAGACGCTAAACGTGAACAGAATGATATAACTAAATGGTTTAATAATACGAAAGATTCTGCAGGAAAATGGGTTAATAAAAATATATTTAGTCATATACAAAACTTCGATAAAAAAGGTAATGAAAAAATAGATCAAGTTAAGAAAGACGCTAAACGTGAACAGAAAGACATGTCTAATTGGTTTAATAAGGTGCAAGATTCTGCAGGAAATTGGGTTAATAAAACTAAGAGCTCACTACTTTCTTCTATTTCTAACAATCTTTTTGATGATGAAACATCTACAGGTAAACAATCACAAAAAGATAAAAAGGCAAGAGAAGCTAGTAGAAAACGTAGTAAAGAAGCTAGAGATTTGCATAAGAAGTTAACAGAAGGTTATGAAAACTTAAAAGAATCTGCAGGAAATTGGGCAGATGAGACAAAAAATTATATCGTAGATCAATATAATAAGACTATTAGTTTACCATTGAATAAGAGTTCAAAAGCACTTCAAAAGCAATTCGCACAATTGAGTAAATCTACAAGTGGATGGTTAGAATCTGCTAAGGAATCTGTGGTATCTGCTTGGAACAAATCTAAGGTTGGTAAAACTGTAGGTTCAATAGTTAGTGGTGCTAAAAGTTTAATTAACAACGTAACGAAAAATGATTCGAGTCATAAAAATCTTAAAGATAATACTAAAACTCCAGATAATAATAAGAGCCCAAAAAAGAAAAACTTATTTGATAAAGCAAAGGATGCTGCAAACAAAGCAGGTAAATGGGTTGGCGATAAAGCAAACCAAGCAAAGGATGCAGTAAAGAAAGCAGGTAAATGGGTTGTTGATAAAGGTAAAAAAATTTGGCAAGGAGTACAACAAGGTGCTAGTAAATGGTATCATAAATTACTTGGTAAAGGTGACTCAAATGCAACTCCATTAAAATCACAAATTAAACCAAAGAATTATATATTTAAAGATGACGAATATAAATATACTGGTTCAGATAAAGGTAAAAGAGATGGTGGATTAAGAGATAAAGGTAATACTCATAATTTCCCATTCTATTCTCAATTAGATAAACGATGGGGTGCTGACAAATTAATAGGAGGAGAATCTATAGGTAAAGCAGGTTGTGGACCAACAGCTGCAGCTATGGTATTAACTCACTTAACAGGTGAACGTATAACTCCAGACACAATGGCAAGAGTAGGAGCGGAAAACTTACCAGGATATGCAAATTATAAATATTTCCCAGAAATAGCATCTAAATTTAAATTAAATTATTCTGAAATAGATAATACAAATGTCAGTGCACTAAAATCAGCATTACGTTCTGGAAAACCAGTTATTTTATCAGGATTCGATCCAAACAATTCAAACTCATCACCTTTCACTAATGAAGGTCATATAGTTGTAGCAACTGGTACAAAGAGTAATGAAATTGAAATAAATGACCCAAGAGGACCTGCATATAGTGGTAGTTACAGCACATCTGATGTCCTTAAAGGATTGAAGAAAGGAATAGTATTAGAAGCAACTAAAGCAACTAAAGAAGTTGCATTACCTAGTATAGAACACCTTGAAAATGTGTATTACGATCAAGATTACACAATGTCTGAAGATTTACCAGATATTGAATCAGGTTTAGAAGATGAAAGTTTAGGTGAAGCAGGTAAAATAAAACTTTGGCAAAAAGTTTTAGGATATGCTAGAGCTTTTAAAGGAAAATTGAAATATTCTTATGGTAGTTCAGCAATAGATAATAATGGAATGACAACTGATTGTTCAGCATTTACTAGTCATGTATTTAAACGTGCTGCCGGAATATCATTACCTAGAAATTCAACTGCACAAGGCAGTGTTGGTTCAGGTGTATCATCACCATTACCAGCCGATTTAGTTGTATGGAATGGTCATGTTGGTATAGTTTCAGATACTAATGGAAACATGGTTGACTGTGGTAGTGGTACAGTAGCAAAAGAAAGAAACTATGAAAATAGTAGTTATTGGAGAGCTAGACAAAATAAAAAATTCAGAAGAGTTTTATCAAATCGTGATGAAATGGTTGATCCAACAGTTAAAAACCATCATACTAAAATAGGTTTTAGTGGTGTCGTTGACCCTAATGCTAATGGTGGTTCTAGTGGAGACGGTGGCGGTGCTCCAGTTACTTTAGATAAATATCTATTCGTTGGGGATTCAATGTTAGGAAACTTAAAAGCATCATTAGAATCAGATAGTTCATCAGTTCAAGTAAGATATAAAGTTGGTAAAACTGCTAAATATTGGCTAGATAATTTTAGTCAAATGCCAGATAAGGATAAAGTAGATAATGTGGTATCATGGATTGGTGTTAATGGTATATTAAATGCAAACAATTATAAACAAACTGAAGAATTAATGAACAAATTAGCTAGCAAATATGGTAAATCAATCCATCCAATGGCAGTATTCCCTGTTGGTGAAAAATATAAAGAAGGTTCAGCTAATGCATCAAATATGAATCCAGCAATAAAAGAATTTAATAGTAAACTACAATCTTATGCAAGTAGTAAAGGTTCAACTTATATTGATGCAACAAGTGGTTTTGTTGATGATAAAGGATATCTTAAAGGTAGTGCAGATAATCTTCATATTTCTGGAAAAGCAAATAATGATAAAATAGTTCAAAATATAAAAAGTGCATTAGGATTAGGTTCTGGTAGTTCAAGTGGAGGTGCATCTGGTGAAGGTGGAGAATCAATACCTGAATTAGGTGTATTCGATCAATTATCAAACGGAATGAGCAATGTAATTGCATCTATGTATAATGGTGAACAAGTTGATTTATTTAGCGGTAGTGGAGGTTCAAGTGATGGCGGTGGTTCTGCAGTTACTGGTTCAGGAGATTTCCCTAAATATCAACTTAATGATGCACAAATAAAAGGTTTAGCAAATATCATTGACCATGAACAGCCCGGACCTGAAGGTAAATATGCAGAAGCATCAATAATGGCAAACTTAACAGATATAGGTGGCGACTCAAATGCAACAACGCCAAATCTTATCCGTAAAGCTAAAACTTGGTTTGCAAGTGGTGATAGTAGATTTAGCAATCCAGGTAGCCCTACAAGTACAGCAATTAATGCAGTTAAAGATGTTATAATTGGAGGTAAACGTACACTTCCTCGTTATGTTAATGAACACGATTGCTTTAGTGATTTAACATCAGTAACAAATGACGGTAAAGCAATAACTAAGTCAAATAGAAGTCAGTATAAACAACATGTTACGAAAATTAAAAATAGATATGGTGCAAGCGGTACTTTCTGGGGATTCCCTAATTCACAATCAGATCCATTCTATTATACGAGTGCCGAAAATAGAAAAAAATGGGGCGAAAACTGCTATAGTGTTAGTGGAGCTTCTAGTTCAACAACAACTGATGACAGTGCAGGTAACGGAGATTTAGATTTACAAACATTTGATATTCCAAATTATGACCAATTTGATTTTGGTGAATCAGCTGGATTTGGTTTAGATAGACCTGCAAAATATCCAGACAACGTAGACTTTTTACCAACTGATAGACCAATGACAGAATCAGAATTAGTTGAAAAATTCGGCGAATCAGCAGGTGCAGATGGAGGAAGTGGAACAAGTCCTGGAGGAATACCATATACTAAAAATAATTATGCGTATTTGAACCAATATGATAAAGCTTGGAAAAGAACTATTGGTGGAATGGACTTCTCTTCAAGAGGTTGTGGTCCAACTACATTAGCAATAATCGCAACTCAATTAACAGGTAAATTATTCAATCCAAGTGATATAGCAAAAGCAGCATATCCAACTCACTGGAGATCTAATGGTGCACAATGGTCTTTATTCCCTTGGTTTGGTAATAAATTTGGTATGAAATGGAATATAGTTCCATGTAATGACCTTAAAAAGGCTAAATCAGAATTGAAGGCAGGTCATCCAATAGCAGTTTCAGGTAGGACAGTTAGAAAAGGTCCACATACACCTTATACTGGTGGGCATATAGTACCATTTGTTGGATTAGACAGTAGTAATAGAATCATAGTAAATGACCCTCAAGCAACTAAGAAAGCAATAGCATATGAAGACTCAGGTTTAGCAAGTGGTAATACAAACACACTTCGTCAAGGATGGGCATATATACCTCCTGCAAAAGTACCAAGTGATATAAAACCAATAGGAGATTATAATGGCTCTACTGGTTCAGTAACTAATATGACAACTGGCGGTGGCGATACTTCTACAGATGGAACATCAGGTGGAGATTCTTCAGCTCCTGAAATACCAGAATTAGGAATATTTGATAAATTATCAAACGGCGTGAGTAATATAATCGCATCAATGTATAATGGTAAACAAGTAGACTTATTTGCATCATCAGGTTCATCAGACACATCATCTGATACTAGTTCATCATCTGGTGGAACAACAGACGTGCAAGGTGCAAATGTAGCAGAGCAAATCTACAACTACTCTAAAGGTAGAGGGGCATCAAATGCAGCTGCTGCAGGTGTAGTAGGAAATGCTGAAAGAGAATCTAATTTAAACCCAAAAATAGTTGCACACGATGGCTCTTTAGGACTATTCCAATGGTTAATGGCTGAAGACCAAAAAGGATTAAAAGCATTAGCTAGTAAAGAAGGAAAAGAATGGTCTGATGTTGGAGTTCAAATGAAATACTTGTGGGATGATTTAGAGAATCAAAACGACTTCAATTCACTACGTTTTGATAAGCGTTGTGGTGATGGTTCTAAAGGTTCTGGTTTAAAAGCATGGAAAGCATTTACAAGTCCAGAAAAAGCAGCAAGTATGTTTGAAAGATGTTATGAAGTATCAGCTGAAACGACTAAGAAAAGAGAACAATTTGCTAGAAAATGGTATGATAAATTTAATGGTGGAAATGCAGGTAGTGGACCAGCACAAGTTATACCTTATTCACAATCATTCAAAATTGGAACTGATTCAGTATATTATGACCAAACAGACCCACAATGGAATAAAGCTTCTTATGGTGGTAATACTTTATCAGAATCAGGATGTGGACCAACATCATTAGCAATGATAGCATCACAATTGACAGGTGAAGAAATAACTCCAGATATTGTGGCAAAAGCTGCATACATGGACGGAGTATGGAGTGACAGTGCTAGTTGGAATTTATTCCCATGGTTTGCAAGACAATTAGGATTAGAATATTCAATCGCAGAAGAAAATGATTTAAATACAGTAGATAACATGTTGAATATGGGTGAAAAAGTTGTAGCATCAGGTATATTACAAGGCGAAACAAAAACTAAATCACCATTTACACAATATGGCCACATTGTACCATTTATTAAAAAGACTAATGCCGGATATTTAATAAATGACCCTAGAGGTAAAAAATATGTTGGAGTATATAAACCAAATGAAATAGTCAATAAGAATTCATTAATGAGAAAAGCTTGGGGTTATAAAACTAATCCAGAAATAATGAAATATTTAAAAGATTCTAAATTAAATCCAGATTTATATGTAGATAAGACAGAAGCAGAAAACGCAGATTTTGATTTAGGACCAGGAAGCAAACATTATACTGCATCTGAATTATATGAAAATGCTGGTTTGGGTTCAAAGAAAAAATCATTTGCTAAAGTGATAGATAAATTAGATAAAATGACAGGTAAGTATAAAAATGTCATCCACACTTATAGACCAGATAATGAAAAAACTACAGATAGTAAGAAATCTAGCAAATCAAACCTTGAAACTTTCATGGAAAGATTGAATAAATTAACTAATTTAACTTCTAGTATAACTGATAGAATGTATTATAAAAAGAATAATAATGACACAATAGTGGAACCTGAAGAAGACGCAGGTTTTGTTACAGCAAGTAAGAATATTACAGAAACTCTAGCTCCTAAACTTGATATTAAAGATATACAAGAAAAAGTAACAAGACCAATTAAAGAAATACAATTAGATGCATTAGAAAAATTAAAACGAATAGCAAATAAAATTTCTGAAAATACTTCAAAAATAAATAATACAACTGATATGACATATGTTAAAGAATGTGTAGAACAATTAACAGCAGCAGTTAAAGAATTAGAATCAATCAATACAAATACTAAAGCAACTGCAGAAAATGTATCAAAAATACAAGTATATTCTGAAAATTATCCAGTGAGTCAAATTAAAGATGAAAGAATAAACGATAAAGTAAGTAAACTTAGACAATCAAAACCTAATAGACAGAGTAATAGAATTGATAATGCAAATTCAGATGAATATAAAATAGCTAGAATGATAGCATCATTTGATAAATAAAAATAGAAGAGAGGATATAAAATCCTCTCTTCTAAATAAAATAAAGGAGGTATTACTATGGCGGGTTATAAAGAAACAGCTGTTGACATGTCAGTTAAAGTAACAGTTGCAACATTGACTAAACGTAAAGGTCCTGGGATTTCATATAGTAAAGTTGGTACTTTAAATAAAGGGACTACAGTTTCATTAGTTGCAAAATCAAAAGATAAGAATGGTACTACATGGTATAAAATAAAAGGTTCATCACAATGGGTGTCAGGGTCTAGTAATGGTAAGTCAAACTTTAAAGTTCTTGAAAGTAAAACTGTTGTCACTAATAAGAATCAAGCGACTCCAGTTAATATGGAAGTCGAAGTTACATCCGATAAATTAACTAAACGTAAAGGTCCTGGAACGTCATATAGTCAAGTTGCAACGTTAAGAAAAGGTGCCAAGATTAAATTAGTTGCAAAACAAACAGATGGGAATGGTACTACATGGTATAAAATAAAAGGTTCATCACAATGGGTTGCCGGAACTGATAAAGGGAATCCAACTTTTAAAGTCATTAAAAATACTCCTGTTGATGTGTCTAATGTTGATTCTGTAACAGATGAACCAGTTGATGAGGATACACAAGCATCTACAGATAAATTTTATGATTTGAGTGCTGAAGATTTAAAAAAATTAATGAATGCACAAGTATCAACTGTAACTCCTGATAGTGTTAATAATAGATTATTAGGTCTTCCATATCAGTTTTTAGATACTGCAGATATGCGAATAGATAAAAATAATGACATGGGAAGATTGTTCTGTTACAATATATTTGCAGAAGCACCTATAGTAACAATACTTCCAGGCTCTATTAAATTCTTACCAGACTATAAAACATCTGAAAAACAAATATTCCAAAATTTATGGGAAGGTATGGACAATGGAGATGAAAATGCAGAGAGTGCACTTCAAAATTTAATTGATGATAATGGTGAAGCACGTTATTTTGATTTTGAATTAGATTATGGTAATTATATAAAATATGTGAATTTATTATGTAGAATAACAGCAATATTGTTAGGTATCGGTGATGACACCCCACCTGGTATTGACACACCATATAAAAAATTTGACTGGGGTAACTATAAATATTTTAATAACTATAAGTTAGAATCAGGAGATTCACCGAATATATTTGATAAGATAACAGATTCAATTAGTGATACTATATTAACTGCTGTTGATGATAGTATTAGTGGTTCTCATCAATATTTGAGTATATATGTAGACCCATCAACTTCATTTAATGAAACACCATCAAATGAAGTTTCTAAATCAGCATTGGAAGGAAAATTTGATGAAATGCAAAGTAAAATCAAAGAATATTCATTCTTTGCATATTCAAACGCCTTGGGAAATGAATTGAACACAATCCAAGGATGGATAACTAATATCATGGATGGTATATCTAGTATAGGTTCAGAAGGTGGATTCTTAAATTCATTATTGGGAAAAGGTAAACAGCAAATAGTTAATGGTTCGAATTTAATTTTCCCAGAAATATGGCAAGATTCAACTTATGATAAATCATATACTATAAGTACTACATTTATATCACCTTATGGAGACAAAGAATCAATATATTTAAATTGTCTAGTTCCAATGTATCATTTATTGGCATTGGCATTACCAAAGCAAACAACTGCCAATACTTATACTTCACCATTTTTAGTAAAAATGTTTTCAAAAGGATGGTTTTCTTGTGATATGGGTATAGTCGAATCAGTTCAACTTGATAAGGGTTCAGACCAATCTTGGAGTGTTGATGGTTTACCAACTCAAGTAAAAGTCTCACTTACTGTTAAAGATTTATACAGCAGATTAATGCTATCACCTTCAAATTCTCCTTCTTTATTTTTCTCCAATCAAGGAATGATAGACTTTATGGGTTCTATATGTGGTGTCGATTTATCACGACCTGCAATAGAATTGAAAGTGAAAATAGCAATGAGTATTTTCTTCAACAGAGTTACAGATGTGCCAACTAACTGGTATAGATCATTGGTTGGTAGTATAAATAATCGTGTTAGAAGTTTATTAACGTAATAACTATATATTAAAAGAAAGGAATTTTAATATATGCCAACTAAAAAAGATTTAAAAAATTATTATGAGAAATATGGTGAAATACCAAAAGAATTTAACGAGCGTATTCTATTCATAATAAATAATTTTAAATTAACTGATAAGCATTTGAAAAATATAAGAAGTAAAATAAAGTCTTATAGAAAATGTAAATGGATAACTATGAGATTTGTAATTAATTTTATACCTAAAGCAACACCTAGAGCGAGAGCATCTAGGTTTGCTAAACATTTTTATGTATCGGATGCTGCCAGTAATAGTAAACTTATGATGGAATATGTTAAGAAAAATTTAAGTGAATATCCATTAATAACGACGGCTTGTAGATTTTATTGTAAAACATATTTTCCAACTCCAACATCACAAATGAATAAAGAAGACATTCTTTTATCGGAGTTAAAGATAATACAAAATTTATCTAAGCCTGACTGGGATAATATAGGAAAAACTTATTCTGATATGATTCAGAATCATTTAATATTAGATGACTCTACAATAATTGATGGTCGAGTTCAGAAGTTTTATTCAATTAGACCTAGAGTTGAAATAGAAATACAATACATGGAAAAATATGATTCAAAATATAATAAAAAAAGAGTTGAATCTAGAAAGGATTATATTAGAAATATTGATAGAATAGAAGAGAAAGATAGGATATGAAGTACTAAGGAGGGGACGTATAATTGAGAGAACATGATATATATGACTCAGGCATGACTTCGAAAATGTTTCAACGAAGTTTACAAAAAAGTAAAAGGAAATATGATACTCATGATATTTTAAGTGCCATATATGACTTTATAGATTATGAATATGATGATATTGATGATATAAGTATTGAATTGTCAAGGACTGAATTAACAATATTATCATCTAAAAAGAAAAATAATAAGATGAAAGAAATTAAAGAATCTGTAATGAATAAATTATATGAGATTGTTGATGAGGATGATGTTGAACTATTATTTGATATCAACGCAACTAAAAATAACATATCTATTCTATGTCTGTCTCTTATACACATCTGACGCTGCCGACGATCTACTC
>ERZ1026856.284-NODE-284-length-34689-cov-108.994023_pt1 | contig 34689 bp, 46 predicted proteins | sample MGYA00380158_ERZ1026856 | MGnify/ENA primary metagenome ERZ1026856 (study PRJEB33269, sample SAMEA4719794) | human gut metagenome | biome: human-associated habitat; feature: organic feature; material: feces | place: Cameroon | collected 2013-10 ...
TTCGAAAATGAAGGCGGGGTGCGGGGGACGATCAAGAGGATCTTGGACGAGCTGCCGGACGAGGCGATGCCTCTTGTGGCCGCAAAGCTGGTTGAGATACAAGCCACGCAAGAATAGAAGTGAGTTTTTCCTCCGGCATGGCGTCGACGGCGGCATAGATTTTTTCGCGCATGGTCGGTTCCTCCCTATTTGTTTTTCGTGGTATCTGCCTCTATCCTTACATACATTCCGTGTCGGAGTTGCACGAAAAAGGGCAACAGGAAAAAATTTTCTTGAAGGAGGTGCGTTTTCCCGTGAAATGTCGTTTTTGCAAGCGGGAGATCGAGGACAATTCCATCTTCTGCAACTGGTGCGGGAAAAAGCAGCTCAAGGAGAAAAAGCGGGACGGTGAAATCCGCATCCCAAAGCCGAAGCAGCTCCCCTCCGGCAGCTGGCACATATATCTCGCTGCGGAAAAGCAGCCGGTCACAGAGGCTACAAAGGACTTGTGCGAGGCAAAAGCGAGGGCTTTCCGCGCCGGGTTTATAGAGCGAAAAAAGGGAGCAAAGGAAGCACCGATTTTGCTGGATGATGCCATAGAAAAATACATCTCGCGCCGTGCTGTTTTGTCACCTAACACTATTCGCAGCTATCGTATTTACCAAAAAAACCGTTTCCAGTCGTGCCAAGGCGTAAACATACGCGATGCCGTTGACTGGCAGCGGTATATAAACGAAGAAGCAAAACTATGTGCCCCAAAGACATTGAAAAATGCGTGGGGGTTTATAAAATCTGTTTTGGAGGAAAACGGCATCCCAGCTCCCAAGGTGACGCTGCCACAATCAAGTGTTAAGGAACACAAGTGGCTAACACCGGAACAGATCGTGGTTTTTTGCAAAGCGGTGGAAGGTAAAGGCTTTGAGAAAGAAGCGCTGTTCGCCCTGCACGGGTTACGGCGTGGGGAGCTGCTTGCACTCCGATGGGGAGATGTTGACATCAAGTCCGATACCATCCGCATCCACGCGACCATCGCGCAGAACGAAAAAAACCAATATATAGAAAAGCCTACTACCAAAACAGAAAAGTCCACCAGAACGGTGCCGATTATGATACCGCGCCTGCGGCAGCTCCTGAAGGAAGAAATGGGCGCGCCAAACGAGCGTATATCCCACGAGCCACCAAACGGACTGTGGCGAAAAATAAACGATGTTTGCGCCGAAAGCGGGCTTCCTCTTGTCGGCGTACACGGCTTGCGGCATTCATTCGCATCTCTTGCCTACCACCTTGGTTTTAAGGAGGAGGAATGTATGCGTATCGGAGGATGGTCTGACTACCGTATAATGCACGAGATTTACACTCATATCGCATCTACAGACATCAACGCCCGCACAAAAACCATGGAGAGTTTTTACAAAAACAGTGTCGTTTTTGACAATCCGAACGGTGAACAGGAAAACTAATAGTTGCCTAATATAAACAGGCATATTTCGATATGAAAATCAATACAAATTCCTATTCCATTGTGCCACAACGCTTTTAAGAGAATAATATAATGTTCGAATCCTTCTCCCGCTGCCAAAGGAAAGAAAACCCGCAACCCTTGTGGTTGCGGGTTTTTCTTGTATTCATGCGGGTTTGCAGGATTTTGCAACGCGGTAAATCTGAATGAACGCCAGCAAAAACACGGCTTATATTAAAAAATTAATCGATAGTTTTCGATATGAATTTCGATATAAAAAACCAGCCCCGTTGTCGGAGCTGGTTTTCTTCATCTCTGTTCATCGCACCACCACACCGTTTCTCTCCTGACACCCGCCACGGCGGCCTCCTCGTGGTTCATCAGAATGTCAACGTGTTTTCCTATTACGCCCACGTCCAGGGCGATGTATGTCTTATCTCCGATAATAACCGTGCTGCCGGTAGGTATCACGCGGGGGTCTGTCGCCACGCAGGCACCTGGATATACCCACTGGCCGCTGGCGGTCAACACCCTGCCGAACTCGTCCTGGTTCATGTGTGCGTACTTCTCAACGCAGTCTGCACAGTAGCCGGTAATGATGCAGTCCTCCAGCACGTTGCTTTTGGCCTTGACGGCTTCCAGTATGCGTTCCGACTCATCGGGATCCTCTTCTACGATTGTATCGTGGCTGTCAACAGCTTCACCCCACTCCACCCGCAAAACAGTGTGCGGCGTGCCCGCGCTGGCTCTCCACGGAGCGATCAGCGCGAAGATCAGTAGCGTCAGCAACATGAGCTCTAACAGGAAGTGTGTCTGTTCCCGACGCACAACGCGGCGATACTCCGACCGCATAACCACAAATGGTCCGGGGCATAAGCCGAGAGCGGCGGCGCGTGTGATGTTGTCGCTCATAGCGTTATATATGATTTGTTCCCTTTTACTCATGGCAATAACGCTCCTTACGAATAGTACAAATTCACCCGGCGGTCAGCGCAATGCTTGAATATTGCTTTCCAGTGCTCAAACATATTGTAGGGTTTCATCACATGGTAATTGTGCCCCATCATATCGGACTTCAAATCCTTCATGGCGTTGTATATCTTGCGGCACTCCTGCGGGGTAAATTGGCCTCCGCAGTCTGAATGAAAAATCAGGATGTCCAGATCGTCGTTGCAGTGCGCGTTCCAGTATTCTACTTCTGCATCAGAGAAAGGCGCACCGTGGAGCATGTTTCTCTTGAAAATGTTGTGGCACTGCTGGCCGTAGGCAACCTTTATCAGTTCAAGGATAAACGTGCCGTATGTAAAATACCCACAGTCAAAACCAGTCTCATCGGTCAGCCCTTTCGCACGAGCGCAAAGCCCCATTATTCTTCGCCCTCCTTCTCTTTCTCCTCATACAGCGGACACCCACAGTTCACAAAATCGGCGCAATACGGGCTGTCCCCGTTGCAGCACGCCCACGTCCATTCCTCATGCCATTTGCAGCCGACACAGCATTTGCTTTTCACGTCCTCACCTTCCTGCTCAATCTGTTCCAGCTTGCCGATGCGGAGGATTGACTTTTGCCAGACAGCGTAAAGCCGCAGCTCGCGCAGCGCACATAATACCTTTCCGGCACATGAATACCGATTTTGCGCTCCCCGCTGTCTCTTCCGCAGTGGGAGCAAACCTCCAGTTTCCCTCGCGGCTGTCTGTTGTATGTATTCCCCGGTCATTCTCCCTCGCTCCATGTACTCCCGCCACTTATCCGCGTAACCTTTTGCTTTCAGCGTTTTTGCGTTCATGGTGTACCTGCGCCGCCGAAGCATAACGCTCTTTTCGTGGCATCGGTCACAATAGCCCTTTTCCGAAAAGTCCTTTGACGCATCCAGCGCAATGTCATGGGTAGGCCGCATGATATACTCCTCTGCCATTTCTTCTATGCACTTGGGGCATAGTTTGGCGGTGCATATCTTGAAAATCGCCTTATCCGTCCCCGCCACCGTCCTTCCGCGCATCAAACCAATCGCAAGCCCTATCGTAGCCATGAGCAAGGAAACTCGGCCAGTGCGGGCATCTGCCGTAGTCGCTATCCTCCTGCGGCGCAAAAAGAGCACAGTCCTTGCAGAAGTCACCGATGCCAAGGGAAACCTTCAAATCGGACACAGCCTCGTCGATATACCGCTTCAGCCGTTCCTCGCGGGGATCGGAAAACCACTTGCGCTTAAATTCTTCTACGGACAGATTCCAGCCACCTGCACCAATGTCACCGGAGTCGTACCACTCCCGGTCACGGAAAAGCCGCGCCATGTCCTCTGCCAGCTCCACCAGTTCCTTGTCCTTCAGGCAGTGCGCATATTCCTCAAGCTGGGTGTAAAAATAGTTCATAGAACCACCAGACATTACATTTCCTCCTTTCTCTCACCGTAGGAGCAGAAGTCGTCGTCCTCTTGGCAAATAGATTGCAAATGACGCTCGTGCCTCGGATGATAGCATTCACCCCTGTCGTAGTATTTGCAGCCCTTACACCGTACCACCGGAACAGAATCGACCTCCTCTGTCAATGCGAGATACGCAAGTGCAAGCGGTCTGCTGTGGTGAAGCAGCACGTCTTTTTCCATGTACTGCGCGACGTGCTCAATGACTGCAACGGCTTCCGCTTTCAGATCCGCGCCGTCTGGAAGGTCATTCGTATAGTGCATAAGTTCGTTTCGCAAATTATACACGATTGTCATCTCCGTTTCTTTCCTTGAGCGCCTTCAGTGCGACCATAAAAGCGTCAAATTCCCCCATGTGTCCAACTTTTACAAGTCCATCGGGGTCTCGGGAAATTTGCACTTTCTTCCCATCATAACCGATGCAGTCATAAACCTTGTGTGAGTATCTCCCTTGTCTACAGGTGCCCTTCCCAATGTAGAGTAAAAATCGTGTGGGGTTTCGTTTCCCGGCGAAGGTATTCATGACAACATCGCCTTTCTGTAAATCAGCCATTGTTAATCCTCCCCTACCACCGCTGCTTCAAGTTTGATAAAATCCGGTAGCAGAACAACGCCCTGTTCTACACCTTGCAATATGCGCTTCTCCCAATCTTCGCGTGTTTTTTCGTCAATCGAACACTCTGCACGGAAAATCAGCGCCTTGTCGGGCTTTTGTGGCGTCCTGAAGGAGTATTCCCACGGCTTCAATGTCGAGGCAAAATGCTTCTCCCTCTGCTGCATCGGCGGCTTCTTCCAGTCCGCGCTTGTCCACGGGCCAACGCAGACAAAATTTTTAGGTATGTCGATCACAGGGCATTGCATGATGCAATCACCGCAAAGGGATGCTTCGATCAGCAGCGCCAACTCGGGAGTTCCAGCGTAGATGACATTTGTCACAACTCCGCAGACACCATCCACGGTTTCAACATAATCACCAATTCGCAAACTCCCATACACCTGCCGCATTGCCTCAATGTCAAAAACCATCACAAAAACCTCCTGTCAAAAGTAGCGCCGTACTGCTTTGAAAACTCAAATCCGCTATTTGCGAACTCGCACGCGCCCTCCTCGTCCACACCGGGCAGCGTCACAATGAACGATGCAATGGAGAAGTAATAGCCGCCGTTCCCGGCGTCTGCGTTTGCGTATGCCTCGCAAATGGGGTTTATGTTGTGCATGATTGTCACCCTTGCGCGGCAGCCGTAGGTGTCGCCATCCTCCCATTTTTCGTGCGATATTTCTGAAACGCTGGTAATGGCGGCATCCAGCACAACATTCTGAAAATTCCCCTCCGCACGAGCGCAGCAGTCGTAGTCCGTCATTTCAATGCGGATTTTTACACCGTTGTCCAGTTCGATGCGGTCGCCATCCCACTTCACGATGCGCCGGTAAAGCAACATCTGGCGCAAATCGTCAAAAGTAATTTCTTTCATCACATTTTCTCCACATAGCACCAGCTCTGGGGCGGGCTCTTGATTTTGCGCCCGTCACAGTCCATTTTGTTGTAGTTGTAATAAGGGCAGGCACAGCAGTCCGCATCGACCTTGCACAGGCCCCTGAACTCGCTCAGTTCCTTCGGCTTGTCGTAAATTTTCAAATCGGAGATATGCCAGCCATAGCCAGTTTGCCCTCCCAAGTATTCGTGAATATCTCGTGAGCTTACGCAGGAATCTTCGGCAAATCCCGCCCCGATTGTCTTGGTAGGATCGATTTCGTAGATGTCGTCGCAAGTAAACTCGCCAATGACCTTGCCGTTTCCTATGGCACCACCCACCGGGATTGCCGCATCCACATCCATGCAGGCAATCAGGTTTGTGCCTGTCTGATTCTGCATAAACGCAAGGTGCTTGTCCCGCGTGCAGTAGATATAGCACTTAAACGGCGTTTCCAGCTTCGGGCGCGTCTTTCGCCCCTCGATAGTCTTTTCGCCTCTGGCAATCTTTTCGCACCACTCCGGGCGAATGCTTATCATCACGGCCTTGCTCATCACATTTCCTCCACGACTTCAAATTCATAAAGCAGAGGCGTTTTCTTCTCCCAAAACCGCCACCATTTGCGCCGGGTGTAAACGATCCGCTTACACTCCAAAAATGGCCAGCGGCTATGTAGTTTACCAACCTTCGGATTTTCTGCTACCAGTTCAGGCGTTACCATCCAGATAAACCGCATACCCTTGGTCAGTTTCACGCAACTATTTTCGCGTGCCTTTTGTACCCTGAAATGGCACACATCGTCCGACGCCGACAAAACATCCGCCGGCAAAACATCTTCCGGCTCTACGCTATACCAAAACCCGTTCATGTTTCTATCTCTCCTTTCAAATTTCTGTGTCTTTTTTGGTGACAGCGTCGGCAAAGCGAAATGAGATTTTGGGGTTCGTCACCGCCGCCCTGCGCCACCGGAAGGATGTGGTGTACTGCCATGTTCCCATCGTCAATGGGTATTGCCATGCCGTGCCGGTTGATAAAGGCGTGGAACTCTCCGCAGTCCTGACAGGTGAAGTTGTCCCGATACAAAATGCGGAGCGAATACGGATCCCGTCCACGGTTCCACACCGTCAGATTATCGAACTGTGCGCGGCACCCATCGGAGCAGAATCGCCGCCGTTTATTTTTCACCTCTCCGCCACACCACGGACACTGTCCTGGCTTTTCGTACTGGGGCTTATCGAAAAAAACATTTTCCGCCCCGTACATCTTCACCGCTTCGTACAGAGAAGGAAACGGCCTTCGCTTGCCATGCAACTCCCAGTAGCGTTTGTATTTGCTCATTCTACAATTCCTTTCGGTCGTTCCAACGGTCTGTACACCGTCTGTGTTCCTTTGATGTGCGGCATGAGCCAAACACACCAACTCCTGCCTTCTTCCTTGAGCGGTAGTATGCCACCCGTGTCAAGGCCGCTTTTCAGAAAAATTTTCACCCCACTTTCACCACAGTTCCGCACTCACGCCACACGCGCCCCACCATCGCCCCGCATAACCTTTTTGCCCCATCCACCCATGCCACAGAAACCACCCCCCCTCCCGTTTCAAAACCACCCCCCTTATGGGCATAAGAAAAGCCCCGCAAAGCCGTAGCTTTACAGGGCATGAACGTTTTAGAAGAGAACGTTTGTGGAACATATGGGAGAACTTTTCGAGGAACATTTAGGCGGGGGGGAGAGTATACGTCGCTATTGCGACGTCGGCGGGCCTGCCGATTGTAAACCACCCCCCCACCGGTTGCCGCCGGCCGTGCTGATCGTCGCCGGAGGCTAGCAGACAGGCGGCAGCTCCTGCCCGTCCTGGTGGTCGTTCTTGCATTTTCCGGCACACTCCGTTGTGATTATTAGATATAATCGCAACGGAGTGAAGCCAAAAGGCGCATATTTTGCAAGTTCTCCTGCGTTTTCTCAACTTTTTGCAAGTTTGCGTCTGTCGGCGCGATTCGCTGAACCATTCGGTGAACCGTTCGGTTAATCCGGCAGCCTTCTCATTTCGCTGAATGATTCGGTGAATTATTCGGTGAACTGCTCCGGCGGTGGTAACGGCGGAACAAGCCGCGCCGGGCGACTCCTCTCTCCTCCTCCCCTGGCGGTTGTCATCACGGCGGCGTTGGCGTCCGTTGGTGGTGGTTGTTGCCGGTGGTGTGGTGTGATGATCTGCGGCGCGGGGTGGTTGTGTGCTGTGCTGCTGTTGCAAGTTATACTGTCAACTATAAGGGATGATATTAGATGATATTATATAACATACAACCGCGCCCGGAATAAACGCGCGCGCACGCGTAGGGGGTGAAACGAGTATAAGGCACTTTCCCGCGTCCCTGCGCTATGCTGGCGGCGTTTTGGGAGTGTCGGAGGGTGGTTATAGCCGCAAATATATAACATCGCGTGGAGGGGCGTTAAAATGCGATTATGACAGTTTGGTATTATTTGGGGCAGGGTGGCGGGATCAGAAAAAAAGACAGCTCCAGCGGCACGAATACCGCCGGGGCTGCTTTTTTTGTTGCCGGAGGGCGTCAGGACTCCCCGGCGGCGTTGTCGCGCTGGATAGTCTCGCGGATGGCGCGGCCTATAAAGGCATTGACAGACTCGCCGCGCTGGGCTGCGTGGGCTTTGATCGCGTCCCGGCTCCCTGCCGGGAGTGCCAGCGACAGCCGGTCAAGGTTTTTCGCGTCCCATTTGGCATTATTTCGCTTTTTCGCCTCGCTGATGGGCATTTCTCGCCCCCTTTCCACCGTCTCCCATTATAGCAGGTTCGGCAACACTTATCAAGTGTAAAATCTGCACAAGAAAAGCACTTAATAATTGTCTATTCTGCCGATTGTAAAAGCACTTGATAAGTGTTAGTATAAGACCATAGCAAAGCACCTTTCGCGGGGCCGGGGCTGCGTATAGTCCCCCGGCATGGCGCCCGGTCTGCCATCAGTTGGCCGGGGGTTTTGGGCGGCATCCATTAAACCGCACCCCACGCAACAACAACAGGACAGGCCACAAGGCCGGGAGGTAACAACATGGCAAAGACTTTTTATAGCGTAACTTTTGCAGTATGGGGATCGGATTTCTGCCGGACGGCATGGTTTGACAGCAAGGCAGCCGCTGACGACTTCGCGGCGCACGATTTCCGGGACGCCCCGGCAGCCCACACCTACCGCAAAGCGGACAGCATCCGCGCCGCCGAGGATCGCGTAGCAGCAACTGCGACCGGGAGGGCGTGACATGGGCATTATAACAACGGTCATCGGCGCCGCGTGGCTGGCCTCCGCCGTGGTCCGGCTGGTGGAGTGGATCGGCGGCGATAGATAAGCGCTTCTGGCGGGGTTGAGCGCATCAGCCCCACCCCATAAAAATTATGAACAGGAGGAACAAGAAAAATGAAAATCAAGAATTACACCATTAAGGACATCGAGAGCATGAGCGCGGCGGATCTGGCAAGCTTCGCGGAGGAAGTGGAGACGATCAAGGGCCACACGGTCTATTATATCGACTTTGGCGGCGCGTTTGGCTTTTCCGCCTGCGTCTGCGCTGACGGCCGACATATCTATTATGCCAACGACTACGAGTTGCACCACGGCGGCAAGAGCCGGGACGAGCTGCGCGAGCTTTACCGCCGGAAGCTCTCCGGGAAGCTTTTCTCGGATGAGGAGTTGCAGACCGTGAACAGCTACGACGACTACACCGCAAAATCTCACTATATCCGCAACTACTACGCCATGCGCCGCCCGTATATCTCCGCGTTTTTCATCGGCAGCGACGCGGAGCGGGCAGAACGCGAAAAGAAAACGGAAAAAATGATTTTTTCCCCGGTTTTCATGGCGTACTATGCCCCGGAAAACGCCGATTTCGTGAAGCGCGGCGCGGAGCTGCTGCGGGGGCTGGACGAGGCCGAACAGCGCAACAAGGAAAACGCGGAATATTGGAAAAGCGCGTTTCTGCGTGAAATGTACAATCACGAGTACGGGATCAACTGGCAAGCTGACTATGATGTAATTTCCTGCTTCGGCAACTGTGACGGCGTGGAGGACTACACCGACGCGGGAAAGCTCTTTTCTGCCGTTGGATTTAACGAGATCCAGAAAGCCGCATATCTGGCAGCGCGGCGGGAGTATTACAACCGGGAGCGGGACAACCTTTAACCGCCTGACCGTCACCCCACAAACCACGAACAGCCCGCCCCGGAGGTCACGAGGGCAGAAAGGAAACAAAATGAACGACCGCAACACCGCCACCGCCGCCCGCTTCGGCATCTCTGAACAGTGCGCCGCCCTGGAGCGCGATTTGCTCACCCTTCCCGGCGCTGTCGAGTTGGAATTTGATCTCGATGGATTTTATGACAATCTGCGCGAGGTGATTTTCCTTGTAAAATTTGAAATCCCCGTCGCGAACACGAACTATTACCGCGACCTTCGCGCCCTGCGCCAGGGCGTGATCGACACCGCCGCCCGCCACGGTCTGACCCGCACCCCGGACACCATCGAGAACTACGGTGAACACCTGTATTTCGTTTTTCACCACGATAAAACATGGGATCCCCCCGCGGCAGAACAGCCCGACTAATCCCCACCGGGGCGGCCACGCGCCGCCCCACCCACAAAAACACGAACACCACGAACACCGACCACCAACGGAACAGGGGAGGCGCACCGCCTCCCCGGAAAGGAGCCCACCATGAGGAGAAAAATTTTACACAAGGCAAAACTCGTTATAACTGTCGAGAGTGACCGCTGCTCCGGGCTTATCAATACAATTTCTGTTTTTGATAACAGGGCAAATAATTATTGGGGAGCCGAACAGATAAAAGAGCGTGGAATATCACAATTTCTTAACACAGCGGACATGAAAGAAACCCTTAATTGGAATTTGAACGGAGACAGCTCTTTGTATCAATTCAAGTGGGGGCAGTCCAGCAGAAAATTCTCCGAAGGTATCGCCTATATTTTTCAGTGATCCGTGAAAACGGCATTCTCTGAACACCACCCCGCAAAATCCACCTTGACACGGCAGATATAATCACCACAACAACCAAAAATCTACAAGGAGGCCACCGCCCATGTTTACCTACCACACCGAAAAAAACCGCTACGGAGATGAACGCATCGCCGCATTTGCTAACGGCGCAGAGATTGCCGAGATCAAGCCCTGCTCCTACCACGGCAACACGGAATATATTGTAAACGCCACTATCGGAGATGACGACCGTGGCGACTACCTGGGCCGCGCCTCCACCATCGCCGGAGCGAAAAAGAAGATCCGCAACTGGTACAGTGACCACAGCGCCGCCGTAGCCGCCGCAGCAGCAGCGAACAGCCGCGCCGCCGATCTCCGCCGCCTGCCGTCCTTCAGCAACAGCGGATTTTACCCTACCCCCTCCAAGCTGGCGGGAAAAATGCTTTCCTTCGTAGACTGGAAAAATGTTTTTTCCATCCTCGAACCCTCCGCCGGTAAAGGCGACCTTGCCGACGCCGTTTCCCGCTTCGTGGAGGATACCAGGAACAGCCGCCGCGTGTCCCTCTCCCAGCGAGAACCGTATATAGACTGCATCGAGCGCGACAGCGACCTTGCCGCCCTTCTGCGTGGGAAAGGGCTGCTTGTGGTCCACGACGATTTTCTCACCTTTCACACTCGCAAGCAATACGACCTCTGCGTGATGAATCCGCCCTTTGACTGCGGAGACGAACACCTTTTGAAGGCACTTTCTCTCATGGAACGCGGCGGGCAGATCGTGTGTCTGCTGAACGCGGAGACCATCCGCAATCCCTACACCAACCGGCGAAAGATCCTTGTGCAAAAGCTGCGCGAACACAACGCCCGCATTGAATTTATCGAAAATGCGTTTGTCCACGCCCAGCGCCCCACCGATGTGGAAATTGCCCTGATCTATGTGAACATCCCCCGCAAGGAGAACGCCAGTGATATTCTTTCCTCCCTGCGCCGCGCCAGCGAGAACAGCACCGAAAACAGCGAACAGGCGGGCTATCTGGCCTCCGCCGATTGGCTGCAAAACATGATCGACGGCTTTGAATTTGAAGCAAAATTGGGCGAAAAGATCATCAACGAGTTTTCCGCCCTGCGTCCTTTTTTCGAAAGCGGCGATACTTACGGAAAGCCCCTTTTGTCGCTGGAGGTCGGCGTCAAGAACCCCGGCAACAACGCCTCCATGCTGAACGCCTATTTATACGGTCTCCGCGCCAAGTATTGGAGCAACCTCCTGCGCCGCCCGGAGCTCACCGACAAAATGACCTCTGCCATGCGGCAGGACTATTCCAGCAAGGTCGATTCTCTTTCCGAGTACGATTTCTCCCGTTACAACATCGAGACTGTCATGCGGGAGATCGCCCACCAGCTCTCCCGTGGCGTGGAGGAATCCATCCTTGACCTGTTCGAGAAGTTTTCCACCAAGTATAGCTGGTATCCAGAAAGCGAGAATAATATCCACTACTACAACGGCTGGGCGACGAACAAGGCCCACAAAGTAGGCATGAAGGTTATCATCCCCGCCAACGGCTGCTGCGCCGATAAATGGCGAAATGAAAAGCTGGACACCTACCGCGTGAACAGTCTGATTTCCGATTTGGAGCGCGCCATGAATTATCTGGATCGTGGCGAAACATCTTTCCGTATGCCTGTGGATCGCGCCGTCCGCATCGCCAACATGAACGACATGAACAAGGCGGATTTCACCTACTTTACCTGCACCTTCTACAAAAAGGGCACCTGCCACATCAAGTTTAAGCCGGAGGCATCCCGCATCATCGACCGTCTGAACATCTTTGCCGGTCAGAAAAAGAACTGGCTGCCGCCCACCTACGGCAAAAAGCACTACGCCGACATGACCGCCGAAGAACAGACCGTCATTGATGATTTCCAGGGCGCGGAGAGCTACGAAAAAACCATCTCCGACCCGTCCATGCTCATCACCTCCGGCAGCGCACTTGTGGCACTCCCCGGAATGTGAACACCAAACCCGCAAAACTCACCGTTGCACCACAGGCAAAACCGTGATAAAATTAAGCAAAAGTAAATTTGAACAGGAGGAACAGCACATGAACAGCATCAAGGAGATCACCCCCGTCGCCCACTGGTGGAACGCCCAGCCGTCCAACGATATGCCCATCTACGACATCGACGGCGTTCTGTACTGCGCCGACGGTTGGAACGGCATCGTAGGCTTTGAAGTCCGCTGAAGAACCGCCATGAGAACGAAAAAATGTGTCACCTGCGGGAAGGTGTTCGCCACCGACCGCTACGAACAAGCAAAGTGTGGAGACTGCCTTGCCGCAGCCCGATCCACCACCCTGCGCCCTCGAACCTGCCGCACCTGCGGCGACATCTTCCCTGGCGGCCCTCGCGCATGGTACTGTCCCGACTGCCGAGCAGAGCGGGAAAAGGCTCGAAGGCGAAAGTATCGGGCTTCCGGCTTCTCCAGGCATTTGGGGGACATCGACAACTGCGTTGTCTGTGGGAAAGAGTATGTGGTCTGCTCCGGTCTGCAAAAGTATTGTCCCGACTGTGCCCCGGAGGCGGTTAGAGAGATCGACCGAGAACAATCCATCCGCTGGAACAGGGAAAATGACTACTACGCCAAGCGCGAGGAGACACCACGCAGAGGTGTCAAGATCTGCGTTGTCTGTGGGCGTGAAATCGCCCCCGGCACCGGCACCGCCACCGTCACCTGTTCACCGGAGTGCGCCGCCGTCCGCCGAAAGGAGAACCAGCATCGCGCAGACGCAAAACGACGCAACCGGAGCAAGGAAAAATCGGAACAAACAGAAGCCGGAAAGGAGGCTATGCCATGCAAATCAAAATTTTGAAATATCCTTACGCCTGCTTTGACGGCGAGGAGTACACCGTTGACCTGAACCGCAAAATGGATTCATACACCCCTGGCGACTTGATCTGCTACGTCTCCCCCTTCGACCTTGATTTCCCCCTGCGTCTGGAGATCGCCATCCGTGCGGACGGCACCCTTGCTTTCCGGTCGTGGAAGTTTTCCGCCCAGCACAATCCCTACCTCCAGACCTTTGAACAATCTGCCGCCGCTTGCGAGGGGGACGCCATATCGTCGCCTTTCGTTCCCACCGCCGAACAGATCGACACGGTGAACGGCCTGTTCTCCGGGCGCATCAAGTTCGAGGGTCTGAAGCTGGCAGTCGGTGCTACCGTACAGCGCATCTGCCCGATCGACGTCAAACGCGAAGAAAAACTCGTTGGTCATAAAATCTATCTTGCATAAGGAGGCACACAACATGGCACGTTACAGAATCCTTTACGCCAAACACGGCGACCCCCTCACCGCATGGGAGGAAACGGCACTGGAAGCCCTTGCACGTGTGCACCAACTTGAAGCCGCCGGTTACAATGTGGACATCTGGGAACACACCGAGGCAGGCGCACGAGAGCTTACCACCGCAAAGCTCGTTGAAGCAGCCTCCGCCTGAACACGCCCCATCCGCACGCGCACCCCGCGCCCACGCTCGACAAATAAGACCACCTGCCGGACGTGGGCGCGTTTTCCCTTTTTGCGCGAACAGCACACATCGAAAATCCCACAAAAAATGGAAAGGAGAAAAGTAAAATGGCTCTCATCACCTGCCCGGAGTGCGGGCACTCCGTAAGCGACAAAGCCGCCGCCTGTCCCCACTGCGGCTATCCCATCGCGGTCAACAATCCGCAAGAGCAATATGCTTTCTGCGTCAAATCGCAACCTATCCCGACATCCACAGTCCAAGCATGGGAGCGCTTCACAGCCCTCCGCCTAACAATGGAGATCGCTGGAGTTTCCACCGGCGACGCAGAAAAAATGCTCAGCACTCCTGGTTCTATTCTCAAAGACAAGCTCACAGAGCAGGAGGCAGCCGCCGTCGTTCTGAATTATCAGAAGCTCCACATTCCCACCGCCGTCGAACAATCTAATTACACGCTTCGCGAGGTGGAGCAGGAAAAACAGGACGCGCAGGAAGCCTTTCGCAAGAAGCGCGCCGCCGAAAATCCAGACGAGTTTTTTGTTTTCAAAAAGGTCTGGCCCGGCATGGTGGATCTGGCCTGTACAATGTGCGGTCAAAATTTCTCCACAGACATCAAAAACGTTTCCGTTGCAAGCGATCTCGTTATCACCGCAAAACGCCCGATCACCTGCACAAAATGTCAGCGCACGGCATCCCCCGGAACAAAAATAGTCAAAAATGCCGGGAGCATCACACCAAAAGACCCGGAAAGTGCCGCTATTGACCCATCGGCAAAACAAAAGCGACTTTTCGACCCGGACATTGTGGAAAAAACGGAGGCGGCACGTCTCCGCTGTCCCAAGTGCGGCGGTACAAATATCCAATTTGTCAAAAAAGGGTTCAGCCTCGGCGGTGCAGTCCTTGGCGGGCTCCTCGCCGGTGGCGCCGGTCTGGTGGCCGGCGGCCTTGGTTCAAACGACGTTATGTGTGTCTGTTCCGACTGCGGACACCAGTGGGCAAAATAAGCAAACCCCACACGACATCAGTCGTGCGGGGTTTCTTTCTCTTTTCGCACCAACAGATAGCTACCTGCCCCGGAGGTAATCCATACTATTACCAGCAGGAGTATCGCGCCCGAAGAATATCGGTACACTCCAAGAATATTTACATCTACATTACTCCAATTCGGTTCAGCAAGTCCTGTCATAGCTTTCGTCGGAAATGTCGGTGCTACGGGTTCAATGGGTTCATCCATCGTCATCGCTGGCGGTGAATAAGCAGGCTTCTGTGGTCTTTTAGGCAAATTCGGCAATTTACTCTCGTCTATCGTCACTGTATAAGGGTCTGGTTTCATCGTCAGCGTCATGATGTATTTCGCGCTGTTCCCGGAATAACGTCCCCGATTCTCATAGACGATGACCGTGTTTTCCAGCGTAAAACCTGTCTTGAAGTCCTCCTTTTTCGGTGTGTACCATTGATCTGTACGCCCCACATCTGGTACTTTATCATCCTCAACAGCGATAGTCGTAAAATTGACGCCATTGCCCCATTTGACTACCCATCTATCACCCTGACGAACCTGATACCCGTCTATGCCGAATTGATAGATCCACTCATTTCCCACATGGTTGTTATACTCCCGGGAAATGCTTGTCCCTACCGTAAATGTAATGCCCCCGGCAAGAATTTCGTTCTCCGTCTGCTCTGTCAGCCATTCTTTTGCCTTTTTATAGTTCTGCACATCTGAGTCGTACTTCCTGCACTCCTGTTCATATTCAGCGGTCAATTTCTCAAACTCCGCCTCATATTCCTGCACTTCCAGTTCGTAAGCCGCACAGTATTTCTCCCACGCCGCATAGTCCGTTTCCCATGCGGCATGGTCGATTTCATACTTCGCCTCGTCGAGGGCATATTGATTTTCCAGTGCCTCCATCGCTGCGTCTATCTGCGCGGCAAACATTCCTTTCTCTTTTTCTATGTAGCGCTCCCGCGCCGCATCGTGGAAAGCCATAGGAACGAGCCAAACGGTTATAAGCAGCGACGCCAGCGTAATGCCCGATAGTTCCACCCAAAATTTCTTTCTCATAATTTTCCCCGCAGCTTGAAAATTTCTCTTGACATTATTGCACGGACAGCATATAATAATTGCACGGGCAACAAAAGGAGGTGCGCTATGTCCCCGTCAAAAGGACGCCCGCCAATCGAAAACCCCAAAAACGTGCGCCTGGAAATTCGTCTTACGCAAGCACAGTCTGATCTTCTTTCCCTCTGTGCAGAAAAGATGAACACATCAAAAACAGCCGTCATCAACCATGGGGTAGAATTGGTCAAGGCAGAATTAGAGGAAAAATAAAAACAGCACAACGGGCGTAAGTTTGGCGACCCGTCCCGTTGCGCTGCTCGACCAAAGCCGCACGGGCTTCGTCTAAATCATTATAGGCGATGCCCCTGCGAAAGTCAATAGCTTTCCGCAGGGGATTTTTGCACACTTTTTTGGAAATCCACCTTCGGAATCCCTTGACACGGCTGGTACTATACCGACTACCAACGACCATAGAAAGGTGGAAACAAGACTATGACAAATTAGTCATGGGGATGTAAAGCGCAAAATTCATAGCTTAACGTCGATATAATCGAAGCAGTATATTGAAAACCGGAAAAACGTATAGGTGGTGAGACGGTGGAATACTCTTACAAATTTCGGCTGTATCCCAACCGGAAACAGGAAAACTTAATACTGCGTACTTTCGGGTGTTGCCGATTTGTGTTCAACCACTATCTTGCCCTTCGGATTTCTGAGTACAATTTGACCGGCAAGTCCAGCACACGGTTCCAGCAAGACAAATCTCTCACGGTTCTAAAGCAAGAGATAGAGTGGCTGCGAGAGCCAGACAAATGTGCCCTGCAAAACGCTTTGAAAGACTTGGATACCGCCTACAAAAATTTCTTCCGTTCTGTGAAAGGTGCTGGAAAGACAGGATTCCCCCGATTTAAGAGCAAGCACAATAGGCGCAAAAGCTACAGAACCAACGGAAATATCGCAATTTCCGACAGATATGTCCGTCTTCCCAAGCTCGGTCTTGTAAAGTGCCGCGTCAGCAAAGAGGTCAGGGGACGCATCCTGTCCGCCACTATCAGCCAAAACGCCAGCGGTAAGTATTTCGTGTCTATCTGCTGTACCGATGTAGAGATTGAGCCTATGCCGCCCACCGGCGCGGCAGTCGGTATCGACGTGGGTATCAAGGCTTTTGCTGTTACCTCCGACGGCGTTTCATACCCGAACCACAAGTACCTTGCGAAGTCCGAAAAGAAACTGGCGCGTCTCCAGCGGCAACTCTCCCGAAAATCAAAGGGGAGCAGGCGTAGAGAGAAAGCCCGCATCAAGGTCGCAAGGCTGCATGAGCATATTGCCAACCAACGGCAGGACGCGGCGCAAAAACTGTCCACACAGCTTATCCGTGAAAACGACGTCATCTGCATCGAGGACTTAGCTCCGAAGAACATGGTACGAAACCACCGTTTGGCGAAGTCCATTTTCGATGCCGGGTGGGGCGAGTTCCGCAGACAGTTGCAGTACAAGGCGGAATGGTATGGGAAAACCGTGGTCGCAGTAGACCGTTTCTTCCCGTCCAGCCAACTCTGCTCCTGCTGCGGCGCACAGTGGTCAGGCACGAAAGACCTATCCGTGCGCGGCTGGACTTGCCCAGTATGTGGCGCTGTCCACGACAGAGACATCAACGCCGCGAAGAACATTTTGCATGAGGGTCTGTGCCTGTTGGCGTAGCTAATACATACGGTAGGGCGGGACACGCCCGAACCTATACGCTCGGGGAGACTATGTAAGACCTCGCACGGTGCAGGCTACGGTCAGCGAACCGAGAATCCCCCGGCTTTAGCCGTGGGGAGTGTCAACGTATCACGGTATCGGCCCGCGACCTGCACGCCGCCCTTGAGGTGGAAACACCCTTCAACAAGTGGTTTCCCCGTATGTGCGAGTACGGTTTCGAGGACGAAAAAGACTATCGGACATTTTTGTCCAATAGGTCTGACGGTCTTCCCGGCAAGCCCCGGCAGGACGCAGAAATCACCATCGAAATGGCGAAAGAAATTTGTATGCTCCAGCGCAGCGAGAAGGGCAAGCAGGCGCGGCAATACTTCATCCAGCTTGAAAAGGAGTGGAATAGCCCCGAAAAGGTCATGGCGCGGGCGTTGCAGATTGCCAGCGACAAAATCAAGGGTCTGCAAGCGAAAATCGAGGAGGACGCTCCTGCCGTCCGATTTGCAAACGCCATTACGGGCTGTGACACGAACATCCTCGTCCGCGACATGGCGAAGCTGCTGAAGCAAAACGGCGTGGACACTGGAGAAAAGCGTTTCTACTGGACGCTCCGCAACGACGGCTTTCTTATCAAGGGCGGCAGCGATTACAATATGCCCACGCAAAGAGCCATGGAAATGGGGCTGTTCTTCGTCAAGGAAACGCCCCGCTTCACCAAGGAAAGCGGCATCATCGACCGCGTCACCACCGTGACGCCCGCCGGACAGCGGTACTTCCTGAACCGATACGCAGCACCCGCGACAAATTCGTTGAAAGCGTAACGATTTGAGCATATCCATTGATTCATCAAATAAAACATTTTCACATAGGAGGAAAATCAAAATGACAGTTCGTGAAATCTGCTCCGTGTTGGAGATCGGCGACGGCGTGAAGCCCGCCATCGAGTTGACCTTCGGCTCTAACGGCGTTCCCTTTACCCCCGCCAACGACCTTGAAATGATGGCCTACGGTGATTTTCTCATCGACTCCTGCCACGTTTGGGAGGGCGGCGTGGAGCTTGTCCTCATGCAGCAGTTTGTCCGGAAGGGCGGCGCGGCATGATTCCACAGAACATCCATATCGGCGACACCGTCACCCGCCGCATCGCCGCCACAGAGAAGAAAGCCAACGGCACGGTGGTCTACATCCACCCCCTGCGCCGGTTCTACACCGTGCGTTTCTCCTTCGGGGACGCCGCGTTTCTGGAGAGCTACAACGACTGATCGAGAATTTCCCAAAAATTTTGGAAAGTGGCCTTGACACGGGTGGTACAGTACATAATGCCGAAGGGTCACACCTCCCCTTCCGGCAGCGGGAATCATCCCTGCAAGCAACGCAAGCTCCACCCCGTAAGCAGGAGCTGTGCCGGTGACGCGGCTGGAAACGCGCCCGGTATCTCCGGTTGGATTCCGGCAGGGGAAAACCATACAGGCGTAGCCAAGCGGTAAGGCAAGGGACTTTGACTCCCTCATTCGCTGGTTCAAATCCAGCCGTCTGTGCCAATTCAACGTGGACACCGCGAGTGATGAGCGTTTTAGCGGGATAGCCGTTTGGGTGATGCGAAGTCCTGAAGTAAGCCCCTCAAGCCTCGATGTTGTAATTGCGGACACATGGAGACGTGCCCAAAAGCGAGGCCATTAAGTTCTCCTTTGAGCAGGTGTGTTCGGGAACGCTTAAAAACCTGCTGACGTAGAAGCGCTTGTGCGCCATCACATGATTGGCTGGCGGCTCGGAAAGACGAGCGCCCCCCTCAATGCAGACGTAGCTCAGTCGGCAGAGCACGCAGCGTTCCCGGCGCTGATTCCCGTCGTTGGTTCAAGCCCAACCGTCTGCACCATAGGCGTGACCTCTTGCCTCGCAGCCGCACGGAGCGTAAGCCTGCGGAAGTGGTCTTTCCTGTGCGCTGTACGAAAGCGGCAGGACGAAGAAATTTATGTATTGGCTGGCACCGGCTTTGTAAAGATGAACGGATGCGACCGACGTACCGGCGCAGGGCTGAAAGTTCCGTGGTTGGTTCGGGTGCCGGCGTGTGCGGCGAAAATCCGAGGCGAAACCTGTAGATGTGGAAGCGGCGTGGTGGCGGCTGTCTTTGGACAAGGCCGCCGTGTAGGTCAGTAGCCATCCGCACCGGCACCCCGCCAACTGTGTCCCCGCAAAATTTGCAGCGTTAGTGTTCAACGGTCAGCACACCAGCCTTCCAAGCTGGGAGTGGCGGTTCAAATCCGCTACGCTGCTCCATGCCCGCCTGATGGATGACTTCCCCCATCAGGAATGAAACCTCCACATCTGGCAGTGGTGTCGTCGGGTCGAACAAGCCGATAGCATGATTTGGGCGTGACAGCGAACGGAGGAACGCCCACCCCCCCTTATCAGGGAGGCGGGAGCACTACCCGTCCCGCCTCCCATCTACCTGCGAAAGCGCCGTCGGGGCGAACGTTCGGCACATTCCTCCTAAATTGTCTGCTTGTTTTGTCCTTTTTTCATCTTTCTATCGACCAGGCACCGATCGTTCAGCGGGTCCAAGTCCCGCCTTTCGCACCAGCCGCAAGGCGATAAAACGTTTCAGTCTAAAATCTACACAGAAAGGAGGTACATTCCGTGACCAAAACCATGCTTATGAACACCGTGGCGGACAGGACCGACATGACCCGCTGCGAGGTGGAGCGCGTCATCGCCGCCACCGCTGAAGTCCTGATCGAAGCCATGCGTTCCGGTGACAGTGCCAATATCCCCGGCTTCGGCATCTTCACCAGCAAGGAGCGTCCCGCCCATATGGGCCGCAACCCCGCCACCGGCGAGAGCGTGGAGATCCCCGCCAAGCGCGTGGCGATCTTCAAGCCCTCCAAGCTGCTCAAGGACGTCCTCAAGGGCTGACGCAGCGAAACCACCACAAAATATCCCAACGGAAAGCCGGGGTCGCCTCGTGCCATCCCCGGCTTTCTGCAAAAGCGATTGTTACGTTGTGTTTTGAATATTTCCTATAATCCGCACAAAAACCACGAAAGGAGAACCCATGATCTACTTCGACAACGCCGCCACCACGCCGGTGCTTCCCTGCGCGTGGAACGCCATGCAAGATGCGCCGGAGGGGAATCCCGCCAGCAGCCACGCCGCAGGGCGTGAGGCGAAAGCCGCGCTGGAGAAAGCCCGCGCCACCATCGCCCGGTGCCTCAACTGCGTTCCCAGCGAGGTCTACTTCACCTCCGGCGCAACGGAATCGTGCAACTGGATGGTCAAATGCCTCCGCATAGAGTCCAACGACATCATTTATAGTGACCGCCTCCACCACGCCGTCACAGAATCCATACAGAGATGCCATTCCCGATTCTCACCACGTAAAGGCTTTGCCACCATCGAGACCCTTGTCAACAACGAAACCGGTGAGATAAGAGATCGGACCACTTGGGAGAACTTTCGGGCCACTTTGGTGGGCTCTGGGCTATTCGGCATCGACGCCACCGCCGCCGTCGGCCACCTCCCCATCGACTTTCCCGCCCTAGGCGCGGACTACATGGCGTTCGGCGGCCACAAATTCGGTGCTCCCAAGGGCATAGGCGCGTTGATTATCCGTGAGGGGTGTCCCATTACCCCCCTGCTCCACGGCGGCGCACAGGAGCGCGGAGAACGCGGCGGAACGGTATCCGTACCACTGGCCTGCGCTATGGCGGCGGCGCTGGAATGGCACACCGACCACATGGAGGAAAACATCACCCACCTGATCGCCGTCCGGGATCGCCTCTTGCACCGCCTGACGAAAAGCGGCGTGGAATACCGGGTAAACGGCGGCAAAAATGTCGCCGCCCACATCCTGTCCCTCAACTTTCCCGGCGTCTACGGCGCCGCCCTCGCCGCCGCCTTGAGTGACCACGGCGTCATGGTGTCCACCGGCTCTGCCTGCTCCAGCGGCGAGAATCGCGCCTCGGAAAACCTCATCGCCAGCGGCCTCACCGAAGAAGAAGCCCTGTCCACCGTCCGCTTTTCTTTTGACTGGCAAAATACGCTGGACGAAGCGGACGAGGCGGCGCAGCTCATCGCCCAGCTCGTCCCCGCACTCCGGCGCGGCTAAATTTTGAAAGTTTTTTCAAATCCCTTGCACAAAATCCGCATTTGCCGGTAGACTATACTATGACAAAATTCTACAAGGAGGAAATCCTCATGTCTATGAACCCTGAAAAACTGAAGCAGTACCTCGCCCTCAAGGATACCGCCGATCTCGCCAAGCGCTTCGCCGCCTCTGTTTCATCCACTGATCCTCAGAGCGACAGCACCCACGCCTCCGTGGCTTTGGAGATGCCCCACCCCGCCGCGTTGGACGGTACGGCGAAATCGGTATTTGCCACGCTGTGCTCCTTCTCCGACAGCATTTACATGGCCGCCGGCGAAACCACCATCCGTTTCACCTTCGCCGTGGAAAATATGCAGAAGGAGGAATGACCCCATGCTCGTCACCAACGTGATAAAGCGCGAATACCCCTTCACCGTCCGCCGCAAGCGGGACGGCGAGGAGTTTACCATGCTCATCGAGGCGGAGTCCGAAGCCGCCGCCCGTCTGCTCATTCCCGACACCGTGGAGCTGGTGGAAAAGCCCTGAAATCCGCACCGGAATAAACTTTTCAAAAAAAGTGTTGACATTGTAGCTAACCACCGCTATAATGTAGTTAGCCACTTGAAAGGAGGGCAGTTGTGGATCAAAAAAGCCGCGCTGAATACTTCCGCGACCGCCGAAAGAAACTCAAGCAGCTTGTTTTCATGGTGGACAAAGAGAAAGCCGAGAAATTGGACGAAGTTCTCAGAAGCCGAAACGAAAGCAGGATTGATTGGTTCAGGCGCAAGCTGGATGAGGAAATCAGCAAATAAAAAAATAACGGCCTGCTGCCAGTCCTCCAAGATCGTCAGCAAACCGTTATCAGTCCCAAGGAGTAGCCCTTGTGATAAATCTATCCTATCACATGGGGTATGCTCCTGTCAAACAAAAATGTAGATGAAAGGAGCAACAGAATGTACGAATTATCCGTATTCCAGCAGGGCGGCGTTGATGTAATTGACAGCCGCAGCGTGGCGGAGGCCATCGGCAAGCAGCACGCCCACCTCATGCGCGACATCCACAACTATGTGGAGATCATCGAAAAATCCACTGAATCCAATTTTGGATTGAGTGACTTCTTCGTCCCCAGCACCTACACCGACAGCACCGGGCGGACGCTCCCCTGCTACCTGCTCACCAAGAAGGGCTGCGACATGGTGGCAAACAAGATGACCGGCGAAAAGGGCGTTTTGTTCACCGCTGCCTACGTCACCGCCTTTGAGAAAATGCGCCAGCAGACCCAAAAGCCCATGACCACCAATGAAATGTTCGCCATGCAAGCCCAGATCAACTTGGAGAGCGAACGCAAGCTGGCCGCGCTGGAGGGCAAGGTGGACGAAACCAACCGCAAATTCGACGCCGTTACCACCTTCGTCACCTCGCCCCTCACCGACGCCGACACATGGCAGGAGCGCATGACCCACCACATCCGCCGCGCCGTGGAGGAATTTGGTCTGAACTATCAGCAGTTCCACGCCAAGCTCTACGAGGAGCTGGAGCGCACCGCAGGCGTAGACCTCAAGTGCCGCCAGACCCGCATGAGAAACCGTTTGTACGCCGCCGGAGCCACCAAGACGGAGTGCAAGGCCGTGTCCAAGCTGTCCGTCGTCGCCGCCGACAAGAAGCTTCGCGCCATGTTTGAGACGATCCTGCGAAACGAGATCGTCCGTCTGGCCACTAGCCGCTCTGTCGCCATCTGATTACATTTCGTAATCGCCCTGAACCATTCGTCAAAATCAACAAACACCCTTATAATATAGGAGGAAAATCAAAATGACAGTTCGTGAAATCTGCTCTGTGCTGGAAATCAGCGACGGCGTGAAGCCCAATATCGAACTCACCTTCGGCTCTAACGGCGTCCCCTTTACACCCGCCAACGACCTTGAAATGATGGCCTACGGCGATTTTCTCATCGACTCCTGCCACGTTTGGGAGGGCGGCGTGGAGCTTGTCCTCATGCAGCAGTTTGTCCGTGCCGCCGTCTGATGCGCCATCGCGGCAAACACCACACATCAGGAAAGGAGGTCTGACCCATGCCGCGCACCTCGGCCCCGGAACGGCGCTTGGCGGAAAGCTCGGACGCCTATTTGAAAAACTGTGCATCCGTCGGCCTTTCCCCCCGCACCGTCCATAACTACCAAAAGACAATCGAGGACTTCATGAATTTTTTCATTGAGTCCAAGGAAAACTATACCGACCCCGACTACGCCACCATTCGCCTGTGGCGGGACGCACTGACAGAGCGAGGCTGCTCCCCTACCGCCGTCCGGCAGTATCTGACCCGCCTCCATGCCTTTTTTGAATTTGCCTGCGACCCGTCCTGCGGCGGCTGGTATAGGACGAATCCCGTCTCCAAACGCCTTTTTCCCAACACCCGGCGACAGGAAAAGCGACCCTATGACACCATCCTCACCGACGCGCAGATCATGCGTCTGTGGCGCAACGACCGCCCCCCCAAGGCACATAGGGACACCTATCCCCGAAACTACGCCATTGTGATCCTGCTCCTGACCACCGAGCTGCGAAACGCCGAGCTGCTGCACCTGACCCTTGCAGACCTCCACTGGCAGGAGGGAGAGATTTTCGTGGAGCGGGGCAAGGGCAACAAGTTCCGCCGCGTGGAGTTCCCGGAGATCGCCCAGTCCGCCGTCCGCATCTATCTGGCCAGCGGCATCCGCCCCAGAGATTTGCCCGACACCGCGCCGCTTTTCGGCACCACCAGCGAAAAGGGCGTTTTCGGCACCAACGAGCGGGGCTGTGAATGGACTGTCGGCTCATCTGCATGGCTCTCCGCCGTTGTCATGCGCCACGTCCGGGCCGTCACCGGAGTGAACAACGTCCGCACCCACGACCTGCGCCATGTGGGGGCGCGTATCGACCTCAACAGCGGTATGCGGCAGGAGGAGCTGCAAGCCAAATTAGGTCACGCCTCCCCCGGCACCACGCAGGTCTACTCCGGCAAGCTCATGGGCAAACGGGAAAAGAAGTCCGCCACCCTCGTCCTCGAAGCCCGCGACCGTCAGGCGGCGATCAATGCAGAACTACTCCAGAACGCATAGAAACGCCCTCTGCGGCGTTTCTTTTCTATCCATAGATGTGTACCCCCACGACAAGGCAAAGCCCCCTGTGGCGCGTTCTGTGCGCCGCAGGGGGCTTTTATTTCACTTCACCAGCTCCCACGTGCCGTGCGTTCCTGCGCTGTTCATAATCTTCACCAGCAGCTCGCCGGGGGTCATAGGTTCCAACGGCTCCAACGGCTCCGGCTTCTCCGGCTCCACATACGGAATCCCGAACCACTCGCACAGCCCCTTTGCCGCGCTCTCGGCAATTTCCGCCATGTGGGTGTGGAACCACGTGGCATCCTCCAGATTGTCGTGGAACACGTGCTCCTCGTAGTAGCTCACCGCCTTGGGGACCCGCAGCTCATACCATTTCGTGCTGGCGTTCAGCGTCACCGTGCCGGGGTAGACCGCTCGGCGGTGCTTCACCATGATCTCCCCCAACCGCTTGCCATCCTTGGAATAGGTGTAGTACATGGGGCGGCAGCCCTTGGCGTTGCCCGCCGCGCTGGCGTTGGTGTGGCTGACGTAATGCACGTCCGCGCCCCACGCGTCGCTCTCTCGGACGTTCTGCTTCATAATGGCGTCGCCGTTGTCGCCGTTCATGGGTGTGCGGCGATAGCCCCGCTTGGTGGCAATGCCGCAACGGTTCAGGATGGGCTCCAGGATGTCGATGTACTCGTTGTTCTCCAGTGCCTCGTAGCACTGTTTCCCGTCCGACCGGGGGTATACACAGGGGTTAGCCCTGTGCATAGCCGGGGACAGGTATACCTTCGGCGCGGCCATTACTCCGCCTCCTCGGGGACGCTGGTCTTGTTATACGCCGCCGTGGAGATGCCCAGCAGCGCGCCAAGGAACACGGTGATGCAGGAGATAGTCCCCGCCACCTGCTCGATGTACGGCCAGCCCCAGATGCCGCCCAGCCCCACGTACAGGGCACTGATGGCGGGCAGCACGATCATAACCACCCACTTGATGATGTCATAGGTCTTGTTGTTCAGCTTCATAATGCTTCCTTTCCGGCTTTACGCCTATCACTTATTGTTTTCCAGATCGGCGATTCTATGGTTGATCACCTTGATCTGCTCCTCTACCACCGGCATGCGCCGGGCGAAGTTGTTGTGCTCCCTGACCTCCCGTGTCAGCTCGTCCAGCCGTTCTTTCGTCACCGCCTGTGCCTTCCCGTTCGCCACCAGCACCCCCGCGAACGTCAACGCCCCCGTAATGATTGCCACGATGATTGCCTCCGTCATACTGCCTCCCATCCTGCATCGTCCCACGATGCCGTCACGCCGCTCTCCCCCGTCCACACCTTCGTCACCCCGCCGTGGGTATAATATCCGTTGGGGATCAGCTTCGCCGCCGCCGTCCACGGTAGGGGGTTGTCCGCCGTGCCCGCGGGGTTTGCCTGCTTCACATACTCCCGCCGCACCACCACGTTGTTCACCGCATAGACACGCCAGTCGTAGCCCAGCTTGTCGCTCTGCTCCAGCGACACGGTGATGCCCCCTGCCGCCTCTACCGTGTCCACGATCTTCTGGTTCTCGTCGATCTTGGCTTTCAGCGTCCGTGCCTGTTCAAGAATGTCCGTCCTCATGCTCAACCCTCCGTTTCGATACCAAGGATTTTCAGCGCGGCTTTATACTGCACCGCCTCCGCCTGCGTCTGCTCTAACTGCGACGGCTCCGGCTTGGGCAGTGCCGCCACATCCTCTGCGATCTCCGCCTCGCTCCGCAACACACACGCGCCGCCCTCATACTTATATCGGGGGATACCCTGCATGGTGTACAGCCCGCCGTCGAGGTAGTGGCTCTGGCACAGGTTGTACCTGTCCCCCGTGCCCTCGTCGATGTACGTCCGTTGGCTCACGTCGTCGATGTTGCTCATGGTGTAGCCGCCCTCGCAGCGGAGGACGCGGCTTCTCTCGTCCAGCAGGACGTAGACCTTTGATTTCTGGATTTCCATAGCGTACCTCCTTTACAGATCGGCGGAGAGCGATAGATAACTGCCCGGGGCGAGGTACGCGTCGTATGATGCGCCAAGCGTCAAACCGCTTGCTGTGCAATTCAAATACGCTGTTGCAACTCCTACAATGTCGAGCGCAACTCCGGAGCACACCACTTCGCTTCCAGCCTTATTGCGAAGCACCAGCTGACCAACAATCGATACGGCTGGAATCGTCCGCATCTCAACCGGGAGCGGAACAAGAATGCCGCACGTGCTGCTGCCATACGCCGTGCCCGTTCCAACGATGCGATACGCGCTGTCGCTTCCAATCCGCACAAAGTACCTCTGACATTCCGCCAGCTGATCGCCGAACTTTGTGGTCTCATTCAGCACCAACTTGCCGTTCTCCTGATGTGCCAGCGTCTGCTGAGAGCCAAGCTCCAGTTTGACAGCCTTGGCAGTTATGTCTGTGTTGCCATTGCCAGCACTACTGCCGTCTTGGCCCCACCGAATCAACACAGAATCGCCAATATCAGCTGGGATTACTGCTGTAAACGTGTGTAGCCCCACGCTAAGGGTATTGACCCCTGCTATGGCGTCGCCGTTACTCTTACAAAGCTGCAAAACAGGTGATCCAATATTCACCACAATCGCGGAAATTAAGATTGATGCGGTGACTACTGTCCCTGCTGGAATAGGCAGTTGCACGAGCTCAATCAGCTCGCAAGAGTTCGGGGAATCCGAAGTGCCGACAATACGTACTCCATCTGCCACAACATGCACCGCCGCAGAATTGACATTCCATGAATACAACTTCCACCGATCAATCGTATGCCCGGGTCCCGTGTAGCTCGTCTGCCCCCGCTGATTCACCGGATTCCCGAAGTCCCAGTTATCCAGCAGGTTGGGGTTGACCATATTGTTGGACACATACGCAAGATTGTCGCTGATGGCCTGCATATTTTCCGCATTCAGGGCGGGCGGTCCTCCGTTTTGCCATGTCGGTGCTGTATATCCCATAAAGTTCCTCCTTTTCCATCACCAAAGTGTGTCTGTCTGCGTGAGGTAAATTTGCACGTCTGCGCCGCCCACCTCCACCCACGGCACGGCGGCGATCTGTGCCTGCGCCCTCGTTGCGTCTTGCGTGTTCACGGACACATTTCCGCTGATCCGTATGCGGGCAAGGTCTCCCTTTCTGTTCTTCAAAAACAAAGCGTTTTTCGTGGTGGACAGGGCGAATATACCGTCCCTATCCCTCCTCGTATCGTGGTACTCGTGGTCGTCCCCTACGCTCCCTATGTATCCCGAGAGCGTTCCGCTCATGTAGTTTGTGGGGGACATCTGCACCGTGGGGTAACGGGTAAAATTGTCCGCCACATTCGGCTTGTTTCCGTTGTTCACATTCCCCGAAGCCACGTTCAGCGAAAAGCGGAATATATCTTCCGCAAGAAAGCTCCCGTCCGCCCTTTCCTTGCAGGAGAGGATCGTCCAGTCCCACAGGCACACCGATACCTCGCCGGTAATAATGGGCTGCTTGGAATACGCCTCGCCGGCAGAGCCGTAAATGTAATACACATACGTCGCCCCGGAAACCGCCGTGCAGTCAATTACGCTCCTTTGTTCGTTGGGCAAATTTGCAATATGCCGGAAAATTTTCGTCCCTTTTTCTGCACGATACACCGCCCAGGAGGTAACGCTGCCGTCCGAGGTCTTTGGCGTCCACGAAACGAGAACGCCGCTTTTTTTTCGCAAAACGCATACGGTCGCCGTTCCCTCGTCCGGTGTTACGTTATACTGTACCGAGAATCGTTTCCAATCCGTCGTCGCCCTCTGCCCCGTCGCCGTCTGCACGGTGCAGCGCAGTGCGTAGCTCGTGCCGTTGAAAAGCCCGTCGTAAGTAAAGGTGAGCTGCGGCGTGCAAATCTCCCCCGTGTCCTTCAGCGGCGTTTCCTCCTCCCCGGAAACCGCCAGCTCCCAGCGCACCCAAAGTATGCTGGCAGGCAGCGCAGCGTCCGGCAGAACGCACTTTGCGTTCCACGTTTTCTTTTTCGTGTTCACACTCTCTTGGAAGTCCGTCACCGTCAGCACCGGCGTTTCCCTGCATATAAACACCGACGCGCTCTGCTGCGTCACGCTGTCCGCCTCGCTCCACCACTGCGTCACCAGCAGCTTGTACGTTCCGCCGTTCCGTATGTCGGAGGCGCGCAGCTCGTCCGTTGTCACCGTGTGGGAAAACAGCACCACCTTCCCCGTTTCATCCCTTCCGTAAAAGGGGCAGTTATCGGTGATGCGCCCCGTGCTGTAAAGCAGCACACTGCTTGCGGTGTTTTGCCGTATGTCGATTTGGTACGCCGTCATGGGGCTTCCGCCGTCCACCTGCCAGGAAACCACCAGCGGCGATAAGGCATCCACAATTCCGCCTCCGAACGTCCCCAGCGTAGACGGCATTACATTTGTCGGCATATAAAGTGCCATACCGACCCTCCTTTCCTCATGTGCCCACCAGCGGCCACATTTCCAGCGTGGCTTCCGGGAAATCCGCAACGGAAACCGCAGATATATTCATGGCTTCCGTCCCCTTCAGGGGTCTGGAAAACCCCATCACAAGATGCCGTTCCGTCGGGGAACCCGGCTTGTCCGTCCTCACGATCTCCACCACCTCGTTTTCCCGTATGTGGAGTATCTGACCGCAGGACACATTCACGCTTTTTTGCAGCACGGCGGAGCGTTTCATCTCCCACGCCGCCCTGTCCTGACACTGTACCGATGTGGTGTACCCTGTCTGGGATTCCCACTTCACCTTGCGTCCGATGATCTTCACGTTTGTGTCGCTGTTGGGGTCGAGGTTCACGGCGCGGCCTCCCGGCTGTGACCCGTCCTCCAGCGCGTCCCCCATCACGATGTAGTCGTTGTACACCGCCGCGTTTTTCGTGGTGTACGTCATTCCGTTCAGCACCGTTTCATTCATGGAAAAAGAGTAGCTCATGGGCTTTGTCTCGTCCGGTATGTCGTCCTGGCTGGGGTCGATCCGCAGTCTCCCGTCCGCGTCGTACCCCACCCATGCGTTCAGCATTTCGGCAAACCCCAGTACCACATCCGCGTACGAACCGCCGCCGGGGGAAACCTCTAATGTGTACGGCGCGTCCGTCAGCGGCGCAAGGGTCCCGTCCGGCAGCTTTTGCACCATCCCCCGCTGGGAATACTGTGCGTATGCGTCCCCCTGCCCTATGACCACAAAGCCGCTCGTTTCCCTCGTCCCATCCTGGGGGTACAGCGTCTCTCTGGGGTACAAGCTAAGGGCGGGGAAAAGCGTACGGATAAACGCATCCGTTCCCACCCGGCAGGCGTCCGTCACGTTTGCCGGCACCGTCCCCACCGCCAAACGCCACTCCTTCCCGCCGTTCATGGAATAAATGGCAAAGCCGTTCTCCCTTGACGCGCTGAATAAAACAATGATCCCGCCACCCGCCGCGCCGGCTTTCCAGTTCCCCACATAGGGCAGCTTGATCTGCTCCCAGTTGTCCAAATCGTCCGACCACCACGCTCTGTCGGTGTTGGGTATCACGAAAAAGCACCTTCCGTTTTCAAAAACGATGACCGGCGTATACGTATCGTTCCCGTTATTCGCAAACGATGTAGATTGCCAGCTTATGGTCTGTCCCCCGTCGTCGCTGTGCTTCACGTAGACGTAATTCTTCGCATCGCCTCCGTAGGTAGTTATTCCGACAAACAAGAATCTGTTCCTGTCGGCGTAATATACGCTTTCGATATACCCGCCTATGGTGTGGATGTCCCACGTCTCCCCCTTGTCCGTGGATACTGCGTACTCGCTGGGGAACTTCGCACACGTTGCGATGAATCTCCCGTTTCCGTAAGCGATACCTGCGGATGTGCTTTCATACCAATCGTTCGATATAACGGACTCTTCCCATGTTTTGCCGCCGTCCAGCGAGCGGTATATATCGCCACCGTGGTCGATAACGATGTACACCCCATCGCCGTATGCGATACGCGCCTCAACGGTAAAGTCCTTGCTTGTCTGCACCCACGTCTCGCCGCCGTCCTTCGTATAGCCGGTTTTTACGCCTATGGCAACGGCGCCGCCTCCCTCGTCACCGGCCACATGGTGCCAATTCGACCCTGCGGGGATGGAGGCTTTCGCAAAATGTACGCCGCCGTAGTAATAGCCCGTGTAAACGGGAGCCACGCTGTCCACCGCTCTGCCGTTTCCTCTGTCGTCATGCAGCAGCGCGTCGATCTGCCCGAAGATGTTCTCCCCCACCTTCCCGCGGTACGTCCCCTCCAGCTTTCCCCACAGCGTCCCGTCCAGATTCGCCCATTTGTCCACCAGCCGGTAGGTAATGGTCCTTATCCCCGGCTGCACCGTCTCCTCCGGCTCCTCCAGCAGAAATACCCCCTGCTGTATGTAGTATTCCTCCCCGTCCGGCAGCACCAGCCCCTCGTCCAGAGCCACCTCGTCGCCGAACCAGAGATTGTTTACGTTGTAATCGAACGCTCCGTCCACGTTGGAAAACGTAACGCTGGCCGTCCGCCTCACGCCGTTTTGCAGATTGACGGAAATCGACCCATCCGCTATAAATGCGCCGCTCTGTGCGTTTTTTTCGTTGCTGTCCACGAAAAACGCCGTCGTCCCGTCGGGGTTAAGGAAACGCAGGCGGCACAGCTTCATAAACGGCTGCTTCAACATCTGCAAATACGCCTCATGTTTCTCCTGCTCCGTCATGCGCTATCCTCACCCCTTCCCGGTGTTCATTAAAGCTGCGTTTCCGCTTTGCGCCCCTCCGCCGTCAGCGCGTCACATTCTGCGTCGGTGGCCGTCCTCACGCATTTCACGGCAGGGTTGTTCTTGCGATACCGCGCCTCCCGGGTCACATAGTATCGGCCCGTAACGCCCGTAATGGGAATTTCCCTGCCGTTTTTCATTACCAGCACGTGCCGCGTGTTCCTTTTTGCCATTTTTCTCCTCCGTTCCCCATTAAAGATTTCTTCCGTCCGGGTACATAAATACCTTGTGGTTTGCGGCGTTCGTCCCGTCTCCAAACACGACCACCACAACGTCCTCCCCCACGCCTGCCCCGGACATGGAGGAAACGTACCCCACTTGCAGCTCTCTTGTGTCAAACGGGCGTACCACGGTGATTTTTCCGTCAGACGCGGCCTGCACCACCTTCGCCCTGTAAAATCGGAGCATCGCCGCCTGCGTCTCCTTCACCCTCTGGGCAAAGATCCCGTCCCACAGTTTTCTTGCGAAAATCGCCAGCTCCTCCGGCATATTCGGCATCGTCACCGCACCTCCTCAGTTCCCGTATTGCTTCAGGTGGTACGACTGCTCCACCAGCCCGTGTATCACCTGCGCTATCGTCATGCACTCTGCCTGTTGCTGCGATAGTGTCACGTTCCCGATGTGATATTCCGCGCCGCTGTGATCGGAATACCTGCGGTTATCGCTGCGCCCTGCCAAACTCTGACTCACGGGGGCGTTGCCACCCAGCATCGCCCGCATACCATAAATAACCTGCATGGCTTTCTGTTCCGAAACCGGGCTTACTAATTTTCTCGTGATGTCCGGCGGCAGCACCATTTCGTCGTCCACCGTTTCCTTGATGTACCCCAGCCCCCGCAGAAGTCCGCCGTCGTCTCTCTTCTTCTTGTTGGTGACTATCGGGATCAATGTGAGCGGCTTCTTATTGCTTCCGGAGGTGGGCTTTTTTGTGGTGCTGCTTGCAGGCTTCTTATTTCCACCGCTGCCGGTATTATTTTTTGGCAGATAAGACTCTGAATGTGTCACCCCCGGTCTGCCGCCAGCCCAGTTCGTATTTTCTCCGTTGTATTTGAACTGCGGGGTGTTCGGCGTCTGTCCGCTGCTCATGCCCCGGTCGGAGGCATTTCCCGCGCTGCCGTTTGTTTTTGTACCCTCCGGCTCGTGGGAAGGCGCAGGCGTCCATGTAGAGTTTTTCCCGCTCTCTGCATTCCCGACGCTGCCGGGTATTGGAGTCTGCAACTGAATAGCGGCCATTTGCTGCTGATACTCTATCGCGGCATCCAAAAGGTTCTGATAAACCTTGAGCATTTCTTGGTAATACAGATCCCAGTTGCCGAGGCTTGCCGCCAGCAGTGCTCTCTCCGTTTCCACATCGCCGTTGAGCTGGTCGATGAATTTCTGCCACGAGTCGATTTTCAGCTGGTACCCCGCCTCTATGTTTTTCTTTCGCGCCTCCAGCTCCGCTATGGCGATCTCCCGCTCTACGTCGGCTTCATATTCCCGGAGTTCCTTTTTCGCGTTCTCCAGATCCTCCTGCGCCTGTCTGACCTTTTCCGGATTCGCCACCCACTCCCACTGTCCCGTGGCAGCGTTATACTGCCGCACCGTCCTCTCGTTCCGTGCGTTCAGGAGCAAATCCTGCTTTTTGAGGATCTCCAGCTTCAGCTCCTCTAACTTTTTGCTGCGCTCCTGCTCCTCGTTTTGCTTTTTCAGTGCGGAGATCTGCTGGTCAATGGCGTCCGTCTCCGCCTTCATCTGCTTGCGGATGGCGTCAATGGTGGCCTGCGCCGCCTTTTTCTTGGCGTTATCCAGTTCGTTCTGCTTAGACTTCGCCGCGCTGCCGGAGCTTCCGCCGCCGGAGGGGGTATACGATGTGCCGCCCCAACCGCCCGACGGTGCGGTGGAGGTCATCTTGCTGAACTGGTACAGCATCGCCGACTGTGTCCTGCGAAGTGCTTCCTTGTAGGCGTCCTCATAGCTGCTGTATTTGCCGCTCTGCATCAACCCCGCCGCCGTCCTTTTCAGGTTGGTTTCGTTGATCCCTGCCAGCGCGAAGGTGTTCGCCAGCGCGTTCCCGGCGTAGCCGGCCTGCGTTGCCAGCTGTTGCAGAGCCATGATCTGCTGGCTGAAATTGAGCTTCGTGTTGCTGGCGGTGATCTGCGCCGCCACCAGATCATAGAGCTCCTTCTCCGTCTTTCCGCTCTGCTGCGCTTCCTCCACCAGCCCGCTTACATATTTTGCTGTTGCGTTGCTGGCAACGCCCAATATCTGCTGCACCCGGTCATACGCCGCCACCAGCTCCCGCTGCTCCTCCGTCACCTCATATCCGGCGTCTATGGCGGCGCGGATGGTTTCCACGCTGTCCTCGCGGGCTGCGTTCAGCTTCTCCAGCGCGTCATAATACGCACCTGCGGACATTTCGCCGATCTGATACTGCGCCGCGATTCCCGCCAGCTCTTCCCGGTAGTTCCGCAGTGCCACAATATCCATGCGCTCCGTTTTCAGAGCACCTGCACCAAGTCCGCCGCCAACGCCCTCACCGCCGCCAACGATGCTCTGTGCGCCGCTGCCATACAGCTTGTTCCACGCTTCCCACGCCGCCTTTTTCGCCGTATCCAGCTGCTTTTCCTGCTCTTGGCGCAGCTCCTTCAGGACATCCAGCCGTTTCTTTTCCTCGGCGGTCAGTTCCCCGGTCTTGTTGATAAGCGCGTCATATTCACTTTGCGTTTCGCCCAGCTTGGACTGTATTTCCTCCGTTTCCTCCAGGGCGTTGTTGTACTCCCGCTGCTTCTGCGTGCCAACATAAATTGCCGCCGCCAGTGCCGCAAAAATCGCCGCTCCGATGCCGATTTTCGGAAGCATGGCCAGCAACGACTTCATCTGACCTGTAAGCTGGGTGATCGCCATCGCGTTTCCGCCGATGGCGGAGGTCAGCGTTCCAAAGAACGTCCCCACAGCCGTTTTGGTCATAAGGGCGGTAAAGCCCTTGTTCAAAAGCGCCAGCGTGCCCACCAGCAAGCCCATTTGCACAACGAGCCGCCCGGTATCGCTGTCCAAAAACTCCACCAGCTTTATCACGCCGTCCAGCGCACCCTTGATGGTGTCCGTCTCTACAAGGTGGCTCACGAACTCCGTCCACTTGTTTTTCAGGATCTCCGTCTTGCGGGTCCAGCTATCCAGCG
>ERZ1026856.285-NODE-285-length-34485-cov-6.659802_pt1 | contig 34485 bp, 34 predicted proteins | sample MGYA00380158_ERZ1026856 | MGnify/ENA primary metagenome ERZ1026856 (study PRJEB33269, sample SAMEA4719794) | human gut metagenome | biome: human-associated habitat; feature: organic feature; material: feces | place: Cameroon | collected 2013-10 ...
GGACTGCCGGTATCCGTTCCTTCGGAACAGGGGTACATTTGAACCGTAATAATCAATATGGAATGTTCAAACAGGACATAGCTAACATTTTAAGTACTTTATGCAAACGAAAAGGGGTGGAAATCATTGAAGCTGAAATAATGCCGGATCATGTACATATGCTAGTTAAAATTCCACCATCAATCAGCGTTGCCGAATTTATGGGATTTCTAAAAGGAAAAAGCTCATTGATGATATTTGATCGGCATGCAAATTTAAAATACAAGTATGGAAATCGGCGATTCTGGTGTAGAGGATATTATGTAGACACTGTGGGGAAAAACACGGCGAAGATAAAGGAATACATCAGAAATCAAATGGCCGAAGACCAAGAGTATGATCAATTAAGTTTATTTGAGGACTATGACCCGTTTACGGGTAAGCCTCGTAATAAGAACTAGGATTCTGCACGTTTCACGTGTGAGTGTGTGAATGTGGTGCAGGTGTTAGATCTTTATCAGAGGCCCTTTTAGGGCCAGGCTGGTAACGGCCGCCTTATAGGCGGTGGACAAACCACCAGCTAAGCTGGTGGTTTTGATTGTGCCCGGAAATAAAAGATTCGGAATATAGGGATCAAAAGTGTAGGTTTGAACATATCCAGATCAGATCTCAATCAGAAAATCCAGCTGTCAGAAAAATTTTTAAAAATATCGGATGGAGATGATTCTCAACATATATAATATGAAATCGATTTACGATGGAAATACCTACTACATGAGGTATAGTCTGAAAACAGACTATAGTCGTTTTGCGGACTATGGTCTACATGTAGACTATATGCAGAATGCAAAAGATACTGTATAATACAATTGTTCCCGAGAAAGTACAATCCTCGGAACATCCGGCAGATGTTATATGGGAGTGGAACGTCTACGGATTGCGATCTGCGAAGGTTAAGTGGTGCCTCTGCGGTCGCAGGTCCCCCTCTTTTCGAATCATCCTGATTTTTAAATGTTTTGGCGATTCGGAACGAAAAAACAATGTGTTCATGATGTCCGGCGGTGCATACAGACTACCTGGGATTGGTTTCGGGTGTACTTCCGGCAGGAGAGGAGCAGCATGGATTACCAGATGAACGTGAGATTTCTTGCAGGCCTTCAGAGGCTTCGTGAGAAGGGGTTTCAGATCCTGTTTAATGGAGAAGAGTGCCCGACTGAAAACTGGGACCAGATGCTTCATCGGAAAGATGGGGGATTTTTTAAACGAGAATATGTCGATGAGTGCTCTTCCTCGATTAATTTTCAGTGGGTATCACTGGCATGAGGAAGCAGGTATCGTAAAAATCTGTAAAAAATCGTAAGAAAGGGGGCCGGTATTGGTACGGCCTCCTTTCTTGTATTCAATATGGATTTTTGTTATTATTTACGGGTCAGAATAGTAAACTTGAGATCTGGTGGAGGCTGACATGACGGTAAAGGAAACATTGATCCGATTATTTGAAGAAAACAAGGGACATTATATCTCCGGTGAGGAAATCGCACAGGAGCTTCACTGCTCTCGTACGGCGGTCTGGAAGGCGGTAAATCAGCTGAAGGAGGATGGCTATGAAATCGAGGCTGTGAAAAATAAGGGATACATGCTTTCGCTGGAAAGTGATGTGCTGTCTGAACAGGCCATCTCCCGTTATCTGGAGCATGCGTACCCGGTTTCGGTATTTCAGGAGATTACGAGTACGAATGATGTGCTGAAGAAGCTGGCGGTTTCAGAGCATGTGCCGGCGGGGACAACGGTGATTTCCGATTATCAGACCGGCGGTAAGGGAAGACTCGGACGCAGTTTCTTCTCTCCGAAGGGAACCGGTCTCTATATCAGTATGCTGCTTCGTCCGGAAGGTACCGTCATGGATAATCTGATGCTGACGGCGCAGTCTGCCGTCGCCGTTTATCGTGCGGTCCGCCGGGTCTGCGGGATCGATCTTTCCATCAAGTGGGTCAATGACCTGTACTATGAGGGCCACAAGGTCTGTGGTATTCTCTCGGAGGGGCAGACCAGTATGGAGTCGGGCCGCATGGAATTCGTCATCGTCGGCATCGGCATCAATCTCTATGAGCCGGAGGAAGGCTTCCCGGAGGATATCCGCGAGAAGGCCGGATCGATTCTCGGAAAGCGTTCCGAGGGAAAAATCGTGGATCGGAACCGCATCGCGGCGGAGCTGATCCGGGAGTTCTATGCGCTCGCACCGGAGAAGAAACTGGCACAGGAATATATCGATCACAACATGGTGCCGGGACATGACATCATGATCATCGATGGAAAGACACAGCGCCCGGCCAGAGCCACCGGCATCCGCCCGGATGGAACGCTGGAGATCGTCGAGCAGGACGGAAGCGAGGGTACGCTGGTCTTCGGTGAGGTCTCGGTGCGTCTGCGGAATGGCGATCAGATCGTGTATAAATAAATTTGGGAGTCATGTAAAATGAGTGATTATAGAAAGCGGAGTACGAAACGAAAGAAGCGGAAGGAGGCGACGCTGGTCGGTGATCTGTTTAAGATTCTCTTTGCCGTGTCGATGCTGATCATCGCGATCCTGGTGGCGTTCTTCGTATTTAAAAATGTGAGTGGTTTTACGCTTCCGGATCTTCGGGTGACCGCCGCAGAAACACAGGAGAGTGAAACAGCGACCGTGGTCAGCATTGACACAAAGGAGAGTGCCGCGGTCGAAACGAGTGCTCAGATCCAGGTGACAGAAAGTGCGCAGCTTCCGGCGGAAACGGCGGCGACCGGTGCCGAGGATGAGGAGATCGAAAAGAAGATCGAGTCCGTCGAGGCCTCCATCGAGGAGCGTGTGAAGTCCTCGGAGGCAGAGTCAAAGAAGGAAAGTACGGCGGAAGACGAAAGCAGAGAGACGAAGGGATCGAAGGAAGAAAAGGAAAGTAAGGAGTCGAAGGCTTCGGATAAGGTTGAGGAGCTGCCGTCCCGAAAGGATACGGAGATCGAAGGACCTGTGCCGGGAAGTGACAGTCAGGGAGAGGTCAGTAACGGTCCCGTCGTCGGACCGGATACCGTGAAGGAGAGTCCGGAGACGGTGCAGAAGGATGGCGCGGTCATCAGCGAGGGCGGTCCGCTCGGAGGATGAGATGATCTATTATTTGTTTGGAAAGTCAGCAAGCGGAAAGGATACGATCTATAAGCGGCTGAAGGCGCTTCATCCGGACTGGAAGGAGGTCACGCCGTATACGACGCGTCCGATCCGTGAGGGTGAGCGCGAGGGTGTCGAGTATCATTTTGTGACGGATCAGAGGATGGATCAGTTTGAGCAGGCGGGCCGGATCATCGAGGAACGGACCTATCAGACGGTCTATGGTCCATGGCGCTATGCGACGGTCGATGATGGTCAGATTGTGCTCCGGTCGGGGCAGGATTACCTGATGATCGGTGTGCTCCAGAGCTATGTCAGTACCCGGGATTATTTCGGTGCCGAACATGTCTTCCCGATCTATATCGAGGTGCCGGATGAGATCCGACGGGCGCGTGCGCGGGCTCGGGAGATGAAGGAGGCGACACCGAAGCTTGCGGAGATGCAGCGCCGTTTCGAGGCCGACCGTGTGGATTTCTCTGAGGCGAAGCTTGCGGCCGCCGGCATTGACCGACGGTACCTGAATCTGGATCTCGAGGACTGCATCGCAGAAATCGAGCAGGATGTGCGCGGTTGAAACCGGAAGTGCGCTGGTACGTGTGGGCGGAGACTCAGGGAGTGCAGGGGCATGCGCTGTGTGACCACGGATAAAAAAGAGCTGTATCAATGAAATCAATTAAAATACCGGAAAATCAAATATTCAATGCGTATCTGATCGAGGGCGAGGATATGGAACTCCTGAAATCGGCTGCGATGGAATTTACAGTGCAGCTGCTCAGCCGGGATCCGTCCTATATGGATACAGCTGCGCTGCCGATTTATCAGCAGCGGGGATATGCGAGCCGTGAAGAGTGGGCGGACAGTGTCCGAAAGCGGGTGCAGAACCACGAGCATCCGGATATGCTGGAAATTGTGCCGAATAAGCCGGAGGAGCATCCGACGATCATCTCGGTCGACAATATCCGTGACCATGTGACAGACACCGTCGCCGTGCGTCCGTATGAGGCGGCCTACAAGGTCTATCTCATCGAGCATGCGGAGATGATGAATCCGCAGGCACAGAATGCGATTCTGAAGACCCTTGAGGAGCCGCCGGAGTATGTCGTGATCATGCTGCTTGCGGCGAACGCAGATGCGTTTCTGCCGACGATACTGTCGCGTGTCATCGAAATCAAGGCGGGTGAACGGGATGTACGGGAGCGCTATGCGGAGATGATCACGGAGGAGTGGGCGCAGGAAACGGTGAAGCTTCTGTCCGAGATCCGCTTCCGGACTGGCCGTGAAATTCTCGATTTCTGTACGCATGTGAGTAAGGACTGGAAGGTGCCGCAGGGAAGCCTGCTCGGCTTTCTTGAAATTATTTTACGGGATGTGCTATGCTATAAAAGCACGTCGCAGATGGAGCTTCTGTATGCACAGGACTCCGTCAATGTCATCATACGTATGGCCTCCGCGATGAGCTATGAAAAACTCGGTCAGGCCACGGATGATCTGGAGCGCATGCTTCGGGATCAGACGTTTAACGTGAACCGGGATCTGATGCTGGAGAATTTTCTGCTTCGGCTCAGGGATACCAGTATATAAAATGCAGTAAAATGAGGAATATATGACAGAAGTAATTGGAGTTAGATTCAGAACCGCCGGGAAGATATACTACTTCGATCCGAAGGATATCCACTTCACCCGCGGAGAGCATGCCATCGTGGAAACGGCACGTGGTATCGAGTATGGTTTCGTCGTGATGGGAAACCGTGAGACGGAGGATGCGAAGATCGTACAGCCGCTGAAGGAAGTGATCCGGAAGGCGAATGCCGAGGATGACCAGCGCCACCTCGAGAACGAAGCGAAGGAGAAGGAGGCCTATAAGGTCTGTCAGGAGAAGATTCGCAAGCATAATCTCGAGATGAAGCTGATCGATGTAGAGTATACCTTCGACAGCAGTAAGGTACTGTTTTACTTTACGGCGGATGGGCGTGTAGATTTCCGCTCTCTCGTGAAGGATCTCGCGGCGATCTTCCGTACGCGGATCGAGCTTCGTCAGGTGGGTGTACGTGATGAGACGAAGATGCTGGGAGGCTATGGCATCTGTGGCCGTCCGCTCTGCTGCCATACCTTCTTGTCCGACTTTGCACCGGTGTCGATCCGCATGGCGAAGGAGCAGGGACTCAGCCTGAACCCGACGAATATCTCCGGTGTCTGTGGACGTCTGATGTGCTGCCTCAAGAACGAGGAGGATGTCTACGAGTTCCTGAACGCACGTCTTCCGTCCGTCGGTGATACGGTGACTACACCGGATGGTCTTCGTGGCGAGGTCAGCAGCATCTCTGTGCTCAGCCAGAAGGTAAAGGTCGTCGTCAGTCTCGAAAAGGAAGATGAGAAGGAGCTCCGGGAGTATAAGGTTTCCGAGCTCAAGTTCAAGCCGCGGAAGCGTCCGAGTGGCGACAAGAAGAAGCCGGAGCAGAAGGGCAATCGTGCGCAGAACGCGCAGGGCGGTGCTTCGGGTGGAAAAAAGGACGGTCGTGGCAGTCGCGGTGAGCATGCAGCGGGCGGTGGACGTGAGCGTACACATGGTCCAAAGGGCGGTGATCCGCAGAAGAAGGCGGCTCAGCCGGATGTGGTCGAGAGCGTAGAGCAGGTGGAAACGCTGGATGTGGACATCGTGCAGGGACAGGATGCGTAAGGTGTATGGCAGAGCGAATCGACGATTTACAGTGTAATGGCTACAGAATCATACAGGACAGTGATGGCTTCTGCTTCGGTATGGATGCCGTGCTGCTGGCGAATTTCGCCGTGCCGGCCGTGACGTCAGAAACCAGATTGCTGGATCTATGCAGCGGGACGGGGATCGTCCCGCTTCTTATTGCGGCGAAAACGGAGTGTAAGGAGCTGATCGGTCTGGAGGTGCAGCCGAGTGTACAGGCGATGGCCGAGCGCTCGGTGGCGCTGAATCACCAGGAGCATCGGATGACGATGCGCTTAGGTGATCTCCGGGATATCCGATCGATGGGCTATGACTCGAGTATGAACATCGTGACGGTGAATCCACCATACATGAAGGCCGGACTCCGGAACCAGACCAACCGGAAGCTCATCTCCCGACATGAGGTCCTGTGTACCCTCGAGGATGTGTGTGCGGCAGCTGCTTTTACGCTGAAATCGAATGGCAGGCTGTTTATGGTCCATCGTCCGAATCGGCTCGCGGATATCTTCTGTGCGCTTCGTGCAGAGCATCTCGAGCCGAAGCGGATGCGGCTCGTGCATCCGTATCTGGAGAGTGAACCGAACATGGTGCTGATTGAGGCGGTAAAGGGTGGAAAAAGCCAGCTGACGGTGGAAAAACCGCTGATCGTGTACCGTCAGAAAAAAATTTATTCGGATGAAATCATGCAGATTTACGGCTTGAAACCGTAATATTTTATAGTCTGTTTTCAGATTATAGTCTGTTTTCAGACATTTTCAAAAATTACATACTGTGCTAGTCTTTGAGCATGAGAAATATCAAGAAGCTTTTAACGCTTACTTCCTTGTTTCTCGTGCTTTTTTCTTTTCCGACAGCGGCGACGGCTGCTGCCGATTCTGAAAAATTCCAGTTTCAACTTGATCTCTCCAGTGTAGATGAACTTCTGCCGGGAGATATCTCAGAACACATCCTTCTCGTACAAAACCATACAGACAGGCGCCTTGCGTATATGGTAGAAACCGTGTCATTTACCGGATCAGAGGCACTGGCAGAGGAGCTCGAGCTGAGTCTCCTGGATGGGGAAAAAGCCTTCCTTCATGGAACGGTCGCTTCGCTTTCCAGGACGGACAGCTTCGAGCAGATCCTCACACACCCCGCGGGGCGTGAACAACAGCTGACGCTTCGACTCCACTTACGAAAGGAGGCAACGAACGCGGTGGCCGGAAATACGCTGAGGCTGTCGATCTGTTTCTCCGGAACGGATGCTCCACTGCAGGAGCGACCACCGGAAGAGACGGAAAAACCACCGGAAACGGAAACACCGACGGAGACACAGAAGCCGCCGGGAACAGCAGAACCAGAAGAAACGATGAAACCACCGCCGTCATCCGGCACCGGAACACAGGACGTGGAAAACGCAAGTGATGGCCGTCCTTCCGGAGGAAGCCAGGCAGGCGGTGGCGGACACGGTGGAACCTCGATTCGCGGCGAGGGCTATGACGGAAAAACGCATGGTCTTCACGCAGAGGATCCGCCGGGAACACTGATGGATCAGCTCATGGAGTGGATTGACCGCATCTATGAGCATCCGGAGAATCTGGTGGAAACAGCCGCCAGACCGTACGGAGCTGCTGAGAAACATCCGGCGGAACTGTCCGGGATGGCTTCGAAGCCCGATGTGTCGGGGATATCGAAGCCATCCACGGAAGACAGGAAATATACGAAGAAGGAGCTGCCGGAGACGAGAAGGAAGGCAGCAGGCGCTGGAGCGGAGCGGAATTTTTCTGCAGCGGAAAGCGCGGGAAAAAAGGAAAATGAGAAGAAAAACGCCACAACGAACGATGGCGGAAACGCCAGGCTGGCGCTTCGTATCCGGGATGTAAGCCCGAAGCACGCAAGCGTACAGATCAGTACAGAGGGTGGAAGCGGGACGATACAGGATCCGGTGACACTGTATATCGGGCCGACACAGCGTGAGAAGGTGCTGCTGGTCACCGGTCTCTTCCTCTTCATCCTCTTACTGATCCTTATCATCATGAAGTGCTGGCTTCTGTACCGGGCCACACAGTCAGAAAACCAGGAGGACAGTGCATATGCGTCAACAGAACAGAGCGTGTAAAAAATCAAAAGGAGGTCTCAAACGAAAGCTGAACACGTTCTTCGGATGGATATCCGGCATACTGATGCTGTTTTTTATGGTGATCGCAGTCTATGCCATTCTTTCATCCTATCGGGAGCGGCGGTATGGAACGCCGTTTTTCCTCTTCGGATGGAAGCCGGTTGTGGTACTCTCCGAATCCATGGAGCCCACGTATACCTCTGGTGACATTCTTATCGTCAGGAAGCGGACGGGTGCCCCGGAACCGGATGATATCATCCTGTTTCGTGCGACGGGTTTCGGCATGGATATGTATGTCACCCATCGACTGATAGGGAAAGACGAGGGTGGCTATATCACCAAGGGTGATCATAATGAACACGCAGATCCGGGACGGGTGCAGGAGGCGGACATCCTCGGCACGGTGGAATATATCCTCTTCTGAGCACCGACCGGGCGACGTGAAAAACACGAATCAACGAAAAATCTGAAATTACAGATGGAAAGAGTCTGGGACTGCAGGAAGGGAAAAACTGCGGCTCAGAACAGAATCAACAAAGAAAACAGAGCACGACGAACAGAACAGAGCGTCGGCGAAACAGTAAAGGAGATGAACATGAAAAAACGAATACTGATGGCGGGCCTGATGGCGGTGACAGCGATTTCAGTCCTGGCGGGTGCCTATGCATTTTTCACAGACAAGAAGGATATCAAGGTGTCGGCGACCGCCGCGAAGCTCGGCATCACGGTTGATAAGACGAAGTTTTCGGACGATCTGGTCGCGAATATGGTGCCGGGCGATACCCGGGATCTCGCCTATACGATCAAAAAGGAAGCCGGCTCAAAGGACGCCATCGTCTTTTCCGAGGTCACCCTGACCTCCAGTATCCCGATGTCGGATCCGGTGGAGTGGTTCATTCAGATGACCGGAAAGCCGCTGACACCGGAGGAAATCAAAAAGCTGCAGGATGAGGCAGGTGCCAATGCCGGCGGCGGAACGATCAATGACATCCCGCTGGCGGATCTCTCGAAGGCAGATACACTCAAGTTTCTCTCCCTGTCAAAGGACAGCAAGGTTGCGAAGTTCATCGTCGGTCATGGCACACTGTCGAATCAGGTAAATGGAATTCCGGTGAATCTGACGCTGAGGCTGAGTCCGAGTGCTGATAACAGCTTCGCCGGTGGAAAATGTGATGTCGGTGCAGAGATCTATGCGATCCAGAAGGACAACCTGGAGCAGGATGGAGCAGCTACCAACTTCGCCTATATCCAGGGACTGATCGTCGCCAATGAATCTCAGAAGGCATCATGAGGCGGCGGCTCAACCTTCTCCTCACACTCATCTTTCTGATGCTCGTGTTACTCTGTGGGGCTGGAGCGTATTTTACGGATCAGCAGCAGGCAAACATACGGGCGGCCGCAGCATCGATGGGACTTTCGGTTTCGAAAGCATCGTACGGAACGATTCCGAAGGAAATTGTGAAGGACAGCCGGCTGACGGTACAGTTTCAGATACGAAATGAGAGCAGTGTTCCGGTCTATCTCAGCGATCAGCAGCTGCTTTATGTGAATGGAACGGAGGAGAAGGATGGTCGTGTACGACTCGAACGAACGACGGGCGCGGGCTCCGCTGGTACAGGCGGGAACGGTGGAACGGCAGCCGGCACGACCGGCGTCCTTCGTCTCGCCGCAGGTGAAAGCCGGGTGCTGGACTATGTTCTGTCCTTCCCTGGTGCAGAAGCACTGCCGGAAGGCGTCCTCGCGCTGAAGGGAAAGCTGCTGCTCCGTGCAGCGACCAGTGCCGATGGAACATCCGGCTTTACGCATGGGCCGGTCACCGGCGTGCTTGACCTGACGGGTGGAGAGCTGCAGATCCCGACACGCAGCCGAAGCGTGCTGCTGTCGGAGCTGATCGAGGCGGGCTCGCACCCGATCGAGGAGGTTCGATGGTATCGCGCCTCCGGTACAGAAGGCGCAGGGACGACGGGTACACGGATGCAGTGGAGCAGCTTCGATACAGCGAAGGTGCTGACACTGCAGCGAAACATCCCGCAGTATGTGCGCTATGAGCTCGTGGCGGAGGCCGGGGTGGTGCGCTCCCCTGTATATGAAATCACGCTGACCTCGCAGGGAATTCAGGCAAAGGCGTACGACTATTTCGAGGGGAAGGAAGTGAATGCGGATATTTCCGTAAGTAAGGAGGCGATATGATCAGGTGCAGATGCAGCCATCGGGGAAAAGGGAACACACGCTTCCTCTGGGTACTGCCTGTCCTCGTCGTATGGATGATGCTGGAGAGCAGTCTGCTGCGTGCGCTGGCGGCAGAGCAGGATGTGCTGTTCTGGCAGGATGTCGGGGAGGTCGGTGCACCGTTTCAGCCGGCGGAGGTGCTTCCGATGGAGGTCGAGGAGTGCTTCATCCCGGCGACAGGAGATGTGCAGGCCATCAGCTTCTCCTATCATGCGGCGAATCATCGCTATCAGCTCGATGGGCTCTGGAATGACCGGGGCATCACGAAACATATACTGGAGGATAAAGGGATGTCACAGGAGGCGTATATCCGGCGTTTCGGATTTCCGGCCGGACGAAGTGCCGGCGGGCTGACGCTCACGGATTCGGGCAGCGGGATCCGCTACCTGTACCGGGCGGGTGCCGATGAGACAGCATTGACCGAACCACGGGGATACAGCAGCTACCGCTGGCAGAAAAGCAGTGACGGGGCGGGCTATGTGGATATCGGCACGGCGAGTGCGGAACAGAACTGCGTCCAGCCGGAGGCACTTCGATTCGGAACGACCAGCTATCGCTGCATCGCGACGGTGGCAGGGCAGGAGTGCATCCTGGGCGAGGATTACGCCGTGGTGTACTACCGCCTGCCGACGGCGCGCGGACTCAGGATCCGGGAGGTGAGCCATGGAAGCTAGCGCACTGCGCCTGCCGCTGCTGTCGATCGCACTGTCACTCAGCGTCAGCTTCTGTGCACGGGCAGACATCTGCTTCGATACGATGTCCGGTGGACAGAGCAGTGCCTACATCGTCCATATGGATGAGGATGACAATGCCGTCGAAGTGGAAATCACAGGAAATGTAAAAGTGAAGAGTCTGCGACCGGCGGGTGACAGCACTGCGTCAGGCATCCCCCGGGATAAGCTGCTGATCCGTATCCCGGAAATCAAGCTCAACTTCGCGGAGAATCCCCATGCGGAATACCATGATTTTTTCGAAACCATGGAGGAGGCGATCGGTCTGTCCGGCCAGCATGACGGCTTCCTGAATACGAAGATTCAGCGGGCGAGCTCGAGTATCCGCATCGATTCGGAGGAGTATACGGATTACAGCACGAGCGGAAGCTTCGAGACGATCTTCATCAATAACCGGGAGTTTCGAATCGAGGACGAAAAGAACTATCAGCCGATCCGCTTCATCGTGCCGGATCCGCCGGAAATCTATCTGTATTATAAGCGTGAAGAGGAACTCGGAGAGAAGTATATCTACAGCGGGCTGCCGGACGAGCTGCTGCTTCATGATATCTACCTCGGGGCCTATGCCGTACACCTGGATCATCCCGACCGGAGGGAACAGATGATGGAGCGCCTGCTTCGACTGCGCTACCAGGATCTCTACTATCAGATCCGCTACGCACTGCATGACCCGTCAGAGGAAGCGGCACTGCCGTCAGCGGGGAGCACATCGTATCAGACGCTGACAGAGAACCTCACGTATCTGTCCCTGCCGGAGCTCGGTGGAAAATCTTCATCCGGGAGCAGAAGCGGGCGGGTATCCGCCGGGGCAGAAGCAGAACGCTATGCCTTCGTCGGATGGAAGCTGACAGAGCTCGGTGAGGGGGCGGTGCTGAGCGGACCATGCCGGTCGGAAGAAAGCGGACTTCCGCAGACGAAACGAAAAGACAGCCCGATGATGTCCTTTCTCAGCGGAAAAGTGGCTGCGATGAGTGCACAGCTGTACGAGGAAATCTGTGCAGAGGACATGATGGCGGAAGCCGCGATGGTGACGATCGCCTCCCCTAGCTCAATCGCCTCCACGAGCTCGCTTTAGAAAAAGTTAAGTTTCCATTTCGGGCAGGGAATGTATATACTGTAAGCGATTACTGTGAAAACAGGAGGTTTTATGGATATACATTTTAACAGGGCGAATCCGGAGGAGGCAGCGCGTATGGCCCCATTTTACGCGATGCGTCCGAATAAGACCTGTGACAGCGCTGTGCTGGATACATTTTTATGGAGCGAGTACTATGATGTGCAGACAGCCGTCGTCGATGAGAAGGCAGTACTCGTACGGATGAAAAACGGTGATGAGTACTTCTCTGCGATGCCGTACTGCAGCGAGGAAGATCTGCCATACTACTTCGATCTCCTTCGTCAGTACTTTAATGAGGTGCTGAAGAAGCCGCTGAAGATCTATCTCGCAGATGAAGAGGGCGTGAAACTTCTGAAGCTCGAGGAGGATCCGCACTTCCTCGTAAAGGAGGAGCGCGATCTCCGGGACTATCTCTATGATGGCGAGGAGCTCCGGACGCTGCCGGGAAAGAAGTTTCACAAGAAAAAGAATCTCGTGAACAAGTTCTGCCGGGAGTATGAAGGACGCTGGGAATATCGTACACTTCATGCGGAAGATAAGCTGACGATCTGGGCATTCCTCGATCAGTGGTATGCGAAACGCTCCGGGGATGAGGAAAATGCCGGGCTGTCGCTCGAGTATGAGGTGAAGGGAATTCACCAGGTGCTTCAGTCGGAGTTTTCTCTGCCGGACTACCACATCGGCGGCATCTTCATCGACGGAAAGCTGGAGGCCTTTTCCATGGGGGCCTTAAACCCTCGTGAGAATATGGCCTGCATCAGTGTCGAGAAGGGCAATGCAGACATTCCGGGCATCTATCAGATCATCAATCAGCAGTTTCTCATCCATGAATTCCCGGAGGCTGCGCTCGTTAACCGGGAGGACGATCTGGGACTCGAAGGACTGCGGCGCGCGAAGGAAAGCTACAATCCGTGCGGATATGCACGGAAATACATGCTTCTCCAGACGGATTTCACCGGCTGGCAGGAAGAAATCACCGACCAGTATGAGGCGGAGATCGACCAGTACGAAAACACCGCATCCGAAGGATGAGTACGTGGGACGGCGGTTTCGGTGTTGCTCAGTGCAGTGCACGGTGCACATCGATACAGCAGAACGAGACAGCGATGCAGAGCATCAGAAAAGAGCAGGTATAGTATGACAGAGATCAGGGTGCTACGAACATGCGAAGAAAAAGCCGTGACACGCGCACTGTACGAGCGGGTATTTCCGGAGGACAGTGCATGCTTTCTCGACTGGTACTACCAGGATCGCTGCAGCAACAATATCATCCTTGCGATGTGGAAGGATGGACAGCTGGTCGCGATGGCGCATCTGAATCCATTTGTGATGCGTACAAAAAAAGGTACGCGTGCCCGGGTATACTATATCTATGCGGTTGCGACGGTACCGGAGGCACGTCATCAGGGCTGTATGGCAGCACTACTTCGCCGCAGCTTCCGGCTGATGGAGGAGGAGCATATCCCGTTCTGCTTCCTTCTCCCGGTCGATGAAGCCATCTATCAACCCTTCGACTTCCATACCGTATGTGACTTTCAGACCACGAAGGCCACGGACTATACGGCGGTGCAGCAGGCGTATGACGTATATATAGAAGAAAACGATGAGTATGTACGTCGTGTGCAGGCGCAGCAGGCGATGGCGACGGAGGCAGATGAAACGTCCGATACCGGACTTCCGACGCATCCCGTGATCATGGCGAGGATCCTCTCGCTGCCGGATTTCCTTTCGTTCAGTGGCCTCCCGGAGGAGGCCGACCGGACGCAGGCGATCCACTGGCTTCGGCAGCAGCGGATCTATATCGCAGAAGCTGTATAGAAGTATGCAGAAAGAACGATTTTATCGTGAGACAGGATGCTCCACGACGGGCGTAAGCGATGATCGGATGATACACTGTCTGATCGAGCCGTCGAACGTGGCATAGAAAGAGGTGTGTATGACAGAAATACATGTCGGAGATATCATCAGTGCGAAAAAAAAGCACCCCTGCGGATCAGATGAGTGGATCGTCCTCCGTGCGGGGGCCGATATCCGTCTTCGCTGTGCGGGATGTGGTCATCTTCTGATGCTTCCGAGGGCGAAGGTGGACGGGATGATTCGGCACATCCGGATGCCGGAATAAACCGGCAGATGATAGACGACACTGTAAAAAGCGATAGAATATTCTATCGAGGGGATCCCGTGCAGCAGCAGAAACCAGCACGGAAAACCCGAAAAAAATAAGTTGCAGATTTCAATCAAAATAGCTTGCAAACAACTTTGTTTTCTGTTAAGATGCAATATCGTATGACTAAATTCCTTGTTTCCGCCCAGGAGCGGAAGCCAGAGACCAAAAGGAGGTAAAAGCAGATGAACAAATATGAGTTATGTGTTGTTCTGAGTGCGAAGCTCGAAGATGATGAAAGAGCAGCTGCAATCGAGAAGATTAAGGAGTATGTTACTCGTTTCGGTGGCGCTGTCGGAGAGAACATCCAGGAGTGGGGCAAGAAGAGACTTGCATATGAGATTCAGCATATGAAGGAAGGCTTCTACTATTTCATTCCATTCACAGGTGATTCCGAGACTCCGAACGAGCTCGAGAGCCAGCTTCGTATTATGGAACCAGTTATCAGATATCTTGTTGTTAAGCCAGAAGCTGAGACTGAAGCACCAGTAGCTGAGGAAGCTGCTCCTGCAGAAGAGAAAGCTGAATAAGCAAGCGGAAAGCGAGAAAAACAATGAACAAAGTTATCCTCATGGGTAGATTAACCAGAGATCCGGATATCAGATACGCACAGGGTGAGAACCAGATGGCGATCGCAAGATATACACTTGCCGTTGATCGTCGTATGCGTCGCTCACAGGATGGCGCCGGTCAGGATCAGCAGACCGCAGACTTTATCGGATGCGTCGCATTCGGTCGTTCTGCAGAGTTCGCTGAGAAGTACCTGCACCAGGGCACCAAAATCGTGGTTGAGGGTAGAATCCAGACTGGAAGCTACACGAACAAGGAAGGCCAGAAGGTCTATACCACGGATGTCGTCGTAGAGAATCAGGAGTTTGCAGAGAGCAAGAACGCATCGGCTGGAAATGGTGGAAATTATTCCGCAAACCGCAGTTACGGACAGCAGTCCCATGGCGGCCAGCAGAGCAGTGCTGCAATCGGTGATGGTTTTATGAATATACCTGATGGGGTAGAGGACGAGGGTCTCCCATTTAACTAAGGTGAGGACATGCCCTTGTGACATTTTACAAGGAGGATTAACCATGGCATTTCAGAAGTCAGATAAGCCAGCTAGACCTAGAAGAGCCGGCGGCTTCCGCAGCAGACGTAAGGTTTGCGTATTCTGCAGCGAGAAGGCTAAGCCTATCGATTATAAGGACGTTGCTACATTAAGAAAGTACATCTCTGAGAGAGGTAAGATTCTTCCTAGAAGAATCACTGGTACCTGCGCTAAGCACCAAAGAGCAATCACTCTTGCAGTTAAGAGAGCAAGACACGTAGCACTTCTTCCGTACCAGGTAGATTAATTTCAGCCTGACTGAAAAGAAGACGAGGCTGTACCGGAGTTTTCCGGTACAGCTTTTTTCGTATACCGGTTTATGCTATAATCGTATTCGAATTGCTATGCCTTCGTTTCAGGGGAGAGCTTATGATGAAGAAAAAACCACAAAGTGTCATCGATATATATCTGGCCTGGCCACTTGCAGTCATCGCCATCCTGTTGCTCGGCGATATCGTTCTCTGGCTGACGGAACCGCGTGGCGCATTGATCCTGCTGCCATTTATTCTCATCGCGGCGGCATTTGCGCTGATGCTTTATTTTACACGTCAGTCGAAGCTGCAGGGTGCACTGCAGGCTTACGCGATCGGCGCCAGTGAGGTGCATACGACCATCTTCGATGAGATGCCGATGCCATACTGTATGGTCGATGAGCGTGGAAACGTCCTCTGGGCGAACCGCAGCTTTCGCGAAATCGCCGGTAATCGTCCGGATGCCCGGAATATCCTGCAGATGTTTCCGAATATCCATAAGGAGATGCTGGAGGAGGATGACGTCATCCTGGAGATCCACTCGGATTATCAGGATCGAAAATATCTCATCGATCTGATGCGGACGCCGGTGACGACAGAGGATGGCAGTGCGCCATCGATGTATGCGCCGGATCTGAAAACCATCGCGGTTTACCTGCGGGATGAAACGGAGGAAACCGTACTTCGGACGCAGCTTGATCAGGAGCATATCGTTATCGGTCTCGTCTACATCGATAACTACGATGAGGTCCGCGAGCAGATCGAGGAGGTTCGGCGTTCACTGCTGACCGCGTTGATCGATCGTAAGATCAGCCACTATATCTCCTCGGTGAACGGACTGATCTATAAACTGGAAAAGGATAAATATGTCTTTATCCTGAAGGAACAGTATTTCGATCGTATGCTTCAGGATCGATTCTCGATTCTCGAAGAGGTGAAAAATGTAAACATTGGCAATGAAATGGCCGTCACGCTGAGTATCGGTATCGGCTATGGTGCGGACTCCTATCAGAAGAACTATGAGTATGCACATACCTCCATCGATATGGCGCTCGGTCGTGGTGGTGATCAGGCGGTCGTAAAGTCAAATGAGAATCTGACCTACTTCGGCGGCAAGACACAGACACAGGAGAAGGCCACCCGTGTCAAGGCGCGTGTGAAGGCACAGGCCTTCCAGGAGCTCCTGGAAACACGGGACCGTGTGCTCGTCATGGGCCATGCGAACAGCGACGTGGACTGCCTCGGTGCGTCCGCCGGTGTATATCGGATGGTGACCGAGCTCGGAAAGCGCTGTTACATCGTGGAAAATACGGTGACAGCACCGATCCTGCCGCTGAAGGAGCGCTTCCTGCAGAGCCCGGACTATCCGGAGGATATGTTCATCACCGGTGCGCAGGCGCTGCAGATGGTGGATAACAGTACCGTGCTCGTGGTGGTCGACTGTAACCGGCCATCCATCATCGACGAACCGGAGCTGCTCCGGGCATGTAAGACGATCGTGGTCTTCGATCACCATCGTCAGAGCAGTGAGACGATTCAGGGCGCAGTGCTCAGCTACTGTGAGCCGTATGCCTCGAGCGCCTGCGAGATGATCGCCGAGATGATGCAGTACATCGCCGATGGAATCAAGGTCAAGGGACCGGAGGCCGATGCGATGTATGGCGGTATCGTCATCGATTCACAGGAGTTTACGGTGCAGACCGGTGTACGCACCTTCGAGGCGGCGGCATATCTCCGTCGCTGCGGTGCGGATATCACACGTATCCGGAAGATCTTCCGTGAGAACTTCAAGGATTATCAGGCGAAGGCAGCGGCGATCTCCAGTGCGGAGATCTACCGCGATGCGTACGCCTTCAGTACGATCGACCCGAAGGGACTCGAGAGTCCGACGGTCGTGTGTGCGCAGGCAGCGAATGAGCTGCTGAACATCCGCGGAATCAAGGCCAGCATCGTACTGACACTGTATAATGACATCATCTATGTGTCTGCGCGCTCCATCGATGAGATGAACGTACAGGTACTGATGGAAAAGCTCGGCGGCGGCGGACATCGCACGATCGCCGGGGCACAGCTTCGCGAGGGCAGCCTGCCAGAGGCGATTGCTACGATCAAGCAGGCCATCGACGAGATGATTAAGGAAGGAGAGGCTTCATAATGAAGGTTATTTTATTAAAGGATGTAAAGTCACTGGGTAAAAAGGGTGAAATCGTAGAGGTATCCGAGGGCTACGGACGGAACTTTATTCTTCCGTCGAAGACGGGTGTCCTCGCAGATAATAAGAATCTGAACACGCTGAAGCTCCAGAAGCAGAACGATGCAAAGATCGCAGCCGAGAAGCTTCAGGAGGCACAGGAGCTGAAGGAGAAGATCGAGGCGGTCAAGGTCACCATCCCGATCAAGTCCAGTAAGGACGGACGGACCTTCGGTTCTGTTTCCACGAAGGAAGTGCAGGAGGCACTGAAGAAGCAGACCGGCATCGAGGTGGATAAGAAGAAGCTTTCCTGCGATGTACCGATGAAGAACCTGGGCGGTTACAATGTAAGCGTCAAGCTTCATAAGGATGTCACGGCGGTTCTTCATGTTTCTGTGATCAGCGCATAAGCGTGACAGCACAGTGACATAGCCGATATCGAGGTTCTGAATGGAGAGCCTGCAGGAACAGTCGATACGGTCGTTTCACATAGTATCACACAGGAGTAGTATGGCAGAGAATAATGAAAACATTCTGACCAGGGTCGTGCCCCACAGTCAGGAAGCCGAGCAGAGTGTCATCGGCGCCATGCTCCGGGACAAGGATGCGGTTTCGACTGCTGCAGAGATGCTGCGCCCGGAGGACTTCTATCAGAAGCAGTACAGTCTCATGTTCGACGCGATGACCCAGCTCTATCAGAAGGATCAGCCGGTCGACCTCGTGACGCTGTCGGAGAAGCTGAAGGCGACGAGCAACATCCCGCCGGAGGTGTACGACATCGCGGTGATCCGTGATATCGTCATGTCGGTGCCGACGAGTGCCAATGTAAAATCCTACTGCACCATCGTGAAGGAGAAGTCGATTCTCCGCACGCTCATCCGGACGAACGAGGACATCGCCAATATGTGCTACAGCGGCACCGAGTCCGCGGATACGATCCTGAATGAGACGGAGCAGCGGATCTTCAAGCTCCTGGAAACCAGAAACACCGGCGACAGTGAGGATATCGCGACCGTCGCGATGAAGGTGCTCGAGAACATTCAGGAAGCAGCACAGAACGGTGGACAGATCACCGGTATCCCGACGGGCTTCAAGGCGCTCGACTATAAGACCGCCGGACTTCAGCGCTCGGATCTCATTCTCGTGGCGGCCCGTCCGTCCATGGGTAAGACCGCCTTCGTCCTGAACATCCTCGATAATGTCGGCGTCCGTCAGAAAAAGCCGTGCATGATCTTCTCACTCGAGATGAGCCGGGAGCAGCTCGTCAACCGTATGCTCTCGATGGAGTCGCTCGTTGATGCAGACAAGCTCCGTAAGGGCTCCCTCACCGATGAGGACTGGGGAGAGCTGATCAATGCTGTCGACCGTGTCGCAGATGCAAACATCACCATCGACGATACGCCGGGTATCACGGTCGGCGAGCTCCGCTCCAAGTGCCGTAAACAGAAGCTCGAAAAGGGACTCGACCTCGTTATTATCGACTACCTTCAGCTCATGTCCGGCGGCGGACGCGGCGGTGAGAGCCGTCAGCAGGAGATTTCGGAGATCTCCCGTTCCCTGAAGGCAGTAGCACGAGAGATGAAGTGTCCGGTCATCGCCCTTTCCCAGCTGTCGCGAGCGGTAGAGCAGCGTCCGGATCACCGTCCGATGCTGTCCGACCTCCGAGAGTCCGGTGCGATCGAGCAGGATGCCGATATCGTAATGTTCCTGTACCGTGATGAGTACTATAATAAAGATACGGAGCATCCGCATGAGGCGGAGGTCATCATCGCGAAGCAGCGTAACGGTCCGATCGGTACGGTCATTCTCGGATGGCAGGCAGAGTATACACGATTCGTGAATGCCGCCCTCGATCGCGACAGCCACTGATCAGACGGAGCATGAGGCTGTAAGAATGTGCAGATTCCGCGGATTTCACCAGAATAGGGCGGAAATCCGGGGCAGCACGTAAAAGTTTTATAAAATCTCATGCAGAGATTTGCATTTTATACTGCTTTCAGTTACTATAATCTGAATAAAAATACCGGAGTCCATCCGGTAGCGAAGGAGGCGCCATTATGAAAATAGAACGAATTGATGACAACTCCATCAGATGCACACTGACGAGCCTGGATCTGAGCTCTCGTAACATCAATCTCCGCGATATGACCTACGGGTCAGAAGCCGCGAAGCGACTGTTCACCGAGATGATGCAGAAAGCGCAGAACGAGGTCGGCTTCACCGCCGACAGCGGGCCTCTGATGATCGAGGCCGTCCCTCTTCAGGGCGGTTCGATTCAGCTCGTCATTTCAAAAGTAGATGATCCGGAAGAGCTCGACACACGCTTTTCGAAATTCACGGCGGCTGCCGCCGGCAGTCAGAACGGCTGGATCTCCCAGCTCGCAAGCGAGATTCTCGAGGGTGCGCATGGACTCCTTCAGGAAATGAAGGATAAGGCATCGCAGCAGGCGAATACGCTGGATGGTGGAAACGCCGCGACGAATGGACCGGACGGACATACGGAAGCTGATACGGATCGGCACGATGACGATGCCGATATTTACCGCATCTACGCCTTCCAGTCCCTGGATCGCGTCATCGATGCAGCGACCGCCATCGGTGACATCTACGATGGTCCGAATACCCTGTATAAGGATCCGCAGGACCATCACTTCTATCTCGTTCTTCATGCCGGAAAGGGTGGGGCCAATGCACTCAACCGTGCGTCTAATCTCCTCTCGGAGTATGGAAGCAAGCTGAAGGATAACGATCTATATGAGGCATATTTCAGCGAACACTATGAGCTTTTCCTGAAGGAAAATGCCCTGCAGAAGCTGAGAAGCATCTGAGGATAGAAACATAGACCGGCTGCGGACTGCAGCCATGAAAGAGGAGAACACAATTATGACGATTACGAAGGATATGCGCATCGGCGATCTGCTTCAGATGAATGAGATGATCGCTCCATTTCTGATGCAGAACGGTATGGGCTGTGTGTACTGCCCGTCATCCATGATGGAGTCACTGGAAGAGGCCTGCATGGTGCACGGCATCGACTGTGATATGCTGACGGCGGACCTCAACGACGTACTGCTCGAGTACGAGGAGGCACAGAAGGCGCAGCAGACAGAGCAGCCGGAAGCGTAAATAAGATCAGAACACGAAAAACAGGGCGTTACGTGCGCCCTGTTTTTTATGACCGCAGAAAAGTTCAGCCGGAGGCACGTCGATGCTTCCGGCTGAACTTTTCTGTTTCACTCAGATACGATCGTCTGATTTCCTGTCTCATTTCGACTTCATCGATAGTCCACCGCTCAGCATGTCGCCGGTGATGATCGAGAGCTCATGCGGGGTCTCCCGCATACCGCTCGAGAACCAGTACTGCAGCAGGCTGATCAGTCCGCCGACGATGAAGGCATAGTAGCTGTCGAACTGCTCCGGACGCTGCTTCTTCGTGATGAAGGACCACTCATTCAGGCACTTCTCACGGACCAGCTCCTTCAGACTGTTCAGGAAACGGATATCTCCGTTTTCGCCGATCAGGATACGGATGAAGTCGCCGTTTTTCATGCAGAGTGTGTAGACACTCTCAAAGAAGCGGGTCGCGTCATCCGACACGCTCTGCTCGTCGAACTCGTTCAGTGTTTCCTTAAACTCCTCCAGGATATCATCCTCGGTCTTCTCCAGGAGATCGAAGACATCCTTATAGTGCAGATAGAAGGTGCCACGATTGACATCTGCGAGATCAGTGAGCTCACGTACCGAGATATCCTTTACCTGCTTCACCATCATCAGATTCGCCAGTGCACCCTTCAGTGCGGCTCTGGTTTTTCGGATACGACGATCCATCGTATCATTTTCTTTCATAGAACTTCCCATATCCATACCCTCCGAAGGCTGTTACCAGCCTGAATATATAAATTTCGTTGTTTTTCGTACGTGATAAACATATATCATAAAAGTGTCTATTTATAAACCAAGCGACCAAAATTGACCATTGATAATTTGAACGCTTCTCTATATAATGGACAGTACCACAGAAATAGACATGTGTCAACAAATGAAAAGCAGATTAATAAAGAACTTACATCAATTAAGGCACAAGATGTCGTAGATTCAGTGGCAGGACATACAAAGACTTGTTTTTTCATCGAAAAAACAGCGCAGGAGAGAGCAACATGAGCTTATTCAAGAAGAAAACGCAGGATACTGCCAGAGAAGCGTCTGTACAGCAGGCACGAAATGAAATCCACCTTCCGGAGGATGAAGCCATCGAAGCCCACAAAAAGAAGAAGGAAGCGAAAAAAGCGCGGAAGCAGGAGCATAAGCACGGAAATCTCGCCGACTTCATCGTCGATCATAACAAGGGCATCCGAAATCTCATCATTCTGCTGGTGGTTTTCTTCGGTTTATGTTATCCACTCGTTTCGGTCAATTACGATCTGACGAAGTATCTTCCGAATGATGTGGATTCGAAGATCGCCATCAATAAGATGCGCGACGTCTTCGGCTATCCGGGTACCGGACGACTGATGCTGAAGGATGTCACTCTCTATGAGGCGAAGCAGTATAAGAATGAAATCGAGGCCATCGATGGTGTCGACCAGGTCATCTGGTGTGACCTGACGACGCAGGTCTATGGCTCCTCCGAGTTCATCAACTACGATGATATCGATGACTACTATAAGGATAACAACGCCGTCATGGATATCACCTTCGAAGAGGGCGATACCTCGAAGCGAACGCACAAGGCCATCCAGGAAATCGATGATCTGATCGGTGACCGGGGCTACCTCGTCGGTATGTCGCCGACGAATAAGTTCATCGAGGAAAATGTAAAGAAGGAGATGCAGGAGGTCATGGGCATCGTCGTCGTCCTGATCTTCATCATCCTCCTCTTTACGACGACCTCCTGGTTCGAACCGGTCCTCTTCCTGACGATCATCGGCTGTGCCATCGTGCTGAATAAAGGAACGAACATCTTCCTCGGGGAGATTTCGTACATCACGAACAACATCTCCGATATCCTGCAGCTCGCCACCTCGATGGACTACGCGGTTTTCCTGCTCCATGCATATGAGCGACAGCGTGAGCATGGCCTTGAAAAGGTCGCTGCGCTGAAGCAGGGCCTCATGAGTACCATCACGACCATCCTGGCCTCCTCACTGACCACCTTCTTCGGCTTCATCGTCCTCGTCTTCATGCGATTCAGCATCGGCTGGGACATGGGTATCGCGATGGCGAAGGGTATCATCTGTTCCCTTCTGATGGTCATCTTCCTGATGCCGTCCCTGCTGCTCAGCTGGTCTGACCGTATCGACCGCATGAAGCACAAGCCGTTCCTGCCGAAGTTCCACCGCTTCAGTATCGCGGTCAATAAATTGAGCCCGATCATCCTGGTGGCTGCCCTCGTGGTGGCCGGACCGATCTACTTCGCACAGGGCATGAACAAATTCATGTACGGCCCGGATGCGACGGGTGCAGGACCTGGAACCTCGATGTATGAAAACTCCGCGGAGATCGATGAGGAGTTCGGACGAAGCAACCTGCTCGTCGCGATCTTCCCGGATACCGACCGGCTGAAGGAAAAGGAGCTTTGCGACAAACTGGAAGATCTTCCATATGTAAAGAATGTCACCGGCATGCAGGCCTACCTTCCGGAGGGACTTCCGGAGAGCTTCCTGCCGGGCTCCGTGACCGAGCTCTTCCATAAGGACGGCTACGCGCGACTGCTCATCTATATAAGAACGAAACCGGAATCGACCACCGCCTTCAAGTACTCGGATGAGGTCTCTGACATCATCAAGAGCTACTACCCGGGCGAGGCGTACATCACCGGTAACACCCCGACGACCCAGGACATGGAAACCGTCCTGATCCCGGATTATAACCTCGTCAACGGCCTCGCGATGCTCTGTATCTTCATCGTCGTCGCGATTTCGTTCCACTCGATCGTGATGCCGATCATCGCGATGATCCCGATCATGATGGCGATTTACGTGAACATGGCGTTCCCGTACTTCGCCGGCCGGGAGCTCATCTTCATCGCCTACGCCGTGGTCTCCTGCGTACAGCTCGGATCCACCATCGACTATGCGATTTCGTCGACCGAGAACTACCTGCAGACCCGTGCCGTCGAACCGGATAAGCGGAAGGCCGCGATCCGCGCGACGCAGCTCAGTTTCCCGTCCATCCTGACATCGGGCGTGATCCTGGTTGTCTGCGGCTACGTCATCAGCTTCATGTCGTCCATCCCGGCCATCAGCCAGGTAGGCCATCTCGTAGGACGAGGCGCGATTTTCTCCGTGACCTTCGTCACTCTCCTGATGCCGTGCCTCCTGCAGCTGGGTGACCGCTTCATTACCGTGCCGGCTACCACCAAGCGTGCACGCCGGAGGGCCGCGATCAACGAAACGATCCTCGGTCTCCGCGAACGTCGCCGTGCCCGTCATCAGCGGGTGAAGGAGCTCCTCGGTGGACATGGCGCAGCCGCGTCCGAGGCCAATGTCTCCGCCGCGAGTGCAGATGTCTCCGCCGGCAGCATTGGCACCGGCACAGCGTCCGAGGCCAATGTCTCCGCCGCGAAGGCAGAGAGCTCCGCGGACAGCATTGACCAGCGCGAAGTGAAGGAAACAGCATCTGAAAACAGTGACCACGAAGCATCAAGCGAAAAGTGAAGGAGTGAGGACAATGAGAATGCATTCAGTCCAGAAAATTATGAAAAAAACAGCGGCTTATACCGTGCTTTTAAGCTGCCTTACCACCAATATCCTGGTCGCACCGATGACGGCGTATGCCGGACAGGCGACCGCAGACGTCGATGAGACCCTGTACCTGAACCTCGACTACTACGGCAACATCAGTGACGCCAATGTCGTCAAGGGCATCAACTTCAACGGCACGAGCAGCTACACCGATTTCGGTGACTACCTGAAGATCACGAACATGTCCGACGAGCAGAAGCCGGAGATCAAGAACGGCTCCGTCACCTTCGAGAAGAACAAGAACGGAAAGTTCTTCTTCCAGGGCGAGCTGAAGCCGGATAAGATCAAGGCACCGTGGACCTTCGACATCACCTATAAGCTGAACGGTGTCGTAACCGATGCGGATCAGATCGCCGGTGCGTCCGGCCTCGTCGAGATGGACATCGACTGCACGCCGAACAAGAGCGTGTCGAAGTACATGCAGGACAACATGATGCTCTTCGTGGCGATCCCGGTCGATATCCAGAAGTGCTATTCGGTCGATGCACCGGAGAGCCAGACCATGACCCTCGGCCAGTACACCGGTATCGTGTTCACTGCGCTCCCGGGACAGGAGGGACACTTCCAGGTTCGTCTCGGTACCGATAAGTTCGAGTCCGTCGGCGCAATCTTCGCGATGACCCCGGGCACCGTCGGTGCGCTTAACAAGATCAAGGATATCAAGGACATCAAGGATGATTTCCGTGATGATACGAACGCCATGCTCGACGACTTCGATAACGTCCTCGATGATGTGACCGATGTCAGTGCACAGCTGAAGATCACGAACCAGATCCTCGAGCAGCTGCAGTCCGGCAAGAATAAGATCCACGGCAACGCACAGGTCATCTTCGATGGCAATGATGTCGCCATCCAGGATCTCCGCGACCTGAACGGCACCCTGACCCCGCTGAACGACGATCTCAAGACCGCACAGTGGATGGTCTATGACGTCAACCAGAACCTGAACACCCTCGACTCAGATCTCATGGACTCCAGCGCAAAGCTGAAGAGCCTCAACACGAAGCTGAAGCGCCTCGGCAGCTCCATGAGCGGAACAAGCATCGACAACCTGCAGATTCAGGATATGGAGGATGACATCAAGAAAACGACCTCCAGTCTGAACAGCTTAAATAATCATCTTAATACGATGACGGATAAGGAAAATCTGAGCAAGTTCAATGCAAGTGCATCAGAACTGGGGACCAATGCGGGCATCAGTCATGTCAAGAATCATACGAGTGGCTCGACATCAACCGCTAACACCATGGAGATTCTTGAGAAGCTCAGCAGCAAGATGGGTACGGATGTATCTGTGGGAAGTGATGCATATGAGACAGCAGTGGCGCAGATTAATGCGTTAAATGCTTTTGGCGTTAATGACGCAGATACGGTATCCGATCTTCTCGTGGAGCTGATGGGCGCATCGTCTCAGGCTGAGCAGCAGGAAATTCTGGCCCCGGTTCTTCAGAACTCTGCGAAGGGTGAAGATATCATCAGAAAGATTAAGGCAGCGGCTGTAACAGCACAGCGAGATCCGAGCAGTACAGAAAAATATGTTCAGGAGATTGTGCAGTGCTCTACAAAGGCTGTGACGAAAGCATTTGGCGAGGCAAAGGCAGAGGCAGCAGCAGATTCGGATACAGATTTAGGAACAACAGTGATTAATACTCTCGTATCGTCTGGTGAGATACCTGCAGCCATGCTTAATGAGGAAATGCAGGCGACCATTACCGTACTTGCTACGGCACTTCAGAATATGGGTATTGACACGACGACGATTGTAAAGGCAGTCGGAGAAGCCCTTTCTGTTTATTCTTCTGGAGACAATGCGGTAGCTGCGAAACTTGCACCATATCTTGCCAAGTCCCCAAAGGGACAGAAAGTAAGCCAGGCGGCGGTTACACAGTATGCAGCAGATACGATCAGTGCTGCTTATAAAGAGGAAGCCAAGCTGTCTGGTTCGGACAGCATCTATGTCGATCATTTATCCGACCTCACAAAGCTCCAGGAAGATGCAAAGGCACTCGGTCAGACCGCAGTAGGCAAGAGCACGTCGGCGCTTGCAGAGGATGTGAATAGTCTGACATCTTCGATGAGTGGTATCCTGGAAGATCTTGCAGATCCGGAGAAGGTGGAGGAACTTGTAGATTATATTGACAGCGTCACCAGTGATCTGAACGAGATCATGGAAAACGGTGGTGCGGTGGCGTTTGATGCGGCGAAGACGCTGAACACACTTCGTGCTGTGATCAGTGACATCGATGAGCTCATCGGCATCATGAACGCGTACTATGATGATGTGCAGAAGACCCTCGAGGATTCCGAGAATGTGCTGACGCAGATTCAGAAGACCTCCGGTGATGCGGCGACAGCGCTTCAGAACCTGAACTCGACGCTTCGCTCCGCAGAGCCGGACTTCTCTGCAGCGGCAGACAACTCCTTCAAGGTCGGTCACATGGCGATTGACAACACGAACAAGATCGTTGACGATACGAAGAACTTCAAGTCCACCGGACGCAATCTTCGTGATACGATTAATAATAAGCTCGATGAAGAGGAAGCCGACAACAACTTCCTGAACATGGATCCGGAGGCGACGAAGGTTTCCCTCACCAGCGACCAGAACCAGGAGCCGACCTCCATCGCGATCATCTGTCGTTCGGATGAGATTTCCGTCGACGATGACACGACGAAGACCCTCGATGCGGAGGTTCCGGATGCATCGACGACCCTCCTCGGCAGAATCAAGGCGGTATTCGTGAAGCTCTGGAACACGGTTCGTTCCCTGCTCGGCATGGACGACTAAACGTAGAGGAAGAGAAAATTCCCGTGGCGTGGCTGATCCGCAGCGTGCGGCGGTTCGAACGGCACGGCTTCACTACATCCCCCGCAGCGTGGCATGGCCCCGGAAGCGGGCGGATGGCGCGGAAAGGAAGCACTATGAAGAAGATACAGAAAACACTGATGATCACCGGTGCGCTCGCGGCACTGATGGCGTCGCCGGCACTGGCGATGATCAAGTCGATCGAGATCAACGCGGACACGGATTCCATCCCGAGCTACAGCGCGGGCACGGCGTTTTTCCCGGAGTACGAGGTATCGGATGACGACGCAGACGGGCTGACTGTGGCCTTCTCTCCGGAGGCGAAGTCGGCGATGGGCAGCGGGAATCCGACGATTCCGGCGACCGTGAAGTTCACGATCCAGAGCGACAGCGAGAACCTCGATGATGACCTTAAAATCATCGGCACCGGCATCCGCAGCACCTATGTGGACACCGTGTCGATGGACGGTTCCGAGGCAACGGGCCGCCTGCTGGTCTACCCGTTCTACGAGCTGATTGCCCCGACCGTGACGATCAACGGCAGCCAGGCGCAGTGGGCCGAGGTGCCGTACGCCGGAAAATACGAGATCGTGACCACTTATGTGAATAAGAGCGGCAACGAAACCACGACGCATCACACGACGAAGAACTGCTACTATAACATCGCGTCTGCGGTGGCCAATGCTTACAACGGTCAGGTCGGTGTCGCGGTGCGCGCGCTGCCGACAGGCGATGAGGGCTATCAGACGCTCACCGTCGCAAACGGCGGCATCGTGAACGGTGTCGCGAAGTGGGATGCACTCACCGAGTTTGCAAACCAGTATGAAGTGAAGATCAGCTACACGCTGAATGATGGAAAGAAGAAGACCACCCGCTCCAAGACCACGGACACCAGCAAGGATGTCAGCGCGTATGTGAATTCCGCAGCGAACAACTCGCTCGTGGTGACCGTACGTGCCCTGCCGAAGCAGAATGACGCGGCTTACTACAACATCGCGACCTCCGAGTGGGGACGTGCCGGCGGATATACGGCGGACACCTCGGACTATGAGATCGATGACAAGTGGGGGTTCCTCTCCAGCTATCAGGCGACGGTAGAAGGCGACTTCGCCACGAAGCTCCGCGGCAGCGCGGCCCGCTTCGGCACCACCGCCTCGACCGGCAGCCAGGACGGCTCCTGGAACCGTGTCGCCTACCACTGGCAGTACATCGTGAACGGCGCGCCGTTTAACCAGGGCTGGCGCCAGATCAACGGCAGCTGGTACTACTTCGACGCCGACGGCTATATGCACACCGGCTGGCTCGAGTGGAACGGCCACTGGTACTACCTCGAGTCGAAGGTCGGCGCGACCTGCGGCACCATGTACACCGGCACACAGCAGATCGGCGGCACGAGCTACAGCTTCGCAGCCGACGGCATCTGCCTCAATAAATGAGTTCATATAAGTAAAGTCAGGTCCCCGGAGGGCTGCCGGCAGAAGCACCGTACTTCTGCCGGCAGCTCGCCGGGGACCTTTTGTAAATTCGTGATATAAATATCAGATATGGCAGATTTCGCTTAACATTCCACGGAAACTCCGTTATACTGTTTGTCGACTTTAGATAGGGAGAACAGGCAGGGAAGCCTGTAAGAGAAGATGAATAAACAGTGGTTTTCAAAGGGCTTACGCGATGGCATTCCGATCGCGGCAGGATATTTCGCAGTGTCGTTTGCACTCGGCATCGCGGCGCGGAACGCGGGACTCAATGCGTTTCAGGCGACGCTCGCGAGTCTGCTGTGCAACGCCTCCGCGGGTGAGTTCGCGGGCTTCACGGTGATTGCGAGCAATGCCTCCTACCTCACCATGGCGGTGATCACGGCGATTACGAATGCGCGCTACCTCCTGATGTCGGCGGCGCTGTCACAGAAGCTGCCGGAGGATACGAAGCTCGGCCATCGACTGCTGGTCGGTTTCTGGATCACGGATGAGATCTTCGGTGCTTCGGCGACGGTACCGGGCAAGCTGAATCCATTTTATAACTACGGACTCGCGGTGTGTGCACTCAGCTTCTGGGCCCTCGGCACCTGCCTCGGCGTCGTGGTCGGCAACATCCTGCCGGCGAATGTCGTCAGTGCACTCGGTGTACTCCTGTACGGCATGTTTCTCGCCATCATCATGCCACCAGCGCGGAAGGATAAGGTCGTACGTCTGCTGGTCGCGGTATCGATGCTGCTCAGCTTCCTCTGCGCACGTGCGCCATGGATCTCGAATCTCAGCGATGGTACGCGCATCATCATCCTGACGGTGCTGATCGCCGGTGCCGGCGCCGTCCTCTTCCCGATTTCCGATGAAGAGGAGAAGGCCCAGAGCGAGGGTGTCGATATCAGCGCGGCGGATATGAAGTGTACGCTCGATGCAGAAGTGGAGAAGCGCGAAGAAAATGTGGATAACGCGGTCGCTGCAGGAAAGGAGGTCACGAAGTGATGCATCAGAAATATGTATATATCTTTATCATGTTCTTCGTGTCGTTCCTGATCCGTGTGCTGCCGCTGACGCTCATCCGGAAGGAGATTAAGAACCGGACGATCCGCTCGTTCCTCTATTATGTGCCGTACGTGACACTGGCGGTCATGACCTTCCCGGCGATCATGGACGCGACGGCGCAGCCGATGGCAGGCCTCGCCTCGCTGGTGCTCGGCATGATCATCGCGTGGTTCGGCGGCGGACTTTTCCCGACCGCGATCGCCTGCAGCGTGACGGTGTTCGTACTCGAGATGATGTTGTGATAGAAAAAGCCTGCGGAGGCCATCCTCCGCAGGCTTTTTCTTACGTTTTCAGTTCGTTGTAGATATCACGCTTCGAGACGCCGCGGTCTTTCGCAACGGCCTTCATGGCGTCCTTCTCACTCATGCCCTGGTCGAGGTAGTGCTGCATATGCTCCGCGAGCGGCATGGCGTTCCAGTTCGCCTGTGCCTCCTCGGTGATGGACTCCGGGGAACGCCCCTCGATGACGAGCACATACTCGCCGAGCGGGTCCTCCTCCTGATACAGCGCGATGGCACCACCGAGGGTGGTACGGATCGCTTCCTCATGCTTCTTCGTGAGCTCACGACAGAGGGAGATACGGCGCTCATTGCCGAGGACATCCGCGAGATCCCGGAGCGTGACACGCAGCTTGTGCGGTGCCTCGTAGATGATCATCGTACGGGTCTCGGTGCGCAGCTCCTCGAGGATACGCTGACGCTCCTTCTTGTTCGCCTTTTCCGTCGGAAGGAAGGCCTCGAATGCGAAGCGGCGGGTCGGGAGCCCGGAGATGGTGAGGGCGGTGACGGCTGCGACCGGCCCCGGCAGCGAGGTGACGGTGATCCCGGCCTCGACGGCCTGCCGGACGAGCTCCTCACCCGGATCGGAAACGCAAGGCGTGCCGGCGTCCGTGATGATTGCGACATTCTTCCCGGCGAGCATATCCTGCACCAGTGCCCGGGCCTTGTCGTATTTATTGAATTCATGGTACGCCGTCATCGGCGTTTTGATCTCGAAATGATTTAACAGCTTGATCGAGTTTCGTGTATCCTCCGCGGCGATCACGTCGACGGATTGTAAGCACTTTATCACGCGAAAGGTCATATCATCGAGATTACCGATCGGTGTCGCGCATACATACAGTGTTCCTGCCATTGTAAACCTCCATAACTGTATCGTTAAGCTCCATTGTAAACGAAACGCTTCCTATAAACTATTAATTTTTTTCGGAATGTTTAAGATTTCAGCACATTACTTGCAAATATAGTAGGGCTCTGCTATATTACGAATGATTAAAAGGCTCTTCGGGGCTTTATTTTTTACTTACAGAGTATATAAATCGGTCGCCGGTGCCGCGTATGTGCGCATATATCCGCATAGCCACGTGCCGGGCGATGATGAGGAGAAAAAAGATGAAGAAACTCATGGCGATGCTTGTCCTGGCAGCGACGATCTGTATGGCGGTTGCAGGATGTGGTAAGAAGGCAGATGATAAGACACAGGAGACCGTAAAGGCAGCGGAGACCGCACCGGATGGTTCTGTTGTTACGGAGGCGGCTGCAGAGGTGGAGACCAATGCGGAGAATGGTCTTCCGGCGAATCGTCAGCCGGATGCGACGGCACCGGTGGTCGATACCGTGATGGTATATGCGATGGTGAACGGCAAGATGTCCCAGGTGATGGATTCCGTAGAGGAGCTCAACGAGCAGACACTGCTTGATAAGCTGATCGAGCTCGGCACTGTGGCCGAGGGCACGACCCTCGTCAGCTTCGAGAAGGTGGACACCGGTGAGACCGTACTGGCCGGCCCGGGCGCTCCGGAGGGACAGGATACCATGGCGGTACAGGATGGCGCGCTGACACTGTCCGGTTTCAAGCCGGGTGAGGGCCTCGATGAGGCGACCGCAGAGAAGGCAGTAGCGGATACCTACGCTGCAAACTTCGAGCTGAACCAGTGCACCGTCACACTTCAGTAAGACACGAGACGAAAACACCGCAGGGCCTCCTGCGGCGTTTTTTCATATTCGGGGACCGATGAGAGGAGGAAGCATGAATTTTAAACGTTTTGCAGCCATGGTGCTCTGCGTCATGACGATGTTTGGGGCGATGGCATTGAGCAGCGGAACGGAGGCGTACGCTGCGGACAGCGGCGAGCTCCGCGGTGTGTGGTTCTCCTACCTCGACTGGCAGAATATGCCGGCGGACGAGGCGGGCTTCAAGGCCGCGGCGGATCAGGTGATGTCCGACATCCAGAAGAACGGCATGAATGCGATTTTCTGCCATGTGCACAGTCACTCGGATGCGTATTATCCGTCCTCTGTGCTTCCGACCTCGAAGTTCCTCCCTGGAAACGGAAGTTTCGATGCGCTTCAGTACATGATTGACAGCGCGCACCGGCACGGCCTCAGCTTCCACGCGTGGTTCAACCCGTACCGCGTGACGGGCTACCAGATGAAGTGGTCGGACGTGCCGGCAGGCTCCATCGTGAAGCAGTGGTATGCGTCCGGCAGCCGGAACGTGCTGCTCTTCAACGGCAGCTACTACCTGAACCCGGCCCAGCCGGCGGTGCGCGATCTCGTCGTCTCCTCGATCCGTGAGGTGCTCACGAAGTACGCGATCGACGGCGTGCAGTTCGACGACTACTTCTACCCGGACCTCGGAAAGGATGCCGCGACGAACTTCGACTACCCGGAGTACCAGCTCTCCGGCGGGAACGCGGCAATCACGGAGTGGCGGAAGGCCAATGTCTCTGCCCTCATCGCTGCCGTGTCCCAGACCGTGCATGCGGTCCGTCCATCTGCGGTGTTCGGCGTGAGCCCGGTGGGGCCACTCCGAAATCTGCGAAGTGAGAAGAGTTACTTCGTAGACATTGACACATGGATGCGTAACACGGGCTACGTCGACTACGTGCTTCCGCAGATCTACTTCGATTTCGAGCAGAAGACCGGCAGTGGTGCGGCGTCGGATGCCGCGTATGCGACCTGCCTCGACAGCTGGCTGCAGCTTCGTCAGAAGACCGGCGGAAAGGTGAAGCTTTACATCGGCCTCGCGCTCTACAAGTGCGGTACGAACAGCTGGGACGGCAATGCGAAGCCGGAGTGGCTCCGCCGCAGTGATATCCTCCTCCGGGAGGTGCAGCTCGCACGGCAGAGCGGACAGGTGAGCGGCTTCGGCATCTACGCGTACCAGAACTTCGACGACGCCGCAGCACAGGCAGAGCTCACCAACCTGCGGACCGCGTTCAGCTGAGACGTTGCCGGTCGGCAGAACAGAGGCTCGGCCGCCCGCTACGGCTTTTTCTGCCGGTCGGTCGGCGCAGTGTATATAGCAGCAGACATAGAAACAGACGTCGATTTCCCTGCCCTTCCGGCAGGGAAATATCATATAGAGGGGAGAAAATGTCCGCATGATGACCTGGACCGAATTCAGGAACCGCTTTTCCATACAACTGAATCAGCAGCAGGAGAGCGCCGTGCAGTCCGTCGAGGGCCCGGTGCTCCTTCTGGCGGTGCCGGGCTCCGGTAAAACGACGGTGCTCGTCACGCGGCTCGGCTATATGGTCTACTGTGAGGGCATCGCGCCGGAGCGGATCCTGACGGTAACCTATACGGTGGCGGCGACGAAGGACATGGCGGCACGCTTCGCGCGCTGTTTCGGAGCAGAGATGGCGGAGCGCCTCGAGTTCCGCACCATCAACGGCATCTGTGCCCGCGTAATCCAGTACTGCAGCTGGAAGAGCGGTCGCACTGCGTTTTCTCTCCTCACGGATGAGAAGCGTATCGCCGCGATGCTCGCCGGTATCTACCAGCGGATCGAGCACAGCTATCCGACCGAGAGTGATCTGCAGAATGTCCGCACGCTCATCACCTTCATCAAGAACCGTATGCTGGGGGAGGAGGCGATCCGGGCGCTCGAAAAGGACGCGGAGATCCAGCTTCTCCGGATCTATAAGGCGTACAATGCAGAGCTCCGGGAGCATCAGCTCATGGATTACGACGATCAGATGGTCTATACATACACCATGCTGCAGCGCTTCCCGTGGCTCCTCGAGCATTTCCAGCAGCAGTACCCGTACATCTGCGTCGATGAGGCGCAGGACACCTCGAAGATCCAGCACGCCATCATCGCCCTCCTCGCGTCCCGGACCGAAAATCTCTTCATGGTCGGCGACGAGGACCAGAGCATCTACGGCTTCCGGGCGGCCTATCCCGACGCGCTTCTCGAGTTCGAGCAGCACCATCCCGGCGCCCGTGTCCTCCTCATGGAAGAGAATTTCCGATCGGATGCGAGCATCGTCCGCGCCGCCGACCGCTTCATCCAGAAGAACACCCTGCGCCACGAAAAGCACATGCAGCCTACCCGCCCGAAGCAGCGCGAGATCCGCGAGATCCCGCTCGCGAACCGGAAGGCGCAGTACAGCTATCTCCTGAAGGTGGCAGAGGACTGCACGGCCGCGTATGTAGCGGCGGAGCGGGAACGACGGGCGACGGCAGACGGCGGTGCACAGGATCCGGCAGAGGCGAGCGCCGAGACAGCTTCCGCTGACACGCGCAGACCCCGGACCCAGATCGCGGTCCTCTACCGCGACCACGAGTGCGCGCTTCCACTGATCGACCTCCTCGAACGAAACGGCGTGCCTTACAGGATGCGGAATGCCGACATTGGCTTTTTCACGAACCGTGTCGTGCTCGACATCTGTAACATCATCCGCCTCGCCGAGAATCCGATGAACAGCG
>ERZ1026856.287-NODE-287-length-34371-cov-8.005420_pt1 | contig 34371 bp, 37 predicted proteins | sample MGYA00380158_ERZ1026856 | MGnify/ENA primary metagenome ERZ1026856 (study PRJEB33269, sample SAMEA4719794) | human gut metagenome | biome: human-associated habitat; feature: organic feature; material: feces | place: Cameroon | collected 2013-10 ...
ACATTACATTATATATTATATATAATATTATATATAATATATAATGTAGAAATACATAAGCAACTTTAGAAAGTTGCTTATTCTTAACTTTTTAACTTCTTAACTTTTTAACTTTTTCGACAGTTTTTCCTGAATCAACCACAAAATAGGAGATAAACAACCATAAAGTGCTTATCTCCTATAAACGTTTGTCGGGATGACCAGACTCGAACTGGCGACCTCGCGCCCCCCAGACGTGTGCGCTACCAACTGCGCTACATCCCGATCCTTATTAAAAAGGAAGTGCAAAGGTAGGCAAATTGCAGGATATTGCCAAATATATACCTTGGTTTTCGATAAAAAAAGTTATTTAGCCTTATTCTCTCCTATATTAATTATGTGGTTTGCTTTTTTTTTACTAAATTTGCAGATACAAACCGATGCAGCGTAGCTGCAAGCAAAGTGGTGGTGAAATGAGAAAAAGAATAAAAACAATAATATATGCGTTGTGGTTGCTGATGGCATGCTGTGTGGTGACGGCATGTGGTGGCGACGATGGCATAAACGAGGGCGGAAAGCAACAGGTGGAAGACCAAGACGAGGACGACACAAAGGCTACGCTCGACGAGAGTTACGAATATAAGTTGCCCGTGATATTCCATGTCATCTACAAGGATGCCAACGACGCTTCGCAATATATTCCGTCGGCAAGGCTTCAGCAACTGCTCACCTATGTGAACATGATATATTCTGGCGGACTGTTTGGCGAAAGCGAGAATGTGAACGTGAAGTTTGTGGCTGCCACATACGACGAGAAGGGCAATAAGCTCGATACGCCTGGAGTGGAATACGTGAAATGGAATGGCACATATCCTATATCGCCATTGAAGTTTATGGGCGACAACTCGGGCAAATACGTCTCTTACCTTTGGGACCCAAACGAGTATATCAACGTGATGATGTACAACTTTGCCGATGGTGGCGATTCGGACGAAGGTACTGTGCTTGGCATCAGCCACATGCCTTACACCATCGTTGGCTCTACCGCCCTTGAGGGCTTGGAAACAACTAAAGCAAAGAATATTCAAAAGCGCCAGCTTAAATATCCGCATTGCGTTTCGATAAACAGCCTCTATGCTAATAAGAATGGCAACGGAGGATATTACGAGAGCGACCGATATGCCAACAGCAACCATGAGGCAACATATATCTCGCCATTCGATGTGGTGGTTACTCTGTCGCACGAGCTTGGCCACTATTTAGGTCTCTTCCATGCGTTCTCGGAGCATAAGGTTGAGAATGCCGATGGCACCACCACTACCGACACCTCGGAAGGATGCTACGATACCGACTATTGCGACGACACACCTTCGTATAACCGCACGGAGTATATGGAATATATAGAATACTATATGAAATCTCATACCACTCCACGACTACAGGATGTGTTGCTGCGCACTCCTTGCGAGGGCGACAACTATCTGTCGGCAAACATCATGGACTATTCCTACACTCTGGGCTACAAGATTTCTGCACAACAGAAAGCGAGAATCAGAAACGTGATGTACTACAGTCCTCTGATTCCTGGACCAAAGAAAAATGGTGCTAACACCAGGGCGGCAGGCTATGAAGCTGAAGGCAAGCTCGACTTGAAACCAATCGTTATTAAGTGAAGAGTGAAGAGTGAAGAATCAAATAGAATATAAAATATAATGAAATACATAATTACAGCCCCACAGCATATTGATGCCGACATCGTGTTGCCAGCATCAAAGAGTATCAGCAACAGGGCTTTGGTGATAAGTGCGTTGGCAGGTGGCAACAAGCTGCCACAAAACCTCTCAGATTGCGACGACACACGCGTGATAACACGTGCGCTTGCCAACAATCCATACGAAATAGATATTATGGCTGCAGGCACAGCCATGAGGTTTATGACTGCATATTTATGCACTCAAGAGGGCGAACATGTGATAACAGGCACAGAGCGTATGCGCCATCGTCCTATCGGAATATTGGTAGACGCCTTGCGCTATCTTGGTGCCGACATCGAATATGTGGGCGAAGAGGGCTATCCGCCTTTGAAGATAAAAGGCAAAACCCTTGAAGGCGGTAGACTGGAGATGCCAGGCAACGTGAGCTCACAATATATCTCGGCATTGCTCATGATAGGTCCGAGCCTGAAAAATGGTATCGAGCTCCACCTGAAGGACGAGATTGTTTCGCGACCATATATCGACCTCACACTATGGACGATGACAGAATATGGAGCCGACGTGGAGTGGACCGACGTAGACACCATTACCGTGAGACCAAAGCCATATACCGAGCGCGAATTCTATATCGAAAACGACTGGAGCGCTTCATCTTATTGGTATGAGATATTGGCGCTCGTCGACGACAGAGAGTCGAAGCTGAGACTCGAAGGACTCATGGATGGCTCTAAGCAAGGCGACTCTGTGGCTCGATATATCTCGTCGATATTAGGCGTGAAAACAGCCTTTGCCTCACGCAAGGAGAATACTCCAACCACGGTAACCCTGTCGCGCCACATGCGCACATTGCCACGCCTCGACTACGACTTCGTCAACTCGCCCGACTTGGCACAGACCTATGTGGCAGCATGCTGCGCTATGAATATTCCATTCCATTTCACCGGACTTGCAAGCCTTAAGATTAAGGAAACCGACCGCATAGAGGCGCTGAAGACAGAACTCAGAAAGTTGGGCTATGTGGTGAACGATGCCAATAACAGCGAGCTGATATGGGATGGCGAGCGATGTGAGCCTACAGGCGAAGCCATCGATACCTACGAAGACCATCGTATGGCTATGGCTTTTGCACCATTGGCTATAAAGCTCGGAAAGATTGAAATCAACAATCCACAGGTGGTAACAAAGTCGTATCCTGCATACTGGGACGACCTAAAGAAAGCTGGTTTTGAAATATGCTCTATCTGATAATAGCGCTGATAGTGCTCGGCATAGTGGCTGCCCTGATAGCAGTCGTCAGGTCGAAGCAAGGACATATTGACGAGGTGGTGACGACAACTGCCGACTGCGGCACCTGTAATGGCGAAAACACCAAGTGCGAGCAGGAGTGCATGATGGAAGCAGCCACCAAGCCAATAGTATATTTCGACGACGAAGAATTAGACCGCTATCGCCATCGCCCTTCCGACTGCTATACCGACGAGGAGGCAGAAGAGTTTGCTGAGGTGATGTACACCATGCGACCCGAAGAGGTGAAAGACTGGAATCGCAGTCTGATTCTGAGAGAGATTAATGTGCCCGACCAGATAAAGGACGAGCTGATAATGATGATCGACCATCAATAACCCACTTTTCTTTCTTTATGGAAACATTAAAAGAAAAAACAGCCAAGGGAATGTTCTGGGGCGGCATGAATAATGTGGTGCAACAGATAATAGGCTTGGTGTTTGGCATTATCTTGGGCCGACTGCTCTGTCCCGACGACTACGGCTTGATAGCCATGATAATGGTGATATCGCTCATAGCTACGGCTTTGCAGAATAGCGGTTTTAGCGTGGGGCTAATAAATATCAAGCAGCCCACCCACAAAGACTATAATGCCGTGTTTTGGTTCAACATCCTGATGGGTGGCTCCTTGTATCTGCTGTTGGTGGCTTGTGCGCCACTCATAGCCTGGTACTACAACGAACCACGCCTGACGTCGCTCTGCCGCTACGCCTTTCTTACCGTGGTGATGTCGAGCATGGGAACAGCCCAAAGTGCTTATCTCACCAAGAATATGAAGGTGAAGGAGATGGCAAAGACCGGCATGACGGCAGTATTGGTGTCGAGCATAGTAGGCGTAAGCATGGCATACTTCGGCATGGGCTATTGGGCGTTGGCTTCGCAGTCGATAGTGTTTATCGGCATGAACTCCCTGCTGCTATGGGTGTTCTCAGATTGGCGCCCAACCTTCGAGTTCGACTTTTCGCCCATAAAGCGCATGTTCCGCTTCTCCGTGAAGATGTTGGCAACCAATATCATCAACCACGTCAACAACAACGTGCTCAACATATTGCTCGGAAAATATTATTCCACCACAGCCACGGGATATTACAACCAAGCATATCAATGGAATTTCAAGCTCTTTAGCTTGGTGCAAGGCATGCTCTACCAGGTTACGCAACCCATGCTGGTGAGCCTACGCGAAGAGCCCGGCAGACAGCTCAACGCCTTGAGAAAACTCATCCGCTTCACAGCCTTTCTCTCGTTTCCCCTGTTGCTTGGCTTTGGCTTGGTGTCTACAGAGTTTATCTCCGTCACCATTACCGACAAATGGCTGCCTGCAGCAAACCTGATAAAGATACTATGCGTAGGAGGAGCCGTGATGCCATTGCATACCGCCCTGTCGTATATGGTGATAACCAAGGGACGCTCAGATATCAACTTCTGGTGCACAATAGGACTTGGACTCGTGGAAATGCTGATAATGATAACCATTTGGCAACTCGGCATCACTACCATGGTGGTGGCATACACTTCGATAAACGTGGTGTGGGTATTGGTGTGGCATTTCTTTGTGCGCCGCCTCACAGGCTACAGTCTTCTGCATCTGCTCATGGATACCGTGCCATTTGCCCTTGCAGCCTTCGGAGTGATGGCGCTATGCTATCTGGCTACGATGTCGATAACCAACAACTGGCTGCTCCTTGCTGCGAGAATACCTATGGCGGTGGTGCTGTACTTTGTGGTGATGAAGGTGGCTCGAGTGAAGATACTCGACGAGTGTTTGCAGTTTGTAAAAAGAAAAACTAAACATTAAACATTATGAAAATAGCATTTTTGATATCTGCCCATACCGATGCCAAACAGCTACACAGGCTTGTAGACGCTTTGCCCGACGGTTCGCAGAAATATATACATATCGATGCCAAGAGCAACATTCTGCAATTTGAGCAAGAACTGGCTGCTGCCCAGGGCGTGCACTTCTTGACGCATAGAGTCAACGTGGTGTGGGGAAGTTTCAACGAGGTGGAATATCAGATGGAACTGATACGCGAAGCCCTGACCTGCAATCCCGACTATCTCATCACGATAAGCGGCATGGACTATCCTGTGTGGAGCAAGCAGCGCATCACAGACTATCTTAGTTCCCTTAACCATCGAAACATATTGATGGGCATACGCATGATGCCCGACGATCGTGCAACAAGACTATATCAGGAATTCCGATTTATGAACACTCGTCCATGGAAGAATGGTGGAGCGGGTAGCAAACTGCGTGTTGCCATGCGCAAGATAATAGCCGCTATGGGAATAAAGAAACCGCTATACGCCATGAGCGATGGCAAGCGCTACGACCTATACAAGGGCGCTGCATGGTGGGCTATTACGCCCGAGCTGGCAACCGAGGTGCTGAAGCAATGGGACGACAACGGGGCGCTGAAGAAATATTTCTCGTCATCGTTCTGTCCTGCCGAAACCTTTGTGCAGACCGTAGCTTTCAATTCAGAATATAAAGACAAGTGTATGCTCGTGGAAGGCAAATATACCACCCTGGCTGCACTAACACCAATGACATTCATCGACTATAATCCAACCATAAAGTTGCTCGACGAAACCGACTATGACAGAATAGTGGAGTCGGGCAAGATGTTTTGCCGAAAGATAGTTAGCGGCACAAGCGACAAGCTGGTGGAGATGTTTGATGAAAGGTAAGAGATATATAAAGAGATTATGAGTTTCAACGCAAAAGAACTAAAAGAGAAATATAATCCAGATGGTTCGGTGACATACAAGATGCAGCAACGCATGTTGGACTTGCTGAAAGTTATCGACGCCATCTGCCGTAAGCACAATATGCAATATTGGCTGTCGGGAGGCACCATGCTTGGTGCCATTCGCCATCAAGGTTTCATACCTTGGGACGACGATTTAGACATAGAGATGTTTCGTCCCGACTTCGAGAAGCTGATGAGAATTCTGCCATCAGAATTGCCCGACAGCATCCGACTGCAATGGCACACCACAGACAAGAACTATTTCTTCCAGTATGCCAAGGTTAGAGACTGCAATAGCCAGGTGTTTGAACATAATGGCTACGACAAGATATGGCGCGAGCATGGAGTGTGGGTAGACATATTCCCTGTGGAACCATCGCCACGATGGGCACATAAGCTGTCGTGTGCCACCCTTGGACATTGCTATAAGATGCTTCGCACAGCCAAAGACCCTAACGATGTGGTGGGCAAGGTGCGACTGCTGGCAGCACTAAACCGAAATGTCATATACCCTCTGCTTCGCGCCATAGCAAAAGTGTGGCGAGTAGACTACTACGACTTCTCGTTGGGCACACCATATTATATTCGCAGCAAGAAAGATGCTATATTGCCAGTTAGATATGTGAAGTTTGAAGACTTCGAGGCACCTGTGATGAATAAGGTAGAAGAATCCCTCTCGGCAAGATTCCATAACTATATGGAGCTGCCAGAGAATCCTGGTAGTCAGAACCATTCCGACGATATAAAGATTTGGTAGCCATGTTGGAAATACTTCAGTATCCGTTCTTCCAAAACGCATTGCTCGGTAGTTTGCTGGCAAGCATATTGTGTGCCATCGTTGGCACATATATCGTGTCGCGCCGCTTAGTGTTCATAAGTGGCGGCATCACCCATGCCTCGTTTGGCGGTATCGGTCTTGGCGTATATTTCGGGCTAAACCCTATATTGGCGGCAATGGCGTTTGCGGTGGCAAGTGCGTTGGGAGTGGAATGGATGTCGAGGAAAGGCGATGTGAGAGAAGACTCGGCGATAGCGATGTTTTGGACCTTGGGCATGAGCGTCGGTATCATCTGCTGTTTCCTTTCGCCCGGCTTCATGCCCGACCTCTCGTCGTATCTCTTTGGCAATATCCTAACCATCGATAGCCAAGATCTATGGCTGTTGGCAGGAGTAACCCTACTTGCCGCAATAATCTTCATGGCGTTCTATCGACAAATATTGAGCATATCCTTCGACTCCACCTTTGCCCAATCGCAAGGATTGCCCGTGCTGCTGGTAGAATATGGTCTGATGGCTTTGGTGGCTATGACCATAGTGGCAACCCTGCGCATGGTGGGCATAGTGCTCGCTATAAGTCTGCTCACCATTCCGCAGATGACCGCCAACCTGCTGACCAGCAGTTTTAAGCGCATCATATTTTTGAGCATGCTGATAGGGTGGGTAGACTGCCTGGTGGGCTTAGCCATATCATATTATTGCAATGTGCCTTCAGGAGCATCTATAATATTTGTCAGCATAGTGATTTATGCCATTGTCAAGGCAATAAAATGGAGCATAAAGCGTTTTTAAGTTTAAAGTTTGAAAGCTAAGAAATCATATATACTTATTGCTGTAGTAGCCCTGGTGGCGCTATTGGCAAGCTGTTCGACCGAGAAGAACACTTCGCGGTCGAGATGGTGGCATTCCTTTAATGCAAGGTATAATACATATTATAATGGTTCGGTGGCATATATCGATGCTTCGCTCGAAAAAGAAAACGGCAACAAGGACAACTTTACCGAGATGATTCCGATGTATACCGTGGGCAACAAGAAGAGTCGCGAACTGGGCAAAGCCAACTACGATAAGGCTATAGAGAAATGCGAGAAGGCAATAAAACTACATAGCATCACCAAGCGCCCTGAATGGACCAAGAGCCGACGAAAAACCGAGCGCGATATAGAATGGTTGAGCCGAAAGGAGTATAACCCATTCTTGTGGAAGGCATGGATGCTTATGGGACGTTCGCAGTTTTATCAAGGAGCCTTCGACGAGGCAGCTTCCACATTCTCGTATATGTGTCGCCTATATGCCACCCAGCCAGCCATCTATGGCAGAGCAAGAGCGTGGCTCGCTAAGAGCTATATAGAGCAAGATTGGCTCTACGATGCCGAAGACGTGATTCGCAATATGCAACGCGACTCCATACATTGGCGTGCGCAGAAAGAGTGGGATTTCACCTATGCCGACTATTATATTCATACTGGCGACTACGATAAGGCGATACCATACCTAAAGAAATCCATAGACCACGAGATGAGAAAGAAGCAGAAGGCACGCCTCTGTTTCCTGCTCGGACAGCTATATGCTGCCACAGGCAAGAATGCTGAGGCATATAAGGCTTTCAAGAGCGTGGTAAGGAAGAATCCGCCTTACGAACTGGAGTTTAATGCCCGTATTGCCATGACCGAGGTGATGGGAGCTTCGCAAGCCAAGAAGATGGTGGGCAAGCTAAAGCGCATGGCGGCATCTGATAAGAATAAGGATTATCTCGACCAGGTGTATTATGCCATCGGCAATATCTATCTTGCTCAGAAAGACACCTTGAAAGCCATCAGCAACTACGAGAAGGGCAACAAGAAAGCCACTCGTAGCGGTATTGAGAAAGGTGTGCTGCTGTTGAAGCTTGGCGATTTGTATTGGCAACAAGAGAAATTCTCGGATGCTCAGCGCTGCTATGGCGAGGCTATTGGCTTGCTTGATAAAGATCGCAAAGACTATGAGCAGCTGTCGGCACGCTCAAAGGTGCTTGACGAGCTGGTGCCTTATACCGACGCCATACATCTGCAAGACTCGTTGCAGGCTTTGGCAAAGATGAGCGAGAAAGACAGAAATGCTGCCATCGATAGGGTGATAGCAGAACTGAAACGACAGGAGAAAGAGCAAAAACGACTGGAAGACGAAAAGAATGCTCAGCAGACCATGCAACGCAATGGCGCTATGGGCAACAGAAATAATACCAATAGAAATAATACTGCGCAAACTCAGCAAAACAACCGTCAGAATGCTGTGTGGTATTTCTATAATGCTATGGCTGTGCAGCAGGGTAAGCAGGCTTTCGAAAAACTTTGGGGAAAGCGCGAGAATACCGACAACTGGCAGCGTGTGAACAAAACTGTGGTGGGCAACCTTAATGGCGATGCCGACATGGAGCTTACCGAAGAGCAGAAAGACTCTATAGCAAAGGCTGAGCTGGCGCAAGACTCTTTGGAGCAGCTCAAGGATAGTGCGCAAAACGACCCACATAAGCGTGAGTATTATCTTGCGCAGATACCATTTACCTCAGACCAGGTGGCAACGAGCAATCTCACCATTATGGATGGATTGTATAATTCGGGTGTGATATTCAAAGATAAACTCGATAATCTTGACTTGTCGAAGAAACAGTTCACACGCCTCGAAACTCAATATCCCGACTTTGAGCAAAAGGCTGATATGTATTATCATCTCTTCTTGCTCTATTCGCGCTTAGGACAGCACAATGTGGCTGCAGGATATGTGGAGAAACTAAAGGCGGAATATCCTGAGAACCAATGGACGATATTGCTCACCGACCCTTACTTCAAAGAGAATGCGCAGTTTGGTGTGCATATAGAAGACTCGCTATATGCTGCCGCCTACGATGCTTTCAAGGCTGATAGACTCTCGGAGGCTAAGGCTAATGCACAGATTTCTGCCACCAGATTCCCGTTAGGCGAGAATAGAGATAAATTCTTGTTTATAGGTGGATTGGCAAAGCTCAACGATGGCGACAGCAAGGGCTGTGTGGACGATATGAAGGCTGTGGTAGAGAAATTCCCACAAAGCAAGTTGGCTGAAATGGCGGGCATGATAGTGAACGGAGTGAATGCAGGCAAACCTCTGCATGGCGCACGCTTCGACCTTGGCGATGTGTGGACTCGACGTACGGCGGTGCTTGCTGATAGCGACTCGATAAATGCTAAGACTTTCGATGCTGAGCGCAATACGGAGTTTGTGTTTATGCTTGCTTATGTGCCAGATTCTGTCGACGAGAATAAACTGCTATACCAGATGGCGAAGGTAAACTTCACCCATTATGTGGTGCGCAACTTCGACCTCGCTATCGAGGATGCTAATGGTTTGCGCCGTATGGTGGTTAGAGGATTCAGAAACTATGACGAGGCGTTGCAGTATGCACGCGGATTGGCGGAGCAAGCTGGTTTGCAACAGCTGTTGTCGGGATGTAAGGCGATAGTGATAAGCGATAAGAATCTACCTCTGCTCGGCACAAACTTCAGCTATGCCGACTATCAGGACTTCTATGATAAGAATTTTGCTCCGCTTAAGATAAGCTCTCAACCTCTGCTTACCGAGCCTATACATGTGGCTCCAAAGGAGGATGCCGAGCGCGAAACTTCGGCACCTGCAGAAGCTAAGGCAGGTAATGAAAACAGTAGCAATACCGATGGCGAATTGCTATTGCCTGTGGAGGAAGAGGTGAAGAAAAAGGCTGAGGCTAATGAGGAAATAATTCCTCTTGAGCCTGAGAAGAAGGTGGAGAATAATAATGTAGACGACACTATTATTCCGCTTGAGCCTGAGAAGAAGGTGGAGAATAATAATAATGTAGACGATACTATAATTCCGCTTGAGCCTGAGAAGAAGCAGAATGCCGGCAACAACGAGAATAATGACGACGAGATTATAATCATCGACGACGATAGCAACAAGGCTACAGACGACGAAATATATTTCGAAGATACTCCACAACCTCAGCAAAACAAAAAGGAAGCCAAAAAGCAAGAGAAATACGAACTCGAAGATGAGTATTTCGACTTGGACGGATTTTAAGTGAAGAGTGAAGAGGGAAGAGTGAAGAATTTAAATGAAGAAAGGATATTATGCAAAATGGACTTATACTTTGGGTTGACGACGAGATAGAACATCTCAAGGCCCATATAATATTTCTTCAGAAGAAAGGCTACGAAGTGGTTACTGTGACAAATGGCGCTGATGCCATTGAGCAATGCCGACAGCGTAGCTTCGACATCATCATGCTCGACGAGATGATGCCTGGACTTACAGGTCTTGAAACTTTGCAGAAGATAAAGATAATATCGCCTGAGACTCCTGTGGTGATGGTGACGAAGAGCGAGGAGGAGGATATCATGGACCAGGCTATTGGCTCTAAGATAGCCGACTATCTGATAAAACCCGTAAACCCAAGTCAGATATTGCTTACGCTAAAGAAGAATATTCATCGCAAGGAGATTGTTACCGAGGTTACGCAGTCGGGATATCAGCAAAACTATATGGATATAGCGCAGCAGATAGAACAATGCAAAACTGCCGACGACTGGATAGAGGTGTATAAACGACTTGTGCATTGGGAGCTGGAGCTTAGTTCTGCCGATAGCGGTATGACCGAGATGCTGAATATGCAGAAGGAGGAAGCAAATATCGGTTTTGCAAAGTATATCAGGAACAACTATCTCGACTGGGTGGCTCAGCAGCCAAAGGAGCATCCTATGCTCAGTACCGAGATATTCAAGAAGAAGGTATTCCCAACTATCGATGAAGGCGAAAAGGTGTTTTTGATAGTTATCGACAACTTCCGCTACGACCAATGGCGTATGCTCGCTTCCGAGATTGGCGACATGTTTGATATCGACGAGCAACTATATTACACCATTCTTCCTACTGCCACTCAGTATGCTCGCAATGCTATATTTAGCGGTTTGATGCCTAACATGATTGCGGAGATGTTTCCCGACTTGTGGGTAGACGAAGACGAGGAAGAAGGCAAGAACCTCAACGAGGGTCCGCTGATAAAAACTCAGATAGAGCGCTATCGTCGCCACGACAGTTTCTCGTATCATAAAATCAACGACTCTGTGGCAGGCGACAAATTCCTGCAGCAGATGAATTCGCTTTCGGGAAATGATTTGAATGTTGTAGTAGTAAACTTCATAGATATGCTCTCGCATGCTCGCACGGAATCGAAGATGGTGCGCGAACTTGCCAACAACGAGTCAGCATATCGTAGCATCACCGTGAGCTGGTTCAGACATAGTATCATGGCTGACATCTTGCGCCGCCTTTCGCAGACCGACTATAAGGTGATCATTACTACCGACCATGGTAGCATCAGAACATCGAAGCCTGTGAAGATTGTTGGCGACCGCAACACCAATACCAACCTCAGATATAAGTTGGGCAAGAACTTGAATTATAATGCCAAGGATTTGTTTGTTATCAAAGATCCTTTGAAGGCACAACTGCCAGCACCAAACATCAGCACCTCGTATGTGTTTGCCACAGGCGACTCGTTCTTTGCATATCCTAACAACTACAACTACTATGTGTCTTACTATAAAGATACATTCCAGCATGGTGGCGTCTCGATGGAGGAGATGCTCGTGCCGTTGGTAACTCTTACTCCAAAGAAAAGATAAAACAACAAAAGGTGGCTACCCGCGATAGCCACCATAAAACAAGAAATAGCAATGGAAATAAAAATTGAATCATTGGATGGCATCCGTGCTGCAGCTAAAGAATTTGTTGCCAACATCGGCGATGCCACAGTTTTTGCCTTCTATGGCTCTATGGGAGCAGGCAAGACAACATTCATCAAAGCTGTTTGTGAGGAACTTGGCGTAGAAGATGTTATCACATCGCCAACCTTCGCCATCGTTAATGAATATCGTTCGGCGACTACCGACGAACTAATATATCACTTCGACTTCTATCGTATAAAGAAGCTCGATGAGGTATACGATATGGGCTACGAAGACTATATCTATAGTGGTGCCCTATGCTTCATCGAGTGGCCAGAGCTGATAGAAGAACTTCTGCCTACTGATGCCGTAAAGGTGAATATCACGGTAGGCGAAGATGGTTGTCGCAAGGTGGTAGTGAATGAGTAATATATATATAAATAATGTGCGCTATAGGCTGATGTCTGTAGCGCATTTTTTTGTTGCATGCTATGTGATTCTTTGTTGTTATGCAAAAAAAATAGCATGATTGATGTAGCACATTTGTTGTTTTCTACGTCTCTATAATTAGAAGCACATAAAGATGGGTGCCGAAACAGTTAAACCAAACACAGAAAGACATGAAAAAGGTATTATTTACTTTGTTTTTGGCTATGGCAACTTTTGCAGCCAATGCCACAACTCCCGACGAAATCTTCACCATGTTTAAGCAAATGCCTAATGCTTCGTATACCCACCTGCCGAAGCTATTGATAAAAGCAGGACTGGCGTGTGGCAAGAATGATGTGGACGATGATGCAAAGGATATTGCCAAGAAAGTTAGCTCTATCTCCGTGCTCGAACTCGAAGATTGCAGCAAGAAGGTGAAAGACGATTTTGCAGAGGCTGTATCTAAACTCAATACTGGGAAATATGAAACCCTCGTGAAATCTAACGACGATGATGAGAAAGTGAATATCTTGCTCAAAACATCGAAAGATACAATAAAAGAGATGCTCATTGTGGATATCGATGGCGATGAAGCCACATTGGTGCAGATAAAAGGAAAAATTAAACGCTCGGATATTGACAAGATGGTGAAGTTCTCAACAAAATAGAATAGCGAGACTGATGCCTATATACATTATTATATGGACGTAAAGGAATTCAAACAACGTTTCATTCCATGTTCGCAAAACATGTATTGGACAGCCTACCGACTATCAGGCTCTGACTCATTGTGCAGGAAACATTCCTACGGCTATGGACACATCGCGAAAAGCTAAGCGAGGTTATAAATGCTGATGCTTACTGCGTGAGAATGGTGCGCAATGTGTTTGTAGACATGCATAGAGTGAAGAAACTGAAGATTGCTGCCATAGATGGCGAAGTGGTGCGTGTGGCTGATGCCGATGATGTGGGGCAGGGAATGGAGCAACGCCAAATGGCTGATGTTGCTAAGCAGATGATAGACAAGCTGCCTGAACAACAACGCAAAATCATCATGATGAAAGATGTGGAAGACTACAGCTATGATGAGATTGCCGAAGCTACAGGAATGAATGGTAGCACCATTCGTACCACCCTCAGCCGTGCACGAAAGGCGGTAAGAATGATGTTTAATAGTGTTGGACTAACAAAACAATGATGATGGAAGAAAAAGATATTAGAATATTGCTCAATAAATATTATGCTGGCGAAACTGACGAGGTAGATGAAAATCGTCTCGTAGACTATTTCGCTACTGCTGATGTTCCTCAGGATTTGGCTGAAGATAAGCGTATGTTCTTTGCGCTATATAATCTTGGGGAAGCCCATGGCGTTGCAAATATCGAAGCCAAGATGGAACGCCAAGTGGAAATATGGAATATGATAGAGAACAAGACAGCTAAACGCACTCAGCGCAATTCCGTAAGGTGGCTTGTGGGAGTGGCAGCATCGCTGTTGGTTATCGTCTCTGTAGGCGTAATGTCGTTGGTAAACAAGGCTGGCTCTTATACTGCGCAGCAACAGCTATTCCACGATGAGCAGTTGCAAGATGAGCATAGACAATATTCTGAGCAAGAGATACAGCAAGCAAGGTATATCACTCAGATGGCGTTGGCAAAATTCTCGAAGAGTATGGACAAGGGACTTGATGTCTTGAATAAAAATTAGTATAATAGATATGAAAAAGGTAGTTGTTACATTATTAATGGTTGTTGTAGCCCAGCTGGCTATGGCACAGGATATTATCTTCAAGAAATATGAGGATGCAAAGGGAGTGCAAACGGTATACTTGTCGAAGACTCTGCTCTCGTTGGCTGCAGGCTCGTTAGACGATGTAGAAGATATGGACTTGCGCTCTATAGCCGGAAAGCTCGATAATCTCCGCATCCTTGATTGCGAGAAAGCAGGTATGGTGGCAAAGATAAAAGTCGACGCTTTGGCAGCCTTCAAGAACGGACGATATGAAGAGATGATGAGAGTAAACGATGGCGACGAGAAGACTTTCATCTACTTCCGCAAGAATGGTAAGAAAAATGAGTTTGCTCTGCTTAATATTGAAAAGGACGAAGTGCAGTTGATAAACATCATCGGAACCATGACCCTGGAAGATATAAAGAGGTGTATGAAATAGGTAAAAAGGTAAAAAAGTAAAAAGGTAAAAAAGTAAAAAGGTAAAAAAGTAAGGAACGTCCTTTACTCTTTTACCTTTTATTTATCCGAAGGCTTTACCCTTTTACTTTTTTACCTTTTATTTATCCGAAGGTTTTACCCTTTTACCTTTTTACTTTTTTACCTTTTTACCTTTAAACTACTTCACCAATACTACCAAGTATTTGCTTGTGCTCCAGAATAGCTGAGGATTTGTGATGCGCAATATATATTGCTTGTTAGCATCCTGAGTTAGAGTGTAGCTACTTGAAGGGTGAGTGGTGAGGAGCTTGGCTGACTTAGAGTATAGCTTAATCTCCTTGTCCACGCGGATATCAATCTTGGTGAAATAACTCTTGTTGAAGTTAGACTGCAATACCTTGCCATCATCCAAGATTCGTTGGTTCTTCAATTCCTTCTTAGTTCCGAAAACAAACCAAGCGGTGTTGAGCTGCTTGTCTTGCTCGTTGATGGTCTGGGTTTTGCCAGCACTTTCGCTCTTCAAACTTGAAACAGAAGTATTCAAGTTATTAATAGTCTCGTCAAGTTCTACGATATGAATATCCTTAGCGTCGAGTTCTGCACGAAGCTGCTGCAACTGCTGATCTTTCTCGTCAAGTTGCTTTATCATATTCTCTATAGTGCGCTTCATCTCCTCGCCCTTGAAAGAACTTTCGCGGAGCTGGTTCTGAAGTTTCTTAATGAGCTCACGGTTTTGCGCCATTTTGCTAGAGATGAATTTCACATTCTCTTTAATCTGGCTTGCCTTGTTGGTGCCTTCACCATCCTTCACGATGTTCACTCTGTTTTCAGCCTCATTAATTTCTCTGAAGCCCTCCTGAATCTCGTTGAGTGTGCCCATCATGTCGTTGATTTCATTATCGCGCTGTGCAATAATACTCTTCAAACTGTCGGCTTGGGCCATACTCTCTACCGAAGGTCCTTTGCTCTTACTATCGCAGCCAGTCAGAAGCAATGCTCCTGCCATGGCAAAAAGGATAATTTTTCTCATAATTACTCTTGTTTTGAATCTTTGGTATTTTTTCCTGCCACTACTATGACGATCTCGCCCTTTGGAGGCGTTTGTGTGAAGTGGTCTACTAATTCATTTAATGTTCCTCTGACGCTTTCTTCAAACATCTTTGATATCTCTCTACATACGCTGGCTTGTCTATCTTCGCCAAACACCTCGGCAAACTGCTGTAGTGCTTTCACCAGTCTGTAAGGCGATTCATAGAATATCATTGTGCGAGTTTCGTCGGCGAGATTCTCCAATCTTGTCTTGCGTCCTTTCTTCTGAGGCAAAAAGCCCTCGAAGCAAAATCTGTCGCATGGCAGTCCTGATGATACTATCGCTGGTATGCAAGCTGTTGCTCCAGGTAGTGTCTGAACTGTTATTCCTGCCTTGGCAGCCTCACGAGCAAGGAAGAATCCAGGGTCGCTGATGCCTGGCGTACCAGCATCGCTGACCAAAGCTATGGTCTGTCCTGCCTTTAGTCGCTCAACGATAGATGCGGATGTGCCATGCTCGTTGAACTTATGATGCGACATCAAATGTGTGTGAATGTCGAAGTGCTTAAACAACTTTCCCGTTGTTCTTGTATCTTCGGCAAGCACCACGTCGGCTTCTTTTAATATGCGTATAGCACGAAGCGTCATGTCTTCCATGTTTCCCACAGGAGTGGGTACGATATATAGTGTCCCCATAACAATGAGCAAATTTAATGTAATTCCAAGACAATACAAAATTTATTCACATTTATTTTGAAATGCCACCTATATTTCATATAATAGCTCTATATATATGCACTCGGGAATGAAAAAGAAAACTTCGTATTTCTTTTGTCATTATATAAGATAGGCTACACTCGGCAATTTGTGAGCACGCTCACATTGCACTCGCTTGCACTATCTTTCCACTCTTTTAGATAAATTTCTCACACTCAAGAATGCAAATACATTTGCATTCTCTTCGTTTAATCGAATTTTTGCACTACCTTTGTCGACATGATGGAAAATTTATATGGGGAGTCACACCGCCCAGGCAGAATAGAAGTTGTGTGTGGTTCGATGTTCTCTGGAAAGACTGAAGAACTAATACGCCGTATGAAACGCGCGAAGTTTGCTAAACAGAGGGTTGAGATTTTTAAGCCTTCTATAGATACAAGGTATTCCGACGAAGACGTGATAAGCCACGACCACAACGTGATACCAAGTACTCCTATCGACTCGTCGGCTTCTATATTGTTGCTGTCGAGCGAGACTGACGTTGTGGGCATCGACGAAGCACAATTCTTCGATGATGGCATCGTTGAAGTATGCAACCAGCTTGCTAACCGTGGTGTTCGCGTCATCATTGCTGGTTTGGATATGGACTACCTTGGCAAACCGTTCGGTCCTATGCCTGCCCTTTGCGCCATTGCCGACGATGTCACTAAGGTGCATGCCATCTGTGTGCGCTGTGGTGCCTTGGCTTATGTTAGCCATCGCCTCGTTGCTAATACCAAGACCGTGATGCTTGGTGAGCAGACAGAATACGAACCTCTCTGTCGCGAATGCTATCGCAAGGAGATGGAAGAGAGCGCTGAAACAAAAGAATAGATCTTGCTCCCCTTCATAATTCCACCTAAATAAAAAACTTTAATTCCAAACGAATATGCCCGAGAAGATTACATTCGACTATTTCATTCGTAAGGCAGGCATCGTGACATTAGTGGTGCTGGCAATCCTTATTGTAAAATATCTCGGCGAAGTGTTGTTGCCATTTGTCGTAGCATGGCTCTTTGCCTATTTGCTTTATCCTATCGTACGCTTTGTGCAAGACAAGTTGCGAGTAAAGATAAGGGCGCTGGCTATCGTCATCACTTTATTTTTCGTTATCGGAATAATAGGCGGAATCCTATGGTTCATCATACCGCCTATGATAGAGCAGTTTGAGAAGTTGGGTGATGTGCTTTCGCGTTGGGTGCAGCAAACCACACATTCTAATAGCATTACAGCCTTGATACAATCGTGGATTCAAGACCATAGGGTAGAGGTGGAAAGATTCTTCAATAGCAAAGACTTCTCTGATGCCATACGCAACAGCATGCCTAAGGTGGTGTCTTTTGTTGGTCAAACAGCAAACATATTGTTGAGTATTGTGGCGTCTATGATCACCTTATTATATATGTTCTTCATCTTGCTCGACTACGAATACCTTACTGCCAACTGGATACGCATATTCCCTGAAAAGAATCGTCCATTCTGGCGTGAGCTAATGAAGGATGTAGAATGTGAGCTAAATAAATATATTCGTGGCCAGGGTCTTGTGGCTCTTTGCATGGGTATCATGTTCTGTATCGGCTTTTCCATCATGGATTTCCCTATGGCTATCGGCTTAGGCATCCTCATCGGCATCATGGACCTTGTGCCATATCTCCATACCTTTGCCCTGATACCTACGGCTTTCCTTGCTATGCTCAAGGCTGCCGACACAGGACAAAACTTCTGGATGGTGTTCGGTATGGCTGTTGGCTTGTTCTGCGTAGTGCAGATTATTACCGATGCTATCGTTACTCCACGCATCATGGGCAAGACCATGGGACTCAATCCTGCCATCCTCTTGCTGTCGCTATCAGTATGGGGAGCACTCCTTGGCTTTATCGGACTTATCATAGCGCTGCCACTAACAACCCTTGTCATGGCTTATTGGCAACGATATGTGACTAAAGAAAAGCAGCCTGCAACGGCACTCCATAAGCCTAAACAACCCAACGACGATGACCAAAAACTATGATATTTACGAAAATTAGATAAAAAATCTTAGAATAATTTGCGAATATCAAATAATTGTCGTAACTTTGCACTCGCTTTATCAAAAGATGGTTTAGAGACTCGCTAGCTCAGCTGGTAGAGCACAACACTTTTAATGTTGGGGTCATGGGTTCGAGCCCCATGCGAGTCACAACCCAAGCAAATATAAAGAGGATATTACTTCGGTAACATCCTCTTTTTTTGTATTTATACTCATTTTTATATGATAATTGTAAAGCATACTGAATAAATAGTATGATAACGATATATTTATTCATGTATTTCTTTTGTTTCTCATGTTTTTTGTTACCTTTGCGAAGTCTATTGCTGAATTTGCTGCTTGATTTGCAACACCAAGATAAGTAAAGTCTGCAACAAGGCATATCCAGAGCTGCCAAGCTCTTTTCTTAGCCCTAAAGTTAGAGCTTATTAAATGTAGTTCAGGTGTTATGAAATTATTTTTTTTAGTGTTGCAAAATTAAAAATGAGAGAGAATGAAAAAACTGTTATCTCTTCTTACATTATTAGTATTGACGCTAACTGCGTCGGCAACCGCCTACCACAACACACTTTATGTGCAGGAGAATGGTGAAGTAGTTTCTAAGGCAGAGAATGCTGAGATTACTGTTGTTGAAAAGTCCGATGGCAAGTTTGATGTAACATTGCCTGCCTTCTCAAGTGCAGACACAGATTTTGAGTCGTTTACCTTTGAGGCGACAGGCGCTGATGGTAAGCTTACAGCAACCAACGTGGTTGTTCCTGGAGCTTTCTCAGGCTTCTTGGATGCTACCGTTTCTATGGACGGTACCATTAAAGACGGTAAGCTCACAGCTACATTCGATGTAGACTATGATGGTATGTATACCTTCAAACTTGGCTATGGCGTATCATTCTTTACTCCTGTCACCACTCCTTATACCGATTGGGCAAACGTTAAGCAGGGCGATGCTGAACCTGTAAACTTTGAGAATGCAAAGGTAGACTGGACAGAATATGAAAAGGGTGTTTATAGTGTGACTTTCAAGAATCTCACTATTAATGGTGCTGAGATTGGCGACTTCGAAATCAAGGATATTACAGCCGACGAAAAGGGCGTATTAACAACCTCTGCTTTCAATGGTACTTGGACACGTGTTGTCGAGGGCAATGCCGTAGGAGCAGCAGTAGACGATATCGTTGTTATCAGCGACTTCCAGGGTTCACTTGCTAACGATAAGCTTGTTGTGAAGTATACCATGGATTTGGAGGGCACAACTGGTAACGTAGCTGTTGTATTTGGCGAGAAGTATGTTGCTCCTATCCTTCCTATAATTTATAAGAATAAACTTGTTGTTGTTCGTGGTGGAGCTTCAAAGAGCTATGAAAATGCAGAAGTTTCTGTTCTTGACAAGGGTGAAGGTAAATACGAGGTTATCCTCCCTGAATTCTCAGATATGGATACTCCAGAGTCTGATGTTATAAAGCAGATTACTTTCGAGGCTAATGGCGAAGAAGTAGATGGCAACCTACACCTTACAGCAAAATCAGAATGGGGCAATACCACAGGTGATGGTGTATGGGGCGACGAAACATTCAATGTAAATATGGACGCAACTGTAGCTGACGGCAAGCTCGCTGGCACCTTCACTGTTAAGCATCCTGAATATACATCATTTGATTTCACACTCTACTATGGTGTTCCTGCAACTCTTGTCTACAAGAATACACTTTATGTGCAGGAGAATGGTGAAGTAGTTTCTAAGGCAGAGAATGCTGAGATTACTGTTGTTGAAAAGTCCGATGGCAAGTTTGATGTAACATTGCCTGCCTTCTCAAGTGCAGACACAGATTTTGAGTCGTTTACCTTTGAGGCGACAGGCGCTGATGGTAAGCTTACAGCAACCAACGTGGTTGTTCCTGGAGCTTTCTCAGGCTTCTTGGATGCTACCGTTTCTATGGACGGTACCATTAAAGACGGTAAGCTCACAGCTACATTCGATGTAGACTATGATGGTATGTATACCTTCAAACTTGGCTATGGCGTATCATTCTTTACTCCTGTCACCACTCCTTATACCGATTGGGCAAACGTTAAGCAGGGCGATGCTGAACCTGTAAACTTTGAGAATGCAAAGGTAGACTGGACAGAATATGAAAAGGGTGTTTATAGTGTGACTTTCAAGAATCTCACTATTAATGGTGCTGAGATTGGCGACTTCGAAATCAAGGATATTACAGCCGACGAAAAGGGCGTATTAACAACCTCTGCTTTCAATGGTACTTGGACACGTGTTGTCGAGGGCAATGCCGTAGGAGCAGCAGTAGACGATATCGTTGTTATCAGCGACTTCCAGGGTTCACTTGCTAACGATAAGCTTGTTGTGAAGTATACCATGGATTTGGAGGGCACAACTGGTAACGTAGCTGTTGTATTTGGCGAGAAGTATGTTGCTCCTATCCTTCCTATAATTTATAAGAATAAACTTGTTGTTGTTCGTGGTGGAGCTTCAAAGAGCTATGAAAATGCAGAAGTTTCTGTTCTTGACAAGGGTGAAGGTAAATACGAGGTTATCCTCCCTGAATTCTCAGATATGGATACTCCAGAGTCTGATGTTATAAAGCAGATTACTTTCGAGGCTAATGGCGAAGAAGTAGATGGCAACCTACACCTTACAGCAAAATCAGAATGGGGCAATACCACAGGTGATGGTGTATGGGGCGACGAAACATTCAATGTTAGCATGGACGCAACTGTAGCTGACGGCAAGCTCTCTGGTACCTTCACAGTTAAGCATCCTGAATATACATCATTCGATTTCACACTCTACTATGGTGTTCCTGTATCAAGCGTTGTTGGCGTTAATGCAGAGACTGCTAATGGTAAGACTGAAATCTTCACTCTTGATGGTGTTAAGCTCAACAGCCTTAAGAAGGGTCTGAACATTGTTCGTACTACCGACGGCAAGGTTAAGAAAGTGATGGTTAAATAAATTCTACGGAGGTTCTAACCTTATCTCGACATAATATTTAAGGTATTAACCTTCAATCTATAAAAATAGCGCCTACGGCATAGCTATTTTGCAAATATTGCAGAATAAAGCTTTTGCCGTAGGCGCTTTCTTTTTTTTACCTTTTTACCTTTTTACTCTTTTACCCTTTTACCTTTTTACCTTTTTACTTTTTTCCCCTTTTACCTTTTCCCCTTAAAGAATTCTTGCATAATGGTGCGACACTCTTCTTCGAGGATACCGGATGTGACGGTAGTTTTAGGATGAAGGGCATTAGGAGCATAACGCAAAAAGCCACGCTTTTCGTCAGACGCACCAAATACCACACGAGGTATCTGGCTCCAGCCTAATGCACCTGCGCACATCACGCAAGGCTCCACCGTTACATATAATGTGCAATCGGTGAGATATTTGCCACCAAGCATGTTGGCAGCAGCCGTAATGGCTTGCATCTCGGCATGAGCAGTTACATCGTGGAGAGTCTCTGTAAGATTGTGCGCACGACTTATGATGCGCCCCTTACAAACAACAACTGCGCCAATGGGTATCTCACCATTGGCGCCAGCCTTCTCGGCTTCTTTCAAAGCCATTCGCATAAACGATTCGTCTATGCGAAGAGTTTCGTTATTATCCAAAGTCAGAATGGAATTATGTGTGAACAAAAGTTCTTTTGAAACTATTAGTTGTGAACCAAAGTTCCAATCTCTTCGCCATCCATAACCTTCTTCAAGTTGCCCACAATATCCATATTGAAGACATAGATAGGAAGGTTGTTCTCGCGGCACATGCAGATGGCAGTAAGGTCCATAACCTTCAAGCCCTTTTCGAGGACCTCAGAATATGTGATGTCGTTAAACTTAGTTGCAGTAGGGTCTTTCTCAGGGTCTGCGGTATAGATACCATCTACGCGAGTACCCTTGAGCATAACGTCAGCCTCTATCTCAATACCACGGAGCGAAGAACCAGTATCTGTGGTGAAATAAGGGCTACCAGTACCTGCAGAGAAGATACAAACATAGCCTGCCTCCATAGCCTCGATAGCCTTCCACTTGCTATAGAATTCACCGATAGGCTCCATGCGAATAGCTGTTAGCACCTTGTTCTTAACGCCATAAGCACCGAGAGCTGAGCTAAGAGCCAAAGAGTTGATAACAGTAGCGCACATTCCCATTTGGTCGCCCTTTACACGGTCGAAACCTTTCTGCGAACCACTCAAACCACGGAAGATGTTGCCACCACCAATGACGATACCAATCTGCACGCCCATAGCAGCTATTTCCTTTATCTGACGAGCATAGTCCTCCAAACGTTCAGAATCTATGCCATGACCTTGCTTGCCCATAAGGCTCTCGCCGCTGAGCTTCAGAAGTATTCTCTTAAATCTTGCCATAATAGAATATTATTAATGTAATGAATTTATTTCCACAAAGATAGTGCAAGTGAGCGGGATAACAAAAGAAATACGAAGTTTTCTTTTTTGTTCCCGAGTGTAGTCTATCTAATTTAAAGATAATTATATTTATCGAGCTATCCAAGAATCTAAATATAAATTCTATCGCTTAGGGATAACAATTGCCACTTCCTTGAAGGCGTAGCTGCGAAGTTTGTCTTCGTCATCTCTTAGCACGAGATGCCCGTCAGCCTCCACTTTTTCTATCGATGCCATGAAAATGCCGTCGGAATCTCGATATGGATAAAGTCCGGTGCGACGATATAGGCTGTCGTGATATAAGCTCAGTATCGTCGATTTGCCACCAGCGATAAGGATGTTGTAATATCGTTCGAAGGAGTCGAGGATTCTCTGTAGTAGCAAATCGATGTCTTCTTCTTGCTGCGTGATGCTGCAAAGCGAAATAGGGTTTGGCGCATCGCTATGAAACTCTTGTTGATTAACATCGATACCAATGCCAAAGATGCAAGAGTCGATGTTGCCAGCTTTTAGTGATGTTTCGATGAGAGTGCCCGAGAGTTTGTAGTCGTGCCAATAGATGTCGTTAGGCCATTTAAGGCTAAAGCCGTCGGCATAACAATCTAAGGCTTCTTTTATGGCTACAGCCATGGTCATGGACAAAAGAAACTGAGTGCGCACCTCTACATTCTTTGGTTTCAGTTTCAAAGAGAATAGTAGGTTTTTGCCTGGTTCGCTCTCCCAAGTATTAGTGCCCTGTCCACGTCCGGCAGTCTGATGATTGGCAACGGCAACAGTCATCTCGTCATCATCGGCAAGAGCGTACTTGCGCATATAGTCATTGGTGCTACCAATCTCGTTGAGCTTTATAATATTTCTTTTCATAGCAGTTTCCTTCTATACCAAATTGGGGTTAAAGGCATCAACGATATGCTCGTATCGCTTTACATTATTTTGGGTGCCTATTATACAGACGATATCAAACCGGATATCATCTACGATATTAAACATCTTAATATACTGGTTGGCACAGATACCAAGGTTGCGTATCTTCTTTATATCCACAGCCTCTTCGGGTAGCACAACCTCGTCGTGCGACCGAGTTTTCACTTCTACAAAGACTATTGTGGTATGGTCGGGGGTATAGGCAATAATATCTATATCGCGATGGCTACCTGGTGGCGACCAATTAGTCTCCACAATGATATATCCCTCGCGGTCGAGCACATCGGCAGCATGTTGCTCACCCCATTTACCAACCTTATTGTGTTCTGCCATGATTGTTATTCGGTGGTATAGTCTACATACTCACCCTCGTCGCTTGGAATAATCTTCCTGTTTGCTGTCTGAGGGTCGCGAGTGTCGATGATGGTCTCGCCAGTGGAAGTGCTGGTGGTACGATGACTTTGGTAAGAGCCATTGCTATATCCTGATGTTTGCTTATTTCCTTTGCCTCCCTTTTTAAAATTTCTTACTATTGTCATAGCCTTGAATACTACAAAACCAATAATGGCTATGAAGAAAACGAAGATGAGGACAATGAATAGCAATAAAGATTTCAACATAAGCTCAAGCTACTTTTTATTACGTAAGTTTACAACTACCGATAACACCACATACCATGCTATGATAACAGAGAATGCTGTGATGCCAAATATCATGAGCAAAGGCAAGCACGAGATAAGGAAAATATATTTCACCTCGTTGCCCTTCCATCCCCATTGCTTGAACTTTAGTGCAAACATTGGTACCTCGGCAATAAGCAACCAGCAGCTAACGCATATCATCAGCAATACTACAGGAAGCATATAGGCTGTAGACTCCATGAAATTCTGTGCGCCTACAAACAGCGCTCCCCAGAACAAGGCGTTAGCAGGAGTTGGCAAACCGATGAAGCCCAATGACTGGCGCTCGTCGAGATTAAACTTAGCCAAACGCAAAGCTGAATATGCTGCCATAACGAAAGCGAAGTATGGCAAATATGGTTTCAGCATCAGTAGCTCTGAAGGATATTCCATGATGCTAAGCTCATAGAAGATGATGGCTGAAGGAGCAAAACCAAAGGTTATGTCGTCGGCTAAAGAGTCGAGCTCCTTGCCTATAGGCGACGACACCTTGAGCAAGCGTGCCGACATGCCATCGAAGAAATCAAATACTGCGCCAACGATAATCCACAATAGAGCCATGCGGATATCGCCAAGAAAGGCGTTGTACGTAGCTATACAACCAGAGATAAGGTTGCAGCATGTTATAGAGTTTGGGATATTTCTAACAATAATATTTGCCATAGTTTAATTCTATTATTTGTATGGTTATATATATAATAATGTGTAAAATAAAAAGTGTAAAATAAAAAAGGCAGATATGGTGATCTGCCTTTATATTTTGTTTTATTTCAGTTTTGCTATCACCGTAAGGTCGCCTGTTGTTGCTTGTCCCATTTTCACGCAAACCTCGGTACCAATAGGTAGGAATACGTCTACTCGAGAGCCAAGCTTGATAAAACCAAGGTGCTCATCGATGTAGCAATCCTCGCCATCTTTAGCGTATGTCACAATACGACGTGCCACAGCACCAGCAATCTGGCGACACAACACATCTACACCATCAGGAGTGGTAATCATGATATCAGCATGCTCGTTTTCCTCGCTTGCCTTAGGCAGCCATGCTTTATGATAGTTGCCATCGAAATGCTTCACGAACTTCACCTTTCCGTCTACAGGAAACCAGTTGGCATGAACATTAAAGAGACTCATAAAGATAGAAATCATGAGACGACGATCGTGGAAATATGTGTTTTCCTCCACTTCTTCGATAACAACAATCTTGCCATCGGCAGGAGCTACAACAATCTTCTCTGTATCTTCGCTTCCATAATATCTAATCGGACACCTATAGAAATTTAGGACTATTGCATATACTGTTCCAAATACAGCTACGAAGAGCCAGAAAGGAATTTTGTTGTCAAAAGATTGCCATAGGACAATAGCTACTGCTATAATTCCCATCAAACCATACAACAAAGTATCTGTTCCTTCACGATGTATTCTTATCTTCTTTATTTTCTTGATTCTGTTGCCCATGTATATATTGTAAGTGTATATATTAAGAGTAGATTTTTTGCAAAGTTAATTGTTTTTTATCTATTGACAAAATTTTCTATCTCATTCTTTTGGCTATGCGCCTTTTTTGTAGTACTTTTACGGCTCAAAACGCATAACTACATGGAAGATTTCATACATTTACACGTCCACACTCATTATTCCATCCTTGACGGCCAGTCAAAGATTCCACGCATTGTAGACAAGGCGGTGGCTGACGGCATGAAGGGAATGGCCATCACCGACCACGGTGTGATGTTTGGTATCAAGGAGTTTACCGACTATTGTGCCAAGATAAATAAAGGTAGAAAAAAGGAGGGACTTGAGCCTTTTAAACCTATCATCGGATGTGAGATGTATGTGGCTCGTCATAGCAAGTTCGACAAAGTTGCCGAGAACGGCGACAAGTCGGGCCATCACCTTATTGTGCTTGCCAAAAACTATAAAGGTTACAAGAATCTTATCAAGCTTGTATCAAGGGCATGGGTGGATGGCTACTATTATCGTCCACGTACCGACCGTGAGGACCTTGAGAAATACCACGAGGGTCTCATCGTATGCTCGGCTTGTATAGCAGGCGAGGTGCCTGCTAAGGTGTTGAAGGGAGATATCGAAGGTGCACGCGAAGCTTGTAAATGGTATCACAATATTTTTGGTGATGACTATTATCTTGAGCTTCAGCGCCATGAGGTTACCGACCCTACGCTTATTGCTAATCGCGAGACATTCCCTTTGCAGCAGCAAGCCAACAAGGCGCTGATAGAAATGGCACGAGAGTTTGGTATTAAACTTGTGTGTACCAACGACTGCCACTTCGAGGATAAGGAAACTGCTGAGGCTCACGACCATTTGCTCTGCTTGTCTACAGGTAAGGATCTTAACGACCCTGACCGTATGCGATATACCAAGCAGGAGTGGTTTAAGACTCGACAAGAGATGAACGATGTCTTTAGCGATATTCCAGAAGCTCTTTCTAACACTCTCGAAATCCTTGATAAGGTAGAGATGTATAGCATCGAACATGGTCCTATCATGCCTTTTTTCCCTATACCTGAAAGTTTTGGTACAGAGGAAGAATGGCGACAGAAGTTCTCTACCGACGACCTATATCGTGAGTTTACTACCGACGAGAATGGCAACAACCAATTGTCGCCAGAAGAAGGTCAGAAGGTTATCGACCGTCTTGGTGGCTACGACAAGATATATCGTATAAAATTTGAAGCCGACTATCTTGCTAAGCTTGCCTATGATGGTGCTCGCGACCCAAGTCGTTATGGCGAGAATCTTTCTGACGAGGTGAAAGAGCATATCAACTTCGAACTTCACGTAATGAAGACGATGGGTTTCCCAGGCTACTTCCTTATCGTGTCCGACTTTATCAATGCTGCCCGCACCGAACTTGGCGTGATGGTAGGTCCTGGTCGTGGTTCGGCTGCAGGTTCTGTTGTGGCTTATTGCTTGGGTATTACCAAGATTGACCCTCTGAAATACGACTTGCTGTTTGAGCGTTTCTTGAACCCTGACCGTGTGAACCTCCCTGATATCGATACCGACTTCGACGATGATGGTCGAGGTAGGGTGTTGCAATGGGTAATGGACAAATATGGTCATGAAAACTGCGCGCACATTATCACCTACGCCAGTATGGCTACCAAGAACTCTATCAAGGATGTGGCTCGTGTAGAGAAATTGCCTCTCGACATCTCGAATGCGTTGTGTAAGGCTATCCCTGAGCGTTTGCCTGACGGCTTGAAGATGAACTTGACGAATGCTATCAAGTGTACACCTGAGCTTCGTGAAGCTGAATCGTCTGCCGACCCTCGTGAGCGCAACACCATAAAATATGCAAAGATGCTTGAGGGTACTGTGCGTGGTACTGGTATCCATGCCTGTGGCTTCATCATCTGTCGTAATGCCATCAGCGACTGGGTACCTGTGTCTACAGCCGACGACCCTGACTTCAAAGGCTTGAAGGTTCCTGTCACACAGTATGATGGTCATGTTATCGAGTCTACTGGTCTTATCAAGATGGACTTCCTCGGACTGAAGACTCTCTCCGAGCTTAAGGAGGCTTGTAAGGTTGTGAAGCAGACCACAGGCCATGACATAGACCTCGACACTCTGCCTATTGATGATGAGCTTACATATCAGCTATATCAGCAGGGACGCACCATTGGTACCTTCCAGTTTGAGTCGCCAGGTATGCAGAAGCACCTTCGCAATCTGCACCCTACGGTATTCGAAGACCTTATCGCCATGAATGCTCTGTATCGTCCAGGACCTATGGACTATATTCCAGAGTTTATTCGTCGTAAGCACGACCCATCGCTCGTTACCTACGATATTCCTTGTATGGAGAAATATCTGAAAGATACCTATGGTATCACGGTATATCAGGAGCAGGTGATGCTTCTTAGCCGTCAGCTTGCCGACTTCACTCGTGGTGAGAGTGATGCCTTGCGTAAGGCCATGGGTAAGAAGAAAAAGGATATCGTAGATGCCATGAAGCCTAAGTTTATCGAGGGCGGAAAAAAGAATGGTCACGACCCTAAGGTGCTGGAAAAGATTTGGGCTGACTGGGAGAAGTTTGCTTCGTATGCCTTCAACAAGTCGCATGCCACTTGCTATTCTTGGGTAGCCTACCAAACAGCATATATGAAGGCTCACTATCCTGCCGAATATATGGCTGCGCTTATGACCCGCCGCTTTGCACAGATTACCGAGATTACCAAGCTCATGGAAGAGTGTAAGGCTATGAATATCGAAACACTTGGCCCTGATGTCAACGAGAGTTTCGTGGGCTTTGGTGTTAATAAGAAGGGTGAGATTCGCTTCGGACTTTCTGCTATCAAGGGTATGGGTGGTGCTGCTGCCGATGCTATTGTTAACGAGCGTCTGAAGAATGGTCCTTATAAGGATGTCTTCGATTTCGTGATGCGTGTCAGTCTTAAGGATGTAAACCGCAAGGCTATAGAGAGTCTTGCTCTCAGCGGTGGTCTCGACTGTTTCAATATTCGTCGCGAAGACTATTTCGGCAAGAATTCTAAGGGCGACATGTTCCTCGACACTCTTGTGCGTTTTGGTCAGAACTATCAGCTATCTAAGGCGCAAGCCGTAAACTCGCTATTTGGCGAAGAGGAAGTGGAAGTAACTTATCCTCCTGTGCCTAAGGGTGAAGAATGGAGTACCATCGAACGATTGGGTAAGGAGAAAGACCTTGTAGGTATCTATCTCTCGGCACATCCGCTCGATGACTATGCTGTGGTATTGAAGTCGATGTGCAACACTCATTGTTGCGAACTCGAAAATCTCGACAGCCTTATGGATAGAGAAGAAATCGTAGTTGGAGGTATCATCACCGAGGTGCGCCCATCGTTTACCAAGCGAGGCGAACCTTTCGGTTTCGTTACTATCGAAGACTACGAAGGTCCGGGCAAGATAGCTATCTTTGGAGAAGAGTGGGGCAAATGGAACGGAAAGTTCATCACAGGCTCTTCGATATACATGATCTGCAAATGCTTCAAGAAGTTCCCTACGAGCAACTTCATCAGCCTGCAGATAAAGAGCATAGAGTTTATGCAAACGGTAAAGGAGAAGCAGATAGAGAAGTTTACCATCATCGCCGACTCCGACAAGATAGACGAAGAAATAGCCACCGACATCTCTACTCTCGTAGAAGATCATCCTGGCAATGTGCAACTCTATTTCCAGATTACCGACAATGAGCACAACTCTACAATCACTCTCCGCATGCCTAATACCGGCATCGAACTCTCTAAGCTGTTCATAGAATATGTAGACAACCACGAGGATTTGAGCTACAAAGTGAATTAAGTGAAGAGTGAAGAATTGAATGCTATCTATAGTGAATTGTGGGTAAATATAATAAAAATGTGTAAATAGGGCGCTATATGGAATATTTTGCCTAATTTTGCAGCAGATTAACATAAGCAATAGAACATAAACAATAAAAATAAGACATGGAAGTAACAATTACAACCGAAAATTTCGAGAGCTATAAGAATGGCGAATTGCCATTGGTAGTAGACCTTTGGGCTACATGGTGTGGTCCTTGCCGCCAGATTGCACCTATCATCAGCGAGTTGGCTGAGGAGTATGCAGGCAAATTGGTAGTAGGCAAATGCGACGTTGAAGAAAACGACGATATCGCTATGGAGTTTGGTGTTCGCAACATCCCTACAATCCTTTTCTTCAAGGGTGGACAGTTGGTAGACAAATTCGTTGGTGCTGCCTCTAAGTCAAAGATTGAAGATAAGTTCAAGGCTCTTCTGTAATAAGAGAACTAAGCACACAAAATAATAGAGTGAAGATTCTTAAGGCATCAGCCTTTGGAATCTTCACTCTTTTTTGTTTCTTATAATTATTTGCTCTTTATTTCACAATTACTTTTCTTATTGAGCCATCGCTATACTTTATGACGTTGATGCCCTTGATTGGAGTGGTTGGTTGTTGACCATTACTGTTGTATCGAGATAAGTATGCTCCGCAAGGGGTATTCCATTCGGGATGTGGCGAAGTTGAGTGGTAAAGGGGTAAGTACCGTACAACGAGTGAAGCGATTACTAAAAGTACAATCATCGCAATAATACTATTGATTTTACGTTCTTTTCAAAGAAAGGGGTTGTGCAATAGTGGCTTAAAGGCTAAAAGCACTACCTTTGTACGCAATATAACAACAATACGTTTAAGGTCACAATTTGTGATTTTGAAAATGAATATAAATATGACAGACATAACGGAAAAGACAGAAAACGGCGAACTGGTCACAAATCGTGACCAGTTGGTTGTCGTAGATAATATAGAGTCTCTAATCTTTTGATTTTTAGTACCTTAAAGGTACAACAATTTTCGCTAATTACCAAATTTTTAGACACTCATATTTCGTTCTGCTCACGTTATATTATAACAAATAAATTAATAAACAATGAAAAAATTAGTAATTTTTATAATGGCTTTTATAATTATAAGCTGTAATGCAGATACCAAAACTGTTGCAAATATAGTTGTAACAGAATCTCTTGACACAATATCAGATGAAGGATTGTCAGATTGGGAATTGTTTATAAAGCATTTTCCAAGAAAAAAATCCACCGTGGTAAGAGATTATGCAGGTAATGTAATAAAAGAGCAATCACTTGGAGTTTTAAATACAAAAGTAACATCAGTACAGCAATGTGCAGATGCTGCAATACGCTTAAGAGCTGAATTTTTCTATTCTAGAAAAGAATATGATAAAATAAAGTTTAAACTTACCTGTGGTTTGGAAGTTCCATTTTCTAAATGGGCTTTAGGTTATAGAGTAAAAATTAATGGTAATAAAGCAATTCTTGTTAAAACACAAAGCCCAAATGATTACAGCAGAAGTAACTTTGAAGAATATCTGAAGGTGATAATGACTTATGCAGGTTCTGCTTCATTATCAAGAGATTTGCCTCACAGTAATTACCCTAAGATAGGTGATTTGCTTGTGCTTGGTGGTTATCCTGGGCATGTAGTAATAATAATCGATAAAAAGACAAAAAACGGTGTAGATTATTATCTTTTTGCTAATAGTTGGATTCCTGCACAAGATATAGAAATAGTTACGGGAACAAGTACCGGAGGGGAAACTGTAGATAATTATATTCCAATAATAGGGAAAACAATTATACAGATTAATGGATATAAATTTCAAACACCAATGGATATAAGAACATGGCAAAACCAAAATTAATAAAACGAGGAAATACTTTGTATCGTAATGGTAAGGCAGTAAAACCTGGATTTAAAAATGGTAATCAAGTAAGTTATAGTACAAACTATAATTTTGCAGGATTTGATGGGAAGTAGCCTGGATATATATAAAAAAAGAAATAATAGTCGATTGAATCATAATCAAGAGGGTTAAATCCCCTTCGAGCCCATTTGGTTGCAACAAAGTGTGAGTTTTATGTACATGTAAAACTCGGTTAGGAGTCTATTCTTATAGGCTCCTTTTTTATGTCTAATCTAAAATTAAATAATATGGAAACAAGAAATGTAACTATCATTCTTGAAAAAGCTAGAGAGTGGTTTTATAGTGAAGATGCATCACTCAAAGAAATTGCACTTCAAGCCTTTAACCGAGAACATTAGTGTCCAATTTTTATTGGACACTAATGCCTTGTTTCCTATTTTAAAGTCTTTAATTCGGGCATTTATTATCAAAATCTGTCATAATCTCGTATTGATTTTTGATAAAGATGGCAGAGAGGTTTATCTTGAAGTGAAAACAACGAAAGTTAACCGAACAGATTTTTCTTTCATTATAACTAAAAATGAACTAGAACACGCAAAAATATTTGGGGACCGTTATTCTATAGTCATTGTATTTGATGTATTAGGTTTACATCAGAAAGGTAATCTATCCCAACACCAAAGAAAAGCGTAGGCCAAGAGCATCGGCAATGCGCAAGAACGTAGAGAGCTGCATATCTGTCTGACCCTTTTCGAGTGAAGATATGTACTCGCGTTTCTTACCGATTTTTTCAGCTAACACTTTTTGTGTTACATTTTGGCGCTTGCGTTCATCCTTAAGAAGTTCTGCATAGTACCAAGCTTTAGCCTTTGCTTCAAACTCCTTACGCTCGGGACTGTTTTCGTCACCATATCTTTCTTGCAGATGGTCGTCAAATGTTTTGAGACCAGCAAGTTTGTTTTTGTCAAGTTTCAACATATTCAATCCTCCAAATAACGTTTAACAATGTTTTATTCTTCGAATTCGTCCGAGTAGATAATGTGTCTTATCAATTTCTCTTCCATGCTGCAAAGTTAATCAATTTGTTACATACTACCATATAAAAGTAATACATTTATTACATATACACCTCAATCCCATTCACCTCAAATATACAAATTTTTATTGGACATTAATGCCTTGTTTCCTATTTTAAAGTCTTTAATTCGGGCATTTCTTATCAAAAGTTGTCGTAATCTCAATAAAAATATGAGATTACGACAGATTCCTGGATTAAAAATTGTCGTAATCTCGTATTTCCTTATTCTTAGTGTCCCATTCTTGAGGTATCTACCTCTTTTACTTCCTTTTCTTTGTAGCCACCAAACTTATAGATGATGGCGAGAGTTACAATACTCTTTTGTAATATTTGTAATAAGAGAACTAAACACGCAAAATAATAGAGTGAAGATTCAATAGACATCAAGTCTTTAGAATCTTCACTCTTTTTGTTATCAGTATTATATGTTCTAAATGGTAGAAAAAGCAAGCAGCTGGATGGTTAAAAATTAAAAAAATACATTTATCATCGGCATAATCTTTGTATCTTTGCTAAATTAATTTCTTGGATGGCTGAAGGAACAAGGCTACGAATTCAAGACATTTGATTAGTAAGATATATGGAAAAGATAGAAAAAGACAAAGTGCTCTCTGCCGTGGTGCGCACATTCTTCAAGTATTTCACCCTCGGCATTATCGAAGGCTCTGCAGAAGATGCCATGGACATGAGCATTTATGAGCCAAAGAGCGTAAAGCAGTATGTGGTAAAACACTTCGAAAAAATCTCCGCCACTTTCAACGAAGAGGCGTTTTATGCCTTCTCCCGCATGAACTATCTTGAGGAAGAGGTGGAAGAGGAACTGCAGAAGTTTATCTCATCCGGCGGTGAAACATCCACTATGGATTTGATGCGCTTTGCATGCAGAACCGACGAATTCTATTCCACCATGGTGAGCGAATACAAGCGCAACATGGAGCTTCTGCTATGCGGCATCTTCTCTGCCACACCCGAACAGGCTTCTCAATATACGCGCTGCAACTCCATCGGGAATATGCCGCAAGACAATGCCGAAGCCATCATAAACCGCATTGCCAACAAGGCATACGAGAAGGGGAAGAGCATAAAAGAATAAGAAATACTAATATTGTTTTGGTTAATTGTTATGGTTTTTCTTAATATTTGGCTCAAAAGCTAATTATTGTCGTTATATTAAGTAATGCAGTGTGTGATGATTCTATAAGGTGCTTTGCTTTAATGAGTTAGCTAACTATGTTTGATGACGAAAGCATGCTTCGAGCGATTTATGCTTTCTATCAAATTTATCTTTGCTTACTGGCAAACGTATTTTTGCTTTCTGTCAAATGTACGTTTGTTTACTATCAAATATATTGTTTTATATGATGAAACAGGGCAGACGCATTAAATATTTTATTCGTTAACATCTGTATTGTACAGTTATA
>ERZ1026856.289-NODE-289-length-34238-cov-6.454144_pt1 | contig 34238 bp, 29 predicted proteins | sample MGYA00380158_ERZ1026856 | MGnify/ENA primary metagenome ERZ1026856 (study PRJEB33269, sample SAMEA4719794) | human gut metagenome | biome: human-associated habitat; feature: organic feature; material: feces | place: Cameroon | collected 2013-10 ...
TCTTAGCACCTCTAACTCTTCGTTTTTTCGGAAAAAAACGCCGTTTTTCGACCGTAAAAACGCCGTCTTTTTCCGATCGGTCTTTGATATATTTACAATTAGCTGTAAGACAACTTATTACTAAACCCTCAAATACTCGGAAAATTTCCATGCGGAAACTCTCGACGAAAAATTCGCGAGCCATGAAGTTAAAAGGATTGAAAATCGTTAATTCGGAATGATTGCAAATGGGGCGAAATGGTAAAGAATGTGAAGAAAGACTGTGCGGTAGGGTGTTTAAGTTGTAAGGAATATGGTGATGGGTTTGTTTGGAGTGCGGAGTGGGGGTAGGGGGTGTCGTAAATTATATATGATTGTGTGGTTTCGTTCCTCGTAGGGTTGCTTGCAGGCAGAGTTCTGCTATGCCTGCATACTATGCTACGAAGATAATTATCCCTTTTCGATATATGGATATTGGGGCAGGTAGTTACAACGAGCGATGGATTGCATGTCGGAAATCATATCGGTGGAATAAATTTATGTGATTGTCTTTTAGTAGATTGTCTGCTTGGTGTGATTTTTTCTTTCTTCAAAATTTGGTACTTGAAGAAAATGTTGTACCTTTGCACTCGCAAACGGGAGACCAAGTAGCTCAGTCGGTAGAGCACATCCCTTTTAAGGATGGGGTCCCGGGTTCGAGCCCCGGCTTGGTCACGGAAAGGAAGAAGCTGTATCGTAATATAAGAAGTGCGATACGGCTTTTTTGTTTCAAGTATTTCTTTTATTCCTCCCTTTGAGGGGTGTTTTGCTGTTCTGTTTTCCCTTACGATACGTTCTTAATTACTGCTCCAAGTGTCGTTGTCGAAGTCCGGTACGAGGTTGTCTTGCGAAGAGAGGTCTTGAAAGAAGCCTTTGTGCAGTCCTACGGCATAAAAGTATTCCGTTATTCTCTCGTATTCCTCTTGTGTGAGGCGGCGATTCAGGTAATCTTGTTTCATTTGTCCCATCGGTGTGTATTGACTCATCAGGGATATGTTCAGGTTGAGCGAAATATCGCTCAATGTTTCCAAAACCTTTTTGCTGTTTTCTTCTTGTGAGGGAATAATAAGATGTCGGACAATAAGCCCGCTTTCAATCCTTTCATCCTTGTCGGTCAACAGGCTGCTGCCTTTTTGTCGGTACATTTCCCTGATGGCTTCCAATGCTTTGTCGGGATAGTTCTTTGCTTGTGATAGTTCTTTCGCAAGATTGCTGTCTGCATATTTGTAATCCGGCAGGTAAACATCTATCATGCTTTCCAATTTTCGTAACTGTTCGCAGTTGTCGTAAGCATTGGTGTTGTAAACCGTCTTCGGGTACATACCTTTTCGGTTCAATGTCCTGATGATTGCTTTCATCAAAGGAATGTGATGGGTGGGAGAGACGAAACCTATGACGTTTTCACTTTCCGAAAGCACACTTTCTATTTTCCGAATAAGTTCATCGAAACCGGTGAAAGGGCTTTTGGTGGGAGTGTCGTTGCGTGATATTTGTTTGTTCTGGCAATAAACGCATTGCAAGTTGCAATGGGCAAAGAATACATTGCAGATGCCTTTTTCTCCGACTATTGCCGGTTCTTCCCCTTTGTGATTGCATACCGATGAAACCTCTATGCCGGCTCCGCAGTTGCAGTAACCCTTTTCTCCGTTCAATCTGTCTGCTCCGCATGCACGCGGACAGAGTTCGCATCGGCTTAATTCCGCCTTTTCTTCTTCGGTATAAGGTATGCCTGATGTCATTTTATTTCGTATTTGGCTTGCAAAGGTACGATATTCCTGCTTTTCTTATATGGTAAAAGGCTGTAAGAAGCGATTGAAACGGTGTTAATTAAGAGGCTGTTGAGGGAAAAAAGAGAAAGAAATTCCGAATTTTCTTTGGCTGTAAGGAAATAATTCGTACCTTTGCACTCGCAATTCAAGCGGCGCATTCGTCTAACGGCTAGGACGGCAGATTCTCATTCTGTAAATAAGAGTTCGATTCTCTTATGCGCTACAAGATTTTAGGTTTTAGCTTATGTAAACGGTCGATTGTGGTAGTCGGCCGTTTTTTATTTTGATAAGTCCGATACCTTTGCTCCTTGCGAAGGGGCGGATAGTGGGAGAAAAGGAATGAGATACTTTTTGCATTTGGCATATAACGGAGAGAATTTCCATGGTTGGCAGATTCAAGAGGGGCAGGAGAGTGTTCAGGAGGTTCTTCAAAAGGCTTTGTTTCATGTTTTGAGAAAAGAAACAGAACTTGTGGGGTGCGGCAGGACGGATAGCGGAGTTCATGCTTCTGATTTCTATGCTCACTTCGATTATGACGGCCTTTCGGAGAGAGAGAGGGAAAGTCTGGTATTTCGTCTCAATCGTTACTTTCCTTATTCCATACGGATTTACGGTTTGTATCCCGTTCGGGATAATGCTCATGCACGTTTCGATGCTTTGAGCAGGACTTACAAGTATTATATCAGCCGATACAAGCAACCTTTCGGAAATTCCTTTTGCCTGTATTATCCTTGGCAGGCGGATGTGGAGAAGATGAATCTTGCAGCCTCCAAGTTGATAGGTAGAAAGGACTTTACTTCGTTCAGCAAGTTGCATACGCAGGTCAATAACAATATTTGCACCCTTACTCATGCCGAATGGACGGTGGAGGGAGAGCAAATCATTTTCACCATAGAGGCAAACCGTTTTTTGAGGAACATGGTCAGAGCGATAGTCGGCACATTGCTTTTGGTCGGCAAGGGAAAAATCGGCGTGGAAGAGTTCGTGGATATAATAGAACGCAAAGACCGTTGTTTGGCAGGGGGAAGTGTTCCGGCGAAGGCTCTTTTCCTTCATAAGGTAAGGTACCCCGAGGAACTTTTTCTTTGAATTTGTCGGAGCGAAACGCCGAAAGAATTTTTTTTCTTTCGGCGTCTTGGTGCGAATAAATAGGCGTTTCGCTCTGGAGAATGGCGATTGTTGCAAATCGATGCTTTGCAATGCCGCTTTTCGTGAGCAAAAGAAATTGTCGTGTTATGGCATTATTTTTTCGGAGGTTTACGCAGGATTTGTGCATTCGGCTTGTCTTTTGCAATCATTGTGTCTCTTGTTTTGTCGGTGTTTCGTATGGCGATAAAAAAAGCGTAACGAAATGTCGCTTGGACTCGTTTCGTTACGCTTGTGCGTTTTCTATGTTCGGTGTTACCGTTTTATTTGATGAAACCGCATCTTCTCAACAAGGCTTCGTTCGTCGGTTCGTGTCCGCGGAAGGCTTTGTAAAGTTCCATAGGGTCTTTTTTGCCTCCTTGCGAGAGTATGTTCTTACGGAACGAAGTGGATACTTCACGATTGAAGATACCTTTCTCCTTGAATGCGGCAAAGGCATCTGCGTCCAATACTTCTGCCCATTTGTATCCGTAATATCCTGCTGCGTATCCGCCTGCAAAGATGTGGCTGAACGATGTCGTCATGATCGAATTTTCCACAACAGGCATGAGTTCGGTCTTTGCGATGGCGTTTTTCTCCATTGCAATCACATCTCCTGTGTATGGTGCGGTTATTGTGTGCCATGCCATGTCTATCATACCGAAAGAAAGTTGACGAACGGACATGTAACCAGCCAAATAACGTTCTGCGGCAATCAATTTGTCGATTAGTTCCTGAGGTATCTTCTCTCCGGTTTTGTAATGAACGGCAAACATGTCGAGGAACTGCTTTTCGGTTGCGAAGTTCTCCATTATTTGAGATGGTAACTCCACGAAGTCTCTGTAAACCGAAGTTCCGGACAATGAGGAGTATGTTCCGGATGCAAAGATGCCGTGAAGACAGTGTCCGAATTCGTGAAGGAAGGTTGTTACTTCGTCAAAGGTCAAAAGAGAAGGCTCTTTGGTGGTTGGTTTTGTGAAGTTGCAAACGAGTTGTATCAAAGGTCTGATGTCGTTTCCTTGTTCATCGATTTGTTGTTCCCTGAAAGAGGTCATCCATGCTCCCGAACGTTTGCTGTCTCTCGGGAAGAAGTCCATGTAAAGCACTGCAAGGAATTTGCCGTTGGACTTGTCATAGACCTCATATACTGTTACATCGGGGTGGTACTTCTGAATTTCTTTGTTTTCCTTGAATTCGATGTTGTAGAGTTTGTCCGCAAGGTCGAAAATTCCTTTTTTCACGTTCTCCAATTTGAAGTATGGTTTGAACATATTGGGATCCATGGCGTACTTTTCGTTCTTCAACTTTTCCGACCAATAGGAGAAATCCCATCTTTGGAGCTTTCCTTCAAAGCCGTGTGCGTTTGCATAGTCTTGGATTTCCTTTACCTCTTTTTCTGCAAAAGGCATGGAGGCTTCAAACAGGTCGTTGATGAACTTGTTGACCGTTTGGGGTGTTTTTGCCATGCGTTCTTCCAATGCGTATTCGGCGTATGAGGAATAGCCGAGCAGTTGTGCCATGCGGAGACGGAGGTTGGCTATCTTACGTGCTACTTCCTTATTGTCTTTGTCGTTATTGTTGTTTGCTTCAAAGGCGGAAGCTCTCCACATCTTCTCTCTCAAATCCCTGTTGTCGGCGTACTGCATGAATGGTCCGAAAGAAGGGTATTGCAAGGTGAACGTCCAACCTTTTTGTTTCCTTGCCTTGGCTTCTTCTTTTGCCGCAGCGATTACATAATCCGGCAAACCGGCAAGGTCTTTCTTGTCGGTGATGTTCATCGAAAAGGCGTTCTGCTCTGCCAATACGTTCATTTGGTATTGGTTAGTGAGCGTACTCAACTCTTCCGATACTTTTCTGTATTCCTCTTTGTCCGCTCCGGTAAGCAAAGCTCCCGAACGAATGAAACTTTTGTAGGTTTTGTCCAAAAGCGTTCTTTGTTCTGTCGTCAAAGGAATATCGTCTCTTCTGTCATAAACGCTTTTCACTTTGGCAAACAACTGAGGATTCATGTTGAGATCGTTTCCGTATGCAGTCAATGCAGGAATGATTTCCATGTAGATTTGTTGGAAACGCTCGGAAGTAAGACACTCGTTAAGGTTGAAGAACACGCCTGAAACACGGTTAAGAAGACCTCCGGCTCTATCCAAAGCCGCGATGGTGTTCTCAAAGTCGGGCGTAGCCCTGTTAACGATGATTGCGTTGACTTCCTGCTTCGCCTGCTCTATTGCATAAAGCATGGCAGGTTTGTAATCTTCCGTTTTGATGAGGTCGAAAGGTGGAGTTTGGAAAGGGGTGTTCCACGGTTTAACCAACGGATTTTCTGCCGCTATCTTGGCAGATTCCTGCGGTGTCATTTGTGCCGCAAGCAATGTTGTTGTCATCGCCATAGCCAATGAAATTAAAGTTTTCTTCATCTTTTCGATATTGATTTTGTTGTTTAATTTTCAAGTCTGCAAAGATACGGCAATAATTCTTTTCTTCAAAACAACGCCGTGCCGAAAGCACGAAAGAACCGTCCGAAATGCGTAATGCAATTGGAATTTCGTCCTTCCATGCACTAAAACCGTGTCTTTGAACGTTGAGACATCAACTTAAATTGTTTTGTTATGAAGAGAACGGCGTTTCTTTGTTTGTGTTTGTTGCCTTGTTTGCTTTTCGGACAGGGAATAAGAGCCATTTATGATTTTACGACCTATTCTTCCACCGAAGGAAATTACGTCGAGTTGAACACATCGGTGGATATGGGAAGCCTTGTACTGTCCGATAATGGTGCGGAGGTGGAATTGACCGTTTTGATTTGCAAAGCGGAAAATACAGATGAGGTCATGTATTTGGATAAAAGGGATTTGAAAGCCGATAAGACTGTTTACGGTGCCGGAAAGCAGATGTTGGATACCCGGAGAATGAAGCTGGCTGACGGTAATTATGTTCTGTATATGTCTTTCAAAGATAAAAATTCATCGGCTGCGGCAGTGGAGGAAAAAGATGTCATAAGAATGAACTATCCGCAAGGAGAATTGGCTGTTTCCGATATTCAGATAATAAATACTCCCGTGAAATCTTCAGCCAAGACGATAAACACAAAGCAGGGTTACGAGATAATTCCTTATCCTTTCGATGCATTGCCGAAAGATAAGAACAGGATAGATTATTATGTGGAAGTGTACAATGCGGATAAGTATTTCGCAAAGGACAGTCTCTATTTTCTTACCACCGTTATAGAGAACCTCAATACGAATACGAGAATGGCTGATTTCGCAAGGGCAGAGATGATAAAGGCAAAGGATATTTCGGCTGTGATAGGGGCTTTGGATATAAGCAAACTGCCTGAGGGCAGCTATTATCTTACCGTCGAGGTTAGAGACCGCAACAATATATTGCACGCTTACAAACGTGAAGCGTTTTTCCGCCAAAGCGATATAAAACAAGAAACAGAGAAGAACAGCGATATTCCTAAGGACGCTTTCGTTTTTGCTTTGACCGATGAGCAACTTGACGAGAACATAGAGACATTGGAACCCATAGCAAGCGAGGCCGTAAAGCAATTCATAAGAAAGGAACTTCCGACTGCCACAAGGGATATAAAGTTGTATTTCCTTTACAATTTCTGGAGGAATGAAGACCCTGTTTCTCCTCAATCGGCATGGCAGCAATACAGAACGAAACTCGAATATGTGAACAAGAAGTATGCCACCCACATAAAGAAAGGTTATCAAACCGATATGGGCAGAGTATATCTTGTTTATGGTGCTCCGACGGATATAATAGACGAAAAATTCAAGGCTTCGAGCGGATTGAAGAAAAGAACCTTGGACGACATTGCCGCAACTCCCGGCATGGTAAAAAGAGATGCCGACGGAGTGAACTATCTGCCTTATCAGATGTGGCGATACGACCGTACACCGTTCGGGGAGACCAACAGAATGTTCGTTTTCTATGCTCAACAGAACGATTTGAGCGAATATACTCTTTTGCATTCCAATGCCAAGGGAGAGAGAAACGAGATGTATTGGGAGGATGTGCTTTCTCGTTATACGCTCGGCCCGGGTGTAGAGGGTGAAGCCGGTGTTCAATTCAGAAAAGGACACAAGTAGTGAGGACGAAACTCGCAATAGTCATACTCAATTACAATACGGCACATCTTTTGCCGGACTATCTGCCGTCGGTCGTTGAATACTCTCCCGATTGCGAGATAGTGTTTGCCGATAACGGTTCTTCCGACAATTCGGTCGAGTATGTGAAGACATATTTCCCCACAATACGGATATTGCAATTCGAGACGAATTATGGTTTTACGGGAGGTTATAACAGGGCTCTGCAAGATGTGGATGCCGATTGCTATTGCCTTTTGAATTCCGACGTGGAGGTAAGTCCGAATTGGACTAAGCGACCTCTGGAATTGTTGACGAAAAATGCAAACATTGCGGCTTGTCAACCGAAAATACTGTCTTATTGCGATAAAAGCAAGTTTGAGTACGCAGGAGCGGCAGGAGGATACATAGATTACCTCGGTTACCCCTTTTGTGCAGGCAGATTATTCGAGAATATAGAAGAAGACAAGGGGCAATACGAGGAAGAACGCGAGGTTTTTTGGGCAAGCGGTGCGGCTTTGTTCATAAAAGCGGAGCTATACCATCGCTTAGGCGGGTTGGACGAGCGTTTTTTTGCACACATGGAGGAAATCGACCTTTGTTGGCGGTTGAAGAATGCAGGTTATACCATATATTATACGCCGCAATCGCAGGTTTATCATCTCGGAGGAGGAACTCTGAACAAAACATCGGCGAGAAAAACCTATCTTAACTTCCGAAACAATCTGCTTCTCTTGTATAAGAACCTTCCCGACAAGGATCTAACCGGCATAATCTTCAAACGCAAATTATTGGACTTCGTTGCGGCTGCGGTTTTCCTCTTGCAGGGAAAACCCAAGGAGCTTCAAGCCGTATGGAAGGCTCATCGGGATTTTGAAAACATGAAGCAATTCTATGGAAGAGAAAAGACGATAAATAATTATCCCGATTGCGTATATCGCAAAAGCATAGTGGCAGCTTGCAAACTGTTAGGCAAAAAACACTTCACACAATTAGACTTCAAAATCAAATGAATGACTTGAATTTCGGCGGCTTGCTCATAGGCATTGCCACTTTCCTTATCATAGGTCTTTTTCACCCTGTTGTCGTAAAGGCGGAATATTTTTTCGGAACAACTATTTGGTGGATTTTTCTTGCCTTAGGTTTAATTGGAACGGCAATTTCCTTAGTGGTTTCCAATATGGTGATTTCCACCTTGCTTGGAGTGTTTGCTTTTTCATGCTTTTGGACGATAAAAGAGCTGTTTGAGCAGGAAAAAAGGGTGGAAAGAGGCTGGTTTCCCAAGAATCCGAAGCGAGATAAAGCCGGCAAAAAGTCGGTAAAAGCAAAAACCAAACAGCAATCGGACAATATATCAGACTAAACAAACAGTCGGAATACCGTCTTTGAACTGTCCTTTTACAATATCCAAAATCAGATGATTAGCAAAGGGCAAAGTTTATATCGATGTCGCAAGGCAAAAAAATGACAAGCCTAAGAATTTGAAATAAAGAATAATGTTTTACCTTTGCAACGCTTTACGGGTTTTCAAACCGTAGCAATCAAAACAAAAACACGAAAAGACAATGGATATATTGCTGAAAGTATTGATGCTCATCGGGGCATTGGGATTGTTCCTTTACGGAATGAAAGTGATGAGTGATGCGTTGCAGAAGTTGGCAGGGGACAAGATGAGGGTCTTTCTCTCCAAGATGACTGCCAATCGTTTCAGCGGAGTGGCAACAGGGGTAGGCATAACGACGCTCATTCAATCCTCTTCGGCAACAACGGTCATGGTGGTCAGTTTTGTCAATGCCGGTTTGTTGAATCTGACGGGAGCAATCTCCGTAATCATGGGAGCGAACATAGGAACGACGGTTACGGCGTGGATAATCTCGTTGCTCGGCTTCGAGTTCTCGATTTCCGTCCTGATATTCCCCTTGATAGCATTGGCAACACCGTTATTATTCATGAAAAAGCAACAATCTCTCGGCGAATTCATATTCGGATTCGCTTTGTTGTTTTTAGGCTTGCAGACATTGCAGAGCGGAGTTCCCGACTTTACACAACCGGAATACGCAGGTGTGTTGCAATTCATCTCTTCCATGTCCGATTACGGTTATTTGTCGATACTGATGTTCGTTGTCATAGGAACGATTCTTACTGTGGTCGTTCAATCCTCTTCTGCAATGATGGCAGTAACTCTGGTCATGTGTGCCCAAGGTTTGATAGGCTTCGAGGTGGCAGCTTCGCTCGTTTTGGGAGAAAACATAGGCACGACAATCACGGCAAACATGGCAGCCCTCATGGCGAACTCCACGGCAAAGAAAGCAGCAAGGGCTCACCTTGTCTTCAACCTTATAGGTGTCTGCTGGATGCTTATATTGTTTCACCCTTTCCTTTATGTGATAAGCAAATTGATAGTAAGCGTCAAAGGTCTCGACCCTTTCGTTTCCTCGGCAGCCATACCGGTTGCGTTGTCCTGCTACCATAGTTTCTTCAATATCCTGAATACTTCTATACTTGTGTGGTTCATTCCAACCATCGAGAGAATAGTGAACAAAATGGTTACGACCGATGACGAAGAAGAGTTCCGCCTCAAATTCATTCCCACAGGTCTTATGTCGGCTTCCGAATTGAGCATAGAGCCTGCGAAGAAAGAAATAGAGTCTTTCTCGAAACGGGTTGTCAGAATGTACGAATTCGTTCCTTCGATGTTCGTCGAGACGGATGAAAAGAAGTTCGAACAACTTATGGAGAGAACAAAAAAATATGAAGAGATAACCGACAGAATGGAAGTCGAGATTGCCAACTATCTTACCAAGGTAAGCGAAAACGAGTTAAGCCTCAGTGCTTCGCAAGAGGTGAGTGCCATGTTGCGAATTGTCGATAACTTGGAAAGCATAGGCGACAGTTGTTATCAACTCTCCATAGCGATAGAAAGCAAACGCAAACAGAATATATGGTTCTCACAAGACATGAGGGACAAAGTGCAAACGATGTTCTCGCTCGTGAGAGAGGCCGTATTGGAAATGAATGACAATCTTTCGGAAAACTATCACAGTGTAAACGGTCAAAGAGCTACCGAGATAGAAAACAAAATCAATAATTACAGAGACCAACTTCGCAACGAGCATACGGAAGCCGTGAAGAACAACGAGTATTCCTATCAGACGGGAATATGTTACAGTAACCTGTATGCCCAATGCGAGAAACTCGCCGACTTTGCCATCAATGTAACCGAGGCAATAGTCAAAACCCAAAAGTAGAAAACAAATTTGCTTTACCGAGAATAATGACACAAACGACCAATGCCGTTTGTGTCATTAGTATAACAGGCAGTCCGATGTAGAATTTCTTATGCTGCGTCTTGTTCTACAAATATACGAAAACTATTCCGAAATTACCCCCAAACAAGTCAAGGTATCTTTTAACAACGGGGTAAATCTATGGATACCGATTTCATTCAAATGATCAGCGTCCCTATAGCAAGAATCAGGTAGCGATACAGTCGTATAATTTAAATAAAAGACCGTTTTATCATCCACGTATTCCCGAGCCAAAGAATCCGTCAATTCTCGATAACTCGGAGGAACCCGTTCCATATATTCCGTGGAAACAGGGGCATTGTACAAAATAAGAGACAGATCCCGCTTCTTACATTCCTCTACGATTCGCCCCAACATCTCTTGTTGAAATGAGGATGGCAATAAATAAGCACCCTTATCATCATAGTAATGACGATTGATAATAACGTCTAGTGTTCCCCCGGTCGCCCCTGTGAAAATACGCTCGATCACATTCCTTTTAATCTCAGCTACGCAATTCTTGAACGGAACGCCAAACTCATATGAATACATGACCTCCTTACGGGTTACCGGCGAAACAGCCTCCTGTACCAAAGGTCGCAAATCCTCCCGCTCCTTCAGATGGGGATAAATAGACATATAGGCAGGAAACTCATCTTGATAGGAATCTTCGGCCACGGTAAACGTATGATAACCAAACCCCAATATCACGGTTTTCAAATGGGGAAGGTAAGGCGCTTTCAAGCATAAATCGATATAGGTATTGAAATAATTCTCACTGGATTTAGCGTCATTCCTCGATTTCCCCAGCATATCGGCGGATATCGAATGTAAAGGATGGGAATCTCCCAAAATCAATACCTCTACTTCCGGATCACTCTTGAGGATGGGTACGCTTATATGAAAATAGGAGCGGATCAACAGACAACTAAGCAACCCTAAACATCCTACCACCACTAAATACCGGAATATAGCTATAAAGAACCTTCTCATACTTATCAGAATTGAAAATAAATGAAACCTTGTGGATTACTGGCGTCGAAACCATAGATGATAATCAACAATACCGTATAGATAACATACCGAACTGGAAGGCTCAGGTCCTCTATCATCAACCCATGCGCCTGTTTTCGGCCGATCCATTCCACAATGAACATAAGAGTCGTGAAAAAGAAACATTTCTTCAGCAGGAGTTGCCCGAATCCCAAGCCCACAAGTTGAGGAGCCGAGAATAATGAGGCATTGAACATCCGCTCGAGGTACACATCCGCTTGAGATATATCTTCCGACCGGAACAGAATCCATCCCAATAAGACCAGTAGAAACGTAACTCCCATCTGTGTCAATTCCTTCACAGAGGGAAGGAAACTGTTTTCCGCCACGGAATCTCTATATCTCCTATTTTGACCCAACAATAGCAATGGCAGAAACAACAACGCATGATACGCTCCCCATGCCACAAACGTCCAGTTAGCCCCATGCCAGAATCCACTTACCAAGAAAATAACAAGGGTATTCCGGAAGCTCTTCCATTTTCCGGCTCGGCTCCCCCCTAGCGGTATATAGATATAATCCCGGAACCAAGTCGTCAACGATATATGCCAACGCCGCCAAAACTCCGCTATATCCCGGGAGAAATAAGGATACTTAAAGTTCTGCATAAGGTCTATGCCAAATAACCGGGCACAGCCGATCGCTATATCCGAGTATCCGGAAAAATCACCGTAAATCTGTATCGTAAAGAAGAAAGCCCCCAGAAACAAGGTACTCCCATCCAACGTCTGGTAATTCTCAAACACACCGTTCACGAACAAAGCGCAGTTATCGGCAACCACCACTTTCTTGAAAAATCCCCAAAGCATCTGGCGTATACCATCCAACGCCAGATCACAATCGAAATTACGAGGCCGGAGAAACTGAGGCAACAAATGGGTAGCCGGTTCTATCGGGCCCGCCACTAATTGGGGGAAGAAACTGATATAAGCGAAGAATGCCACGATATCATGAGTTGCCTTGATTTTACCTTGGTAAACATCAATCGTATAGCTCAAAGCCTGAAACGTATAAAAGCTGATCCCGACAGGGAGCAAGATATTCAACGTCACGTAATCGGCATCCCAGCCCAATAGGTGAAGGACATTTACCAAATTCTCGGTAAAAAAATCAAAGTATTTAAACACACCCAAGATCGAAAGGTTTAGTAAAATATTACCGGCACTTATCCACTTTTGGACCGACCGGTTGCCAGCGCATTTCTCCAAATAGACTCCACTCAAGTAACTGCATAACGACGTAAACAGGATCAGCAGCAAAAAGCGCGAGTCCCACCATCCGTAGAACAGGTAACTAACAGCTACCACAAATAGATTTTGCCACCGCAAAGACTTGAAAACAAACCAGTAACCAAAGAAAACCAATGGCAGGAATATAAGGAACTCTATGGAATTAAATAACATAAATATTTAATTTTCAGACTCAAGAATATGTATCATCAAGGCGCAAAGATAAGGAATATCAAGCATTGACCAATAAATATTTCGTATATTCGTAGAACAAATATCGCATGCCCGCAATGGCACCTATGCTGCCGCCAATCATTGCAACAGAAAGCAAAGTCCTTTCGGAAATACGTCTTTGCGATTTTCTCGCCCTTCGTTTGTCCGCTCCGTAAAGCAGAAATGCCAGAATATTGACTGCAACCAAATAACCGGCAATGTAATCCATCATCGGCAAAGTCTTTTATTCAAATACTCTTATTTGGAATTATCTTTCTTTTCCGCCTCCTCGATGAACCAATCCGCATATTCCGGCAAATCGGTTAAAGGATAAAAGCCTTCTTCTTTCGGATTGCTGCCGAGAGGACAGATTTCAAAGTACTCCAAGTATATTGCAGCATCATATTCTCCCAACATCTCCTCCAAAAGAGAGTAAACAGCCACAAGCAAATCCTCATCGTCTTCCCTGCCGCCCTCCAAGGCAATACGCAAACCCAATTTTCCTTTCTCGTCTTCGCTTTCCAAAGGAAGAAACCAAAGATTTTTGCTGCTCAACCGGTATTTGCCGAAAGTAATGCTCACATTTTTTCCTTTTGCAGGCTTGAAGGCGATGATTTCCCAAAAATCCAATATGGGAGCTTCCTCACAAAGTTCTTCCACATAGCCGAAAAACTCCACATCCCCCTCTGCCGTGAAAGTCAAAGTACGTCCCTTCTCCGTCAAATCGCCCAAAATAAACTCCAAACCCTCGCAATATTTCTTCAAATCACCGTCCAATCGTTTCAACAACTTATCCGCTTCTGCCTTATCCAAGGAATCTATATCCATCAGCAAATCCTTGTATTCCGTAAACGCTTTCCAAAATTCTTCTGCACTCATCAGTCTTTCCGTTTTAGTTGAATAATATCTCTTTTACCTCTTTTATACTATGTGAGCCTCGATTTCCAGCCTCACACCATATTTGTCATATACGGTTTCGATAACCTGCTTTGCAAAAGCCACAATCTCTTTACCCGTAGCTCCGCCGTAGTTCACCAATACCAAAGCCTGCTTGGCGTGCATGCCTACATTACCGAACCTTTTGCCCTTGAAGCCGCAGCGTTCTATCAGATAAGCCGCCGAAAGTTTCACACCCTTATTCTCTTTGAACGAAACCAAATTCTCATCTTCCGCTTTCAATCTTTCGAACACCTCTTCGCTTACGGTGGGGTTCTTGAAGAAAGAACCGGCGTTGCCAAGCACCGTTACGTCCGGCAATTTGGAATTTCTCAAATCCGTAATCATATTGCACATTGCCAAAGGCGTCAAATCCTTCACCTCTTTATCCTCCAACATTCTTGCAACCGCCGCATAGCCTGTCTGAGGCAAGAAATGCTTCCGCAGACGGAAAACAACGGAATAAATCAACTCGTTTCCGTTTCCCTTCTTCCAGCGGGAATAACGGTAATCGAATTCGCAGTCCCTTGCATTCACACTACGCATTTCCCTTGTCGCCATGTTGAAACACTCGACCCGTTCTATGTAATCCGCAACCTGCACACCGTAAGCCCCTATGTTCTGCACCGGAGCCGCACCCACTGTTCCGTAAATGGCAGCCAGATTTTCCAAACCGCAATACATCTTCTCGCAACACCACCTCACGAACTCCCTCCACACTTCACCCGCTGCAACTCTCAGCACGACAAAATCCTCATTCTCTTCCAATACTTCGATACCCCTGTTGCAAACCCTCAAAACGCAACCATCGAACACCTCTTCGGTAAACACCGTATTGCTTCCGCCGCCCAAAATTCTCAAACCGCCTCTTCGAGCATACAATTCCTGCACCATATCGAAATCCTCCGCACCCTTGAACTCCGCATACTCTCTTGCAACGCAGTCTATCGAAAACGTATTGAACTCCTTCAAACTCTTATTTGCTTCCACCATTATATTAAACACTTGAAATACCATGGCAAAGATACGAATTATTTCCCTGCCTCCGCAAAAGCACGAAACAAGTCCGCGGAAACCCACTCTGCTTTGGCGAAGCGGCGTTTCGTTTCCGGCTTTGCAGAGTTTGATTTCCTGATTCTTGTGAACGGCTGTTTCAAACCGGTTTTGTCATGCTCTGTTTCGTCTCATAACTCATTGTTTCGGTATTGGAAGTTTTGCTGAAAGTGCAACATCGGAATATATCGTGAATTGCCGAAAAGCGAGAAAGACAGAGCGGAAAGCAAGTGCGGAATGTAGGGAGTGCTTGTTTTGTTTGGGTGCAATGAAATAATTTAGTAATTTTGCCGCTTCAAACAGAAATACCGACAATATGAAAGGTATAAGAATAAACCTCTCGTCCGGTTCTCCCTCTCCATTGAAGAAAGGGTTTTGGACAAGGACGCTCGTCATGGCTCTTGCCATCTTCATAGCATCGTTGCTTTTTAAGTTCGTCGATGTGAGTTCCATTTTCTCGGCTGTTGCGGCTGCTTTGGTGATAAGCCTGTTGAATGCTTTCTTGAAGCCACTGCTTATGTTGATTTCGGCACCGCTCATATTGATGAGCCTCGGGCTTTTTCAGTTGGTTATAAATGCCGTGATAGTTCTTCTTGCTTCGCATTTGGTCAAGGGATTTCATGTGGACGGACTTCTCGATGCCGTGCTGTTCAGCATAGTCGTTACTCTCATAGGCTTCCTTTTGGATTTGCCTCAAAGAGTGAAGAGGATAAAAGATACGTTGACTTTCGGCGAAAAGGAGGAAGAAGACGGAAAAGAGGTGTTCACCGATTATGAAGAGGTGGAGGACAAAGACGCAACCGGCGATACGGACGAAGAAAACAAGAATAAGGATTAAACAAAAAAGCTATTATGCAGGTTTGTCATAAGATAGATGAATTGCTCTCTTGTGTGGATACATTCAAGAGAGAAGGAAAGACAATAGGTTTGTTGCCCACGATGGGAGCTTTGCATGAGGGACATCTCTCTCTTGCGAAAAGGGCAAAGGAAGAGAACGATGTTTTGATATGCAGCGTTTTCGTCAATCCCATACAGTTTAACAACAAAGAGGATTTGGAAAAGTATCCGAGAGATTTGGAAGCCGATGTGGCATTGCTTGACGGTATAGGTTGCGATGTGGTGTTTGCACCTTCCGCGGAGGAGGTCTATGCCGAGGAACCGACGGAGAAATACAGCTTCGGAGCCTTGGAACAGGTGTTGGAGGGACCGCAAAGACCGGGACACTTCAACGGCGTTGCCACGATAGTGCATAAACTCTTCAAATGGGCGAGACCCGACCGTGCATACTTCGGCGAAAAGGACTACCAGCAGATTGCAATCGTCAAAGACCTCGTAAGACAATTCTCCATTCCCGTTCAAATAGTGGAATGCCCCATATACAGGGACGCAGACGGTCTTGCAACGAGTTCGAGAAATCGCAGGCTTTCCGCCAAAGCAAGAAAGATTGCACCGAAGATACATGAAATTCTCCTTAAATCGGCAACTTTGGCAAAGGATATGTCGTATTCCCAAATCAAGAGCTATGTGGAGGGTGAGTTTGCGATGAGAAATGACTTTGAATTGGAGTATTTCGAGGTGGTAGATGCCAAGACCCTTCAACCGATCAGGCGTCCGAGCGAGAACGGAGCCGTAGGCTGCGTGGCAGTCTGGTTGGACGGAGTGCGATTGATAGATATACAAAAATATTGATATGAAAGCGTTTTCCGCATTTGCTTCTCTGCTTTTCGTTGCGGCGGTTGCCGTTTCGCAAAGCAGCGTGGAGGAGTATCGTTTCTTCACGATACCGCAAGCCGACGACTATGAAGGAAAAGTAGTCAGCACGTTCATTGCCCATAAAAGCAACGAACACCGCAGCAAAGCGGTGCTTTACCTGCATGGTTACAACGATTATTTCTTCCAATACCAAATGGGAGACAGCGTCATAGCCCATGGCATGGACTTTTACGCCGTGGAATTGAGAAAATACGGCAGAAGCAAATTGGAAAATCAAACATGGTTCGAGGTGAAAGACCTTTCGGAGTACTACGCCGACATAGACAGTGCGATAGCACGCATAAAGGCGGAAGGCACAAAGGACATTTATTTCCTTGCACACTCGACCGGAGGTTTGATAGCCTCATTGTATTTGAACGACAGACAGGAAGAAAGGAGCATAAAGGCAGCCGTCTTCAATTCTCCTTTCTTGGATTTCAACCTTTCGGGCATTGTCCGCAACGGATTGATACCCACCTTGGCTTTTTTCCGCCCCGTGGCAGGTAAGGTGAAGATATCGCAAGGCAAAAGCCGTGTCTATGCCAACAGTCTTTTGAAAGACTGCGAGGGAGAGTGGGAATTCGATACGCTGATGAAGTTTCCCGTTTCCCCATCTGTCAGCATAAACTGGTTGAGTGCCATAAAGAGGGGACATCGCAAGGTTAAGAAAGGACTGAACATAGCCTGCCCCGTCTTGGTGTTGAGTTCCGATGCCTCGAACGGCGATGCGGCAACAACGGATCGGGTTTTGAATTACAAGCATATCATGAAACGTGCCGACAAATTGGGCAACAGCATCTGCAAACGCACCATTCATCACGGCAAACACGACCTTGCATTGAGCATAAAGCCCGCAAGGGACGAATTTTACAGGCAGATGTTCGACTTCATCGCCGCTCACTGAGCTTTGATAAGCCTTTGCCTTTGTTCTTTCAGCCTTCGATGTGTATTACTTTCTTGGTTGCGAAAAACTCGTCCTCGAAGTAATCGCTTATGTTGAAGACTCTGTATTTCTTTTTCACCTTCGAGAGTTCCTCCGTCAAGTCTCCGCCTTTCAGATAGAGGATACCGTTCGGCAGGTCGTGATATTGAATTTTTGAAATCCTGCCTTGTGTCCACGGAATGAAGTCTTCGAAAGTCGTAACGGCACGGCTGACTATGAAATCGAACTTTCCCTGCACCGTTTCGGCTCTTGTCTGTTCGCTTCTCACGTTTTCCAAACCCAAAGCTTCCGTAATGGCTTGCACAACCTTTATTTTCTTGCCGATGGAATCGACAAGAAAGAACTTCGTTTCGGGAAACATTATCGCCAAAGGAAGTCCCGGAAACCCGCCTCCCGTACCTATGTCGAGAATTTCGCAATTCGGTTTGAACATGCACACCTTCGCTATTGCCAAGGAGTGAAGTATATGATGTACGAAAAGGTTCTCCGTATCCTTTCGGGAGATAAGATTTATTTTCTCGTTCCATTGCAGGAACTCTTCGCAGAAACGTTCATACAAATTCAGTTGCTCTTTTTCCAGAAAAGGAAAGTATTTTTTCAGTTCTTCTCTCATGTCTTATTTCTCTATGGTTGTTTCAGGGTACATGCTCTTCCAAAGACCGGCATCGTCCATCAGATACTTCTCGAACCAAGCAAAGATGGTCTTATTCCAAGCAAGGCGTTTCTTATAGTCCGTTATGCCGTGATTTTCTCCCTTTACGCTGATGAACTGAACCTCTTTACCCAAAATCTTCAAGGCATTGTACATCTGAATGCTTTCTCCTATCGGTACATTTGTGTCGGAAGTTCCGTGCAAGAGCAGGAGCGGAGTGTTGATTTTGTCTGCCGAGAAAAGAGGGGAGTGTTCAGTGTAGAGCTTTGCCGCATTCCACGGGTAGGAGTTCGCACTTGCCGCAGCCGAATAGCTGTATCCCCAATAGCCTTCGCCCCAATAAGAAGTTATGTTCGATATTCCGGCATGAGAGATTGCCGCCGCAAAAATATCGCTTCGGCTTATAAGGTATTGGGTCATGAATCCGCCGTAGCTTGCTCCCATGCAACCGATTTTATCCTTGTTTATGAACGAATGTTCCTTGCAGAAGGCTTTCACGCTTGCTATTATGTCGTCAGCCGTGCCTTCTCCCCAAGAGTTGACGTGCCTTGCGGCAAATTCCTGCCCGTATCCGATTGTGCCGGAGGGGTTGAGAACATAGACGACAAAGCCTCTCGCCGTATAAAGGTAAGGACTGTAACGGGAATTGAACGTTCTGTCGCTCGGTAATGTGCCTCCGTAATAATAAACTATCAAAGGATATTTCTTTTGCGGGTCGAAATCGCTCGGCAAATAGTATCTGCCCTCGATCGTTCCGCTTTTCGTCTTGTTGTTCCATATTTCCATTCTGCCCAATGCCCAACTCTCGTATTCTTTCTTTTGAGGGAAATAAATCTCACGGCTCTTTCCCGAAGCATACTCGAACAAACGGTCGGGCTTATCGTAGTTCTGTCCGATGAAAAGGCTGAGAGAACCGTCCTCTGTACAAGTGTATGAACTCACGACGTCGCAAGGCAAAGGCAGTTTCTCCACTTTGTTGTTATTCTTCGGGTAAAAGGCATAAATGTTTACGGAATCCTTGTCCGTACAAGTCAATATCACCCTGTCTTTCTTTATCTCGAAGTCGTTTATCGAGGGATTGAAATCAGACAACACCGCTTCCGCCTTGCGACTTTGCCTGTTCCATGAAAGTATCGTCTTTTGGAACAAATTAGGTGTCTGATTTTTCTTCACCCTTGCCGCAACGGAGTTGAACGCCTCGCAGGAAGCAAGTAGCAAAAGGGTGTTCTCGTCGGCGTACTTAGCATTCTCCACGAAAGCATCAGTGAACAAAGTATCAAGAGTCATGGTTTTGAGATTCAACTCGTAGAAGCTGCGATACAAGAAAGGTCTTTTGGTATAATCCTCTTCGCCAAGCGATATAAGCAAACGCTCGTCATTCCAAATATCACACAAAGCCACCCCGCGATGAGAAAATGTCAACCTTTGCAAACTCTTATTTCCCAAACGGTAAAGCCATAAATCGCTTCTATCACGCCAATTTGCATTTGCCCTGTCTTCCGGAGAAAGTAAGCGATTCAAATCCTCTTTCTTTTTTGCGAACTTCTCACTTACCGAAACGATGAAAGCCTGTTCGTTATCCAAGAATTTGATTTCGCCATACGGCACATTTTCCGCCACGACGCTGCTTTCCATAGTCTGCGGATCGAGAACCACCAGACTGTTGCAGCTGTTTATCTCCTCCGTGTGGTAAAGCAAATCGCTCTCAGGCAACCAAGCCGTATGGAAATGCTTGTCGCTTTCCATCAAGAGCCTGTCTCCATCTGTGCTTCTCAGCTGCCAAGCCCATCGGTTCCTGCCTTGTTTGTCCGTATCGTAGAATTTCAAAAGGTAGTACTTCGCATTGGGAGACAATTCCACCGAATAAAGATGTCTGCCGCCCAACATCGCCTCCAAGGACAAGGCTTGCTTCGCTTCCATTGGCTTCGCCTCCGCATGCTCAGCCTCATACAGGAGTTTCAATTCGCTGTCCTTGCCGCATGAAAGAGCAATACATATATCATAAACACCGCTCTCGTACTCTCCCTCGAAGGTGAGAGTATCCTTTCCGTCGTTTTTCTTATCCTTTTTCCCGATGGCGAAATCCGCCTTTAAGGCAGAAGAAGCAATAATCGAGAACTTGATGTTTTCCTGCTTGGAAACAAAGAGTTTGAAACCTGCTGCGATAATCTTCCTGCCCTCACCCGCTTCGTTAAGACGAAAGAAACCTGCTTCATCGGCACGAATGCTGCGAATGCAGTCCTTGTTGCTTCCGGCAAAAGCGAAATCGCTCAAAGCGTCGAAGCCCTTGCCGTTATTATCCGTTGAATCCAACATTATCGGAAGCACAGCCACATATTCACCGAAGACGTTCAATTCTTCCACAACCTTTTGCCCGAAAACGCTCAGCATGCTTACGCATGACAAAAGCAACAAACATAATTTTTTCATATCCGTTGAAATTTACCGATTTGCAAAGGTATGGATTTTTTCGCAAAGCCGACGAAGCCGATACGGCAGGTGGATTGTAGGCAGTATGAATGCTTCCGGCGAAATGCCGTTCCGGAAAGATGAAATGCCGAAAAGAATTTTTTATTACGCCGCTTCGTAAAATTCTTACGCCGTTTCGGTATTCGGCTGTTCGAGAAAGACTTGGAAAAAAAGCCTTACTGCACGTCTGTTTGTTCGAGACGGCGGAGAAGTTCCTCGGTTCTGTCCTCCACCTCGTGCAGTCTTTGCTTGCAAAAGGCTATGAGTTCTTCCGCACGCTCGATTTTCAGTTCCAACTCGTCTATCTTGGTTTCGCTGTTCTCCAAACAGGCTGTGATTTGCTTCAATTCTTCGTATGCCTCTTCGTAATTCTTCGGTGTTGTGCTTTCCATCTGCTTTCTTTCTTGTTATTGTATTACGGAAACGAGTTCTCCGTCATGAAATCTTGTCTTTATCTTCTCGCCGCTCTTCAAATCAGGCTTGTCGGTCAGCAGTTTGTCGTTGTGATACGTCAGCGTGTAGCCCTTTTGCAGCAGAAGGGCAGGGTGGAGCAGACCGATGTACTTCTCGTTCATGCGGATTTTCTCCTTTTCGGCTTCAAGCCTGTTGCGGGTTCTCATCGTCAGCAGGTTTTCAGCCTCTTTGATGTTTTGTTCCGCCTGTTTGTAGAACGATATTATGTAATCAGCCAAGTCTGTCGGCGTTATTCCGTTGTGCCATGCCGTTTGCTCGGCAACGGTAAGGTTGGTCGCATGCCCTATTCCTGTCAATACGGGCAAAGGACAAAGGCTTATCGCCCGGCAAAGGCGGTAATCGTTGTAGCAACTCAAGCCCGCATCGCCTCCTCCGCCTCTTATGATGAGTACTGCGTCGAAGAGGTCGCTCACAATGTTGATTTTGTCGAATATATCGAGCATATTGCTGACGGCTCCTTCGCCTTGCAGAAGCGAAGTGAAGAGATGATGGAATATTTTGTACTTGGGCGAGTAGGCATTCAGCACGTTGAGAAAATCATGATAGCCCTTGCTGCTTGTAACCGATATGACGGCAAGGCTCTTCGGCAGTGAGGACAGAGTGCGACGTTTGTTCAACTCGAACAAACCCTCTTTTTGCAAACGCTCCACGCATAAACGTTTCTCCTTTTCCAATTCCCCGAGAGTGTAATTGGTATCTATGTCCGTTATTCTCAGGCTCAAACCATAGAATTCGTCGAACATTATGCAGACACGGCACAGGACGTTTATGCCGTCGCATAAATCTCCGAGAGAGCAGGCAATGAATTTCTCGCGTATTCGTTTCAAGTCGGCGTTCCAGATAACCGACCGCATTTGAGTGCTTATCCTGTCCTCGTTCTTCTCTATCAAATCGGGGAAAGCATGACCGCTGTAAGGGTAATAGTTCAATTTGAGCATTTCTGCCCTGACCCAGAAGAATGAAGAGTAGCGATCGTTCAGCGTTCGCTTGATACTCGATGCCACTTCCGAGAGAGAGAACACCCTTTCGCCGAGAAATTCGTTGAATATCGACATACCGTTTTCGTCTTTTGCCGCTTAAAGAAAAAGAAGGAGGCAGATTACTGCTCCACCTCCCTCATACATAAAATGAAAATTTAAACAAAGATTCGGCATTCGCCGATTGATTTACTCTGAAATCTGCTTCAAAACCCTTGCAGTTAACTCTTTCTCTATTGCTTCTGCCTTATCCACAATCGCCTGACCTTTTGCAATGATGTCTTTGACGAAAGCTTTGTCGTTAAGGCTGGAACAATTTATTTGCATGTTCATGAAAGCTCCTATGCAGGCAGCTCTTGCACATAGAATGCCGACTGCGGCATCTGTAACGGAATTAGGATTTCCGGTTTCTACCATTGCCTTGCATACATCGAAGACTTCAAACGATTTGCAAAGCGTTCTGTACGGTACTTCTATGGCATATTTCGTTGCGGCTTGGATTGCTTCCGTTCTCTTGGCTTTGTCCTCGTCTGTTTTCTTAGGCAAGCCGAGTGCTTCCATAATCAGGTTGAACGAATGAGTGTCTTCATCGACCAAGAAAAGCAATTCGTCCTTTATTGCCTGACCTTTTTCAGCCACTTTGGAGAACTCTTCCCATCTTTCGTCCCAACCTGCCTTATGAGACGACAGATTGGCAACCATTGTTCCCAATGCAGCTCCCAATGCTCCCATGTAAGCGGATATGCTTCCGCCACCCGGAGCAGGGCTTTCCGAAGCCGTCTCGTTGGCAAAGCCTGTGCAGGTCATATCGACAAGTTTCTTTGCAGTCTTGTCCTCTATCATGTACTCGATAACCTTCTCTTGCGGATTGAAAGGCTTCAAATCGTCCAATCCCATGGACTTTACGGCTATCTTTATCAACTCGGCCTCATCTACACCCAAGGAACGTTGTTGTTTTGCAAGGTAATATTTTCCTGCATCTATGAGTGTTTTCTTCGGAACGAGACCTACGATTTCCACACCGGTAACTCTCACGCCTCTTGCAGCAGCCTTGGCACATACTTCATCGAAGCAGATATGCAAAGGTGAAACATTGGCGTCCGTGATGTTCATCGAAACCTGTGCGATGCCGTATTCTTCGATGAACCAACCTATTGCCTTTGTTCCTTTCAAAGTTCCGGGAATCATTATCGTCTTTCCGTTTTCGTCCTTCATCGGTTTGCCGTTAGGCTTTCCGCCTTCTCTCTGCGGACGACCTTTTTCACGAACGTCGAAAGCAATGGCATTGGCTCTTCTTGTCGAAGTGGTGTTGAGGTTGTAGTTTACCGCCAAAAGGAAATCCCTTGCACCCACAGCCGTTGCCCCGCTCTTTGCTACCTTTTCGCACCATGCGTTCGGTCCGAAGTCCGGTTTCCAATCCTCTGTAACGATTCTGGCACTCAAACCCTCGTATTCGCCCTGACGACAAGAAGCAAGGTTCTTTCTTTTCGGCTCGAAGGCTGCCGATTCGTAGCAATAAACAGGAATTTCAAGCTCTTTGCCTATTCTTTCGCCCAAAGCTCTGGCATATTTCACCACTTCCTCCATGGTGATGTCGGCAACCGGAATAAGCGGACAAACGTCCGTTGCACCGAAACGCGGGTGGTCGCCGTGGTGATTTCTCATATCGATAAGCTCTTGGGCTTTTTTCACCAAGCGGAAAGCCGCCTCGCAAACGTTTGCAGGCTCACCCACAAAGGTGATTACCGTTCTGTTCGTCGAAGCACCCGGATCCACATCGAGGAGCTTCACTCCGTCAACCTTCTCAACCTCGGCAACAACCTGATTGATGATATTCATATCTCTACCCTCGGAAATATTGGGTACACATTCGATTAGCTGTTTCATCTTCAAAATCGATTTTGTTAGTCAATAATATTTTGCAAAGGTCGTAAAAAAAGCCCGAACCGCAAAATCGAACTGCAAATATAAGATGCCGTTCCGACAAAATGAAACGGCGGAAGGATTTTTTGAGATGGCGTTTTATTTTCGTGGAATGCCGAAAAACGTCGGAAAGAACTGTTTGGAAGTGCTTTGCCAAGTCTTCCGAGAGTTTGGAAGGAGTTGGCTTGTCGGCTTTTTGGGCAAGTTTATGGAACAGAAAGCTTTTTGTGTCAGTGCGATGTTGTCGGAGGGGTGTATTAAGAGGTGCAATGACGGATAAGGTTGGGAAAGCAAAAGAATGGAAATGAGCGATGGGGTGGAAAATCAGAAAATCGTTTTGAAAAGATGAATGAGGACGAGTATGTTTGTGGCGTTGAAGAGTATTGCCCAAAGGAGGGGCGGGATACGGGTGGTTTTGCCGAGTATGGCACAGTCGCCGCTTTTGGAGGGATTGAGCATGGAGAGTTGCAGGATATGGAGGCAGGCGGCGGTGTTGTCCGTTGCGATTACGGAGAGGCAGACATAATATATGTATGTGTTGACTGCGGTAGGTATAGGAAGGAGGTACAGCAGCAGGTTGAGTGCCGCAAAAGCTGTCGTCCAGACAAGGGAGTAGGTGTTACGCATATATAGGAGCAGGACGGCGAAAGCGAAGATGGCAATCAGAAGAAAGCCGATTTCCGTATGGTGTTGCTCTATCATGTCTAGCATAAGCAAGGGTAGAAGGGAACATGAGACATAGCCGGCAAGGGCGACGAATACCGTTTTCAGGCGATTGCCGCTCAAACTCTTGCAGCTGCCCTCGGCGGTGGGTTCCAAACGGATTTCTTTCACTTTGTTCCCGACGAGCAGTGCCGTCAAGGCATGGGCGGATTCATGAAAGAATGTGTTCATGCTTCTTAACCATAAGCCCAAAGGTTTGGTGTACATCAGCACCAACAGCACCATTGGTATTGCCACTCTGAAAAACAACGGTATGTTCTGCATTCTTCTTTTTCGTTTACGAATAAAGGGAGCAGACATGCTCCCTTGTTGTATTATACGGTCTTTTGCCGTTTTGTTTCAGCCTTTCGGAATTTTCTTTCGACCTTTCGATATTGTTATTTCGGTAATTGGGCTCCGTATCCCGACATTGCTCCGAAGAGCTTCAAGGCTTCCTGCCAAGGGTAACGGTTGGCGAACATGGTACCTTCGCTTGTCATCGTGCCTGTCATGTTCAAGCCCATTGCCTGACGGAATGTGTTGGCGGAGGAATTGTAATCGGCGTTGTAAGACTCCTTGTATTCCAAATTGATGAAGCCTTCCAAGTATGCTTTGTCTATCTTTCCGTCGAACACCTTGGGGTCGGTAAGCGATTTGTTGCCCTTTGTTCCTGCCAACTGTTCAATATCGTCAAAGTCATTGCATTTTACTCTTAACAACATGCCCCCTCCGGGAAGTGTAAGGTCTGTCTGACGGTTGAGGAAGAAGATATTGTCATTGACATAGTCCTTTCTCAAAGCCTCGCGGTTCTTATCCGAGTCTATATGCGTACGGTCCAATCCGGAGAAGACGGAACAACCGATGATGTTTCTTTCTACGGTATTGCAGGTGCCGGGTTGCATTCTGTAACCATAGCCCATGCTGGCAAGGTCTTTCAGTCTCGACCATGTGAAGAGCATGGTGTTGTTGCGTATCGTTACAGGGGTCATCACCTTCGGGTCTGAACCGCGAACGTCCATTGTTGACATACGCACATTGACGAATATGCAGTTCTCGACCGTGAGTGAACCTGCTTTCAACAAGCCGAGTATTGCATAATTCGGAGCATTCAGAAAAGCACAGTTGCGAATTATAATATTGGTATTGTTCAAAACACCTTTCTCACCGTTGAAGTAAATCTGTGAGGATTCTTTGGTGAATGTCTTTTCATTCAAGCCTTCGCCGCCTACGCCCTCCGTGCCTATCGGGTTCATCTGTGCGGATTGCACTCCTTGCGGTTGACCCTTGCCGTTCTTGTTGTAGGAAACGGTATTGCCGCGGTCGATAATCAAACCGTCCAAAACCACCTTGTCGTTCGGAGCGACGATGCTCGTAAGAGTGATTGTACCCTTCAATGTATGTGAACCGTTCGATTCCGGTGTCGGTTGAATCATCGTTCTATACGTCAGAATGTCTCTCTTCGAGAAATCGGAACTGTAACCGCCCATGATTGTTACCGGTTTTGTGATATTGATGTTACCGCAATTAAGCATGCCGTAGTAATTTCCTTCTGCAACCATGATTACAGAGCCTGCAGGAGCTTCGTCCAAGGCTTTTTGCAGGTTCTTGTAAGGAGCGGATTTGCTGCCGTCGTTGCGGTTGTTGCCGTTGTCGCGACTTACATAAACGGTCTTTCCGTTGCCCGATACGACAGCCTTGTATGCCGTTCCGACATTGCTTCCCGTCGATTTGGTCGATTTGTTCGATGAATCGGAAGACTTCTCCGTCGATTTCGATGACTTCTCGGCAGAGGTGTCATCATCTTCCAAAGCCTTGGCAACCTTGTTTACCTTTTCTGCCGCATTTTTAAGTTTGTTCAAAATCTGTGCCTCCGCAGTGCCTGCAAGCAATACCGCAGCACAGATACATAATACTTTTAGTTTTCTTGTCTTCATGTGTAATTTGTTTAAGATTAAACTTACTTTCGGTTTGCAAAGATGTATCGAATTTTTGGTTTAACCAAACTTTTGTATATGTTGGAAGTAATTTAACTCTGTTTTCTCGCTTAAACTCTTGAAAGCACAGTCGCTTCACCTTAAAAATAGCACAAGAAACTTTATCAAACCTCATCGACAAGTTTTGTCGATATGCGGAATTTTCAAATCGTTCTCCTTTCTTGCCTTCATACCCTTGTTCGGTTCGGGTAGAGAATACCTACACTTTCACTTCAAGGCTGACAAATCGACGAATTGACCGCGTTTTTTGCGTTCCTCTATCAGACGGTTCAATTTCTTCTGTCGCTGCGGAGCCAACCACTTACGGGCAAAGTTGTTCGGAATGGCAACTCCGACCGCTATACACAAAATAACGAGTGAAGCTTTCACTCCGTTCGAGAAAGCCTCTGTCAACTCTCCTACCACGCCCTGCATTTCTATCAAGCCGAAGAGTGCGCGATACATCAGCACACCGGGAACTATCGGTATCACACTCGGAATGGAAAGAATATGGTGCGGTGTATGAAACCAATGCACGGCTTTTACACAAATGAAACTTACCAAGGTCGAACCTGCCAAACTGCCCAAAATCAGCCCCAAGTCAAGTCCTATATTGTTATTGCTGGGACCGAGGTTTACAAAGTTTCTTGTGCATACGGTGATGATACCTCCTATGGCGACCACCCACAACAACTTCTTCGGTATATTGAAAATCATGGAAAATCCCACGGCTGAAATTGCTGCGGCTATCGAGTAGGATAAATAGGTATTATGTGGCGTCATGCTTAAATCCTTGACAAAGTTGTCCATGACACATAACCTGATTGCCATAGCTATGCCGACTGACATGGCTGCTATCGTTAAGAACGTATTCAAGGCTCGGTTCAACCCCATTTCGAAGTGGTTATCCAGCATATCGCTTACGAAATTAATCAAAGGAACTCCGGGAACGATGAATAAGGCACACGCCATCAAAGGATGCAACGGTGTATTCGAATGCAGTATTCCTGTCAGAAAGTCCGGCAAATATGCCGCCACAGTCGGCGTAGATAAATAAGCCGACAACCAAGCGAGAATAGTGGAACAAAATGCCGCAACGGCAATATTCACATAGCCGTTGGATCCTAATGCATTCAAATATTCCCGAAGACGAAATCCCAAAATGGCTGCTATGGAAGCATAAAAGAACGCCGTCCAATCGCAACCGAACTGAACACAGAACCCTCCACAGGCAAATCCTGCACCGATTGCTACCTGCCAAGGAGTATAATTGCGGGGTTTATGCAGTATCTTGTCAAGCTCATCATCAAATCTTTCAAGAGAATAGTCTTCTTTTATGGCGACCCAAGACAAATGACTGATTGCAGAGATTGCATTCATGTCGATACCATGCTTATTGCATCGTTGGAACTTCACGAAGGAATGCTCCTCATCACTCAAATTAACCATGAGCGTGTTATATGTAACGTGAATGTGAAGTTTGTCTGCCGGTAGTCCCAAATAAGCTGCCGTACGATCCATATTGCGAATGATTCTGCTGGTGTCAGCCGAACTTTCTACAAGCATCTGCCCTACTTTAAGAAGCAAATCCAACCTCTTTCGCAAGGATTTTTCATACGTAACTGTCTGTCTGTTTTCCATAAAGCAAGATATGCGTTCTATTTCCCAACCACAATCGAATGATTGAACAAACGCCGCAAAGGTACAAACAATTTGCCGCTCCCGAAGCATCTTTCGTTTCAGGAAACAGATGAATTCGCTTTGTCATGTTCGCTTTGCGAAAAGTTTTGCATAGTTTCGGTTGCAAGCGTTTTCCGCAAAATATGTCGCTATGTGCGGAAAAGTGTGATGAAGAGCCGTATATTCGTGCGGAAAAATGTAACTTTGCTACGTTTATTCGTGCGAAAAAATGTTGTGATGAGGAGAACAGACCGCTTTATGCGGTCGGGTGTTGGTTGTAATCCGATGAACAATTTCATGTTCTATCTTAAATACATTTTGAAAAGTAAGTAAGCCATTGCCGTTGTTTTCCGGCAGGGTTTTTTGAGACTTTCCTGTTAAAGTCCGATGAAAAATCCTTGCTTGAAATTTGCATATCCGTTGAGAAGTTGTACCTTTGCAGGCTGAACGGAGCAATCCGTTCACATTGATTTGTTAATAAGCGAAGCGTTAGTGTGCTTCTTCTACATCTGTAAACCTAGGAAATTTACAAGGTACGTAGAACGAGGCACAGCGGTTCACGCCACAGGCGTGGAACTGCTGTTGCTTTTCATGTACTATTACGTATCGGGTTTTCCTAGGACCTTCAGATGTTGGTATTCAAGCAGGTGGTTCCACGCTTCCTAATTGTTGTGTTTGAATATTAACGTTCCCCCGGAGCCATCGGAACAAGCAAAAACATATAGTACGATGGGAAGAAAAACGCCCTTTCAAATCATTTGTCTGCTTGCCTTCGGTGCATTTGCAGCAGTCAGTTGCCTCCTCACGGTAGAGAGTATCCACCTTTCACTTCCGAATGTGCCGCGATGGTGCTTTTGGATAGCCATTGTCGGGCTTTATGTCCTGACTTCCTACGGAACGAAGATGATTATGGACAGCTTCGATAGGAATAAAATCATGGATAATCGCACGGGTAAATTTGTCGGAGGACTTATCATTGTTTTGATAACATGGTTGTTCGTTTCTTTTCCGACGAACACCCACTCGTGTTTCTATTTTAAGATGGCAAAACCGACTGCCAAGAGCGAACAACTGTACTTTATAAACCAGTTCAAGCAGTTGACCAACGAGGAAACGGCAATCGGAAAGTTCAATGAAGATTTTGTAAAGAAGGTAGAAAAGGTGAATGCTGCAAAAACGGCTCTTGAAGCAGAGATAGAACACCCTGAACGCCCCGGCGTGGGAGACCAAGCGGAGAGATGTTTGCAGAAAGTCGAGAACGAATTGGGCGTAAAGGTTGGAACAATCACCCGTCTTTCGCATATAGGACGCAGCCAAAGGGAAATAAACACCGCAATCAAGTTTTACTCCAATCAGATAGCCACCCAACTGAAAATACAAGAAGAACAGCAGGCTCAACAGTTGGCAAGCCATTTGAAGAACTTCCGAAAAGAAGCGGGAGAACTGAACACTCAAATCGCCAACATGAACGCCAATATATCGAATCTGGATAATCCGGAATACGATGAGGAAAAGACCTTGGCTCAATCCCGTCAGTTGATACGAACAGCCGCAGGAACCCTTTCCGCAAAAGGTATCAAGGACGACTACAAGGGATACCGTTCGGAAAGATTGACCAACGTCACGGAGGTATGGTCGGACATGTTCAAAGGAGAGTTCAAAGGCAAGAACTACGGCTTGATTTATTGGATACTTTTCTCCTTGGTCATCGACCTTGCGGCTTTCTGCTTCTTCAATGTGGCATTCAAAGAGAAGGATTAGAGCAAACAGAGTAATAACAGCAAAAAATACGATAATGGCAAATTTCTTTGATAACGACGAACGTCCTACTGCTACAGAAGAGGTAAAGGAAGAGCAGAAGGAAGAAGTACAAAATGGTCAAAATGAAGAACCTTTGGAAAATGAAGAGATTGTAAACGATTACGGACAGGAGAAATCGCAGACAGAGGCGGCAACCGTGATGAAGTCATACGGTGGTTTCAATGACATAAGCGTTACTGTCTCAGACCGCAAAACTCCTATCGTCATATTGTTCGGTCCTCCTTCCTGCGGAAAGACGATGACGCTGATAAGGTTGTCCCGATTTCTGAAAAATATTCAGGGAGGTTCTTACATGGTTAAGCCCATTCGCACATTCCGTCCGAGCGATGACAAGGACTATGACCTGATGTGCAACGAATTTCCACAAATGCTGAATAGCGATAGTGCAGCCAAGGGTACGGATAAGATGTCTTTCATGTTGGTGAGTGTAACCCGCAATGCCGGAGAGCCTGTCTGCCAAATCTTGGAAGCTCCGGGCGAATTGTATTTTGACCCGAACAAACCGAACGACGACAGTCCGCGATACCTTAACAAGATACAGCAGATGCCGAACCGCAAGGTGTGGGTTATCCTTTTGGAACCGGATTGGAAAGAACCCGAAGACAGAAAAAACTATGTCGATAGGATAAAACGATTGAAAAGCAATATAAGTCCGAAAGACAGAATAATTTTTCTCGGCAATAAGGTGGATAAGGCAGATGAGTTCATCGAGGCACAAGGCGTGGTGAACACGGATAAGTACAGAGAACATCTTTCTTCTCTCGATGGCAACGGAGGATTGTACCCGGGTTTGTTCAATCTCTTCAGGGAGAACCGTCCCGTCATCAGTTGGTTCAAGCCATACAACTGCGACTTCGTACCGTTCATGACAGGCATTTACACGGAAGCAAGCCAAGGCAGGAAGTTCGATGAAGCCAGCGACAAATATCCTGCCAAACTTTGGAAAACGATACTCAAAAACGTAGGCAAGTGATGGAAACGAAAGATATGGCAATCGCAATAAGCGGTGTGCCGAAAGGGCAGAGCTTTCAGGGAGACGAGCCGGTTGCGAATTATGCCAAAGGTTTGTATCGCAAGGAATATACTTCTGCGGAATATAATCTGTTTATCATAAACGTAAGAGAGGAAGAAGGCAAATACTGCTTCTATTACAGCTACCTGATACCCCATACATCGGATAGCGACAACCGCACAGGTGGTTATTTCGCCCTTACCCTTAAAATGAAGGAGCATTACTGCGAAGACCTTTCGCGTCTTTACCAACTATTCAAGCAGGTTTGCGACAATAAGGTTACAGGCGTTTTCCTGAATAAGAACAAGAAGTTTCTTATCGACACCTTTGCCTCACGGAAAGACAAGTGCGAAGAGTTAATCAAGCTTTTCAAACAACTGCTTTCAAGCAATTTCAGCAGCAGCTTCACCAAATTGGAAAGCAATTCGGTGAAAATAAAGGCAGACGGGCAAATCCTGAAACGTCATGTGTCGGAAAAGGGGTGCGATTTGTATTCCGATGAATTGTTCGATTGCGGAACTGTATTCCTCGCTCCCGAAATTCCAAGAACAATCTCTCGAATAGCACCTTTGCAAAAACAGCTCGACAATACGGAACTCCGACTCAAAAACACCACCGAGGCACTAAATCGAACAACTGCCGAACTCAACCGATGCAAAGGGGAAAACGAAAATCTGAATAGGCGGATTGATGAACTGAAACGGCGAATCGATGAATCGAAACGGGAAAACGATAAATTGAAAGATCGTCAAAAAACATTCTCCGAAATAAACGAATGGTGGCAAGGGATGGAAAACTCTTTCTCCGAGATGAGAGAAGACATGAGAACTATCATGCCGAATTACGAAAACATGGGACAACAGCGTCGGAAAAAAGAAAATCCGGTGGATCAAGGGGTGGCAAAGTTCAAAAAACGGATCTCGGGATGCAAGATATGGTTGATAGAAGTATTGTCGGTATTCATATTATTTTGGATTTTTTATCTTTGCGATAAGGTGGGTGGAGACAAATCCGGCCCAACAGAAACAGCCACCGAAGCGTCGGCTCGGCACGCATCGTATCCGATAGGCTTTGAACTTAAGGATACGGTGAACGTCTCCGATAGAGGGTTACGTGTTGGCGATACCGTCGTTTTCACTCTGAGAAAAGATGGAAAAGAATGTTATGGCAATGGGGAATGGGCTGCCGATGGTTTTTTATCACTCAACAAGAGTGCAAGATGCACGCAACGTGTCATAGTAGATAATAAAGACACGGCAACGATTTCATTTACTCCTGAAAACGATACCGTGAAATACAGAATGCGTTTTCCGATAAGAAAGGAATAAACCATGATGATGAAGAAAACTCTTTTTCATTCCATATTGGTGGCGGTGGTACTGATGCTCGGTTCTTGCGGCGGGAAAGTATCGCCTCCGCCTCCGTTGGAAGTTTATGCCGAAGAAGCCTCTTCGGAAACAGGAGTGGAGCTTCCTTTCGAGGTTTACGGGAATGTCAGATATGTGAAAGTGAAAGTCAACGGAGTGGAGATGAAAATGATATTCGATACGGGGGCAAGCGGCGTGAGCCTTTCTCTGACCGAAGCAATCTTTCTTGAAAAACAGGGAAAGCTTACGGAGGACGACTTTCTCGGAAGCATGAATATGCGAACGGCAAACGGAGAAGTAAGCGAAGGAATGGTTGTTAATCTGAAAGAAGTGGAGTTGACAGAAGGGCTTGTTGCGACAAACGTAACGGCAATAATAGTCGGCAACCTCGACGCCCCGCTTCTCTTGGGCAATTCCGCACTTAAAGACATCGGTTCCTTTGAAATAGACGATGAAGCAAAAGTAATCAGGTTCAACAAATAAGAAATGGTACAATGAATTGCAGCATAGCAGTTTTTTCGATAGGCGACATCTGGCAAGGCGACAGCTTTCCGGAGGACTTCGTCAAGGAAATAAAAACCAAGAAACTCGATAACGAGTTCGTATTCTGCCAGAAACGGGAAGGCGATTTGATGTACTACTCATGGAGTTGGCGGAACGAAAAAATCAACAGGAGCATATTCGCATGCTACAACGGCTTCATGATAGACCTTAACGAAAAGGAATGTTTCCGAAAAATCGCATCTGATTTGCAATATATAGCCCTTGGGGACCGGAAGACAGTGCTTCCGAAAGCACAAAACTATCTTAGAACAAGCATTAAACCGATACCGCTTCCCATTCTGAGTTACGAAAAACCGGCAAGAAAGAAAACATTTTCGAAGTTTGATGCCGGCGAACTATGCAAATACATCGACACAAACTCAACTGTATTAGTATTAGTAAGCAAAAACGGCATATCCGAACAAGATAAGTTTTCTCGTTCCCAGTTTATCATAATAATCTTGTTGCTGATATTTTATTATTTTATGCAATTATTATTGTTATAGAAATCAATGCTTAGGAGTAATCGATAATAGAAAGATAGAATAAAAATAGTGATAAAAATGGAAGAAAACAATTTTGAGAATGAAGCTCCCGCAAGGGAAGAAGCTTCGCTTGGCTTTTCGGCGAAAGGTCGAATAGGCAGAGGTTTATATTGCATTGCCTCTCTTATTTGGTTGATAGTTGCACAACTTAGTAGGATTGATATAGGTGATTCTGCAGTAGTTGGAGTGTTGGTGTTATTATATTGTGTGGTTTGGGTTTGGTGGATTTTGCAAGCAATCAAACGGTCGCATGATATAGGGCATAACGGTTGGTGGATACTTATACCGTTTTATACTTTCTACCTCCTTTTCGCCAAAGGAGAGCAGAAGCCGAACCGATACGGCAATCCGGTATAGTGAAAACAACTTCACCTGCGTCCTCCAAGTCTTACGAATCTTTCGTAAGACTTGGAGGATATTGTATTCGCATCATTCTCTGCTGAAATTGCCGATGGTAAGGTTTACTCCTTATCGCAAAAATTTGCGTAGGGCAGAATGAAATTGCCGAAAGCTCCGGCTAATTCGACAAATGTGTTTGATTTTCTTTTATTCGCCTATGCTTTTGTCGAATTGATAAAACAAGAATATATACATCATTATTTCCTTAATAATGAAACAAGGGTACAAAAAG
>ERZ1026856.291-NODE-291-length-34193-cov-14.304646_pt1 | contig 34193 bp, 30 predicted proteins | sample MGYA00380158_ERZ1026856 | MGnify/ENA primary metagenome ERZ1026856 (study PRJEB33269, sample SAMEA4719794) | human gut metagenome | biome: human-associated habitat; feature: organic feature; material: feces | place: Cameroon | collected 2013-10 ...
CGTTTCCAGAATATAGATGGCATATGCACCATAAAGATTTTGTAAAATATGCTTTCTGTCATTGTAACATGAGGGATATTTGCAGGCAAGCAGAACTTTATAACATTTGTCATCTTTTTTTGCATATTATATTTGATTTTCTTTTAAAAATCCCCCTTGACAACCATCTCCAAGCGTGTATAATAACCAATGCAGCTTAAAAATGCAAACAATTTGCAAATGCATACAAAATGCAAAAGTAAATAATTTGCAATTTAGTATACGAGACAATAGAACAAACAAATGCGGGAGGCGTTTGCTATGATACACATTTTAGAACATACATTATCACACACGATCGAGGACAGCGTAAAGCTGCTTCCATTTCTGTTTTTCACTTATTTATTCATGGAATTGTTAGAGCACACGACAGGTGGCAAGGTGCAGAACAAGATCAAGAATGCAGGAAAAGTAGGACCGCTGTGGGGTGGTCTGCTTGGGATTATGCCGCAGTGCGGGTTTTCTGCCGCGGCGTCCAGCCTTTATGCCGGACGTGTCATTACGGTGGGAACGCTGCTTGCCGTATTTTTGTCCACGTCGGATGAGATGCTGCCGATCTTTATCTCTGAGGCGGTAGCACCGGCGACCATTTTTAAAATTCTTGGTGCAAAAGTCTGCATTGCGATTATTTCAGGATTTCTTGCAGAAATGGTTTATGTGAATGTTTTCAAAAAGAAAGAAAAAGATATGGACATTCATGTGGTCTGCGAGGAAGAGCATTGCAGTTGTGAGGATGGCGTTTTAAAATCTGCGCTGAAACATACTTTGAAAATTTTTGTATACATTTTGCTTATCACATTTATATTGACATTGGTAATTGAAATGATCGGAGAAGATCATCTTGCGGTGGTATTTCAGAATATTCCGGTTGTGGGAGAGATGATCGCGGCACTTGTCGGACTGATTCCAAACTGCGCATCCTCGGTGGTGATCACGGAGCTGTATTTAAGCGGGATCATCGGAGCCGGAGCAATGATGTCAGGGCTTCTGGTAAATGCAGGTGTCGGTCTGCTGGTTTTGTTCCGACTGAACCGTGACTGGAAACAGAATGTGGGAATCATGGCGGCGCTCTATGGTTTTGGCGTGTTCTGGGGTGTTATCATTGAATTGCTGGGAATTGTATTTTAACAGATGTAGATGAATAATTGATACGCGGAAGTATGAAATAAGAGGAAAGAGTTAAAAATTGTATCTGCTACAGTGAAAGCATATACAGAGAAAGAAAAGAGATGAAAAAATGGCAGGAAATGGTTATGCAACGACTAGCAGAAAGAAAATTTTAGAATATCTCATGGCAAACAGCGACCGCACAGTGACGGTGACGGACATTGACCAGTATTTGAAAAAACACGATAACGAGGTGAACATCACAACGATTTACCGTTACCTGGATAAACTTGCCAAAGAGGGAACTGTCATGAAGTATGTGGCAGAGAAGGGGAGCCAGGCGGTGTATCAGTACGTGGAGATGGGGCATCACTGCGAGGAGCATCTCCATTTGAAATGTGTTTCCTGCGGATGCATCATACATCTGGAATGTGCGTTTATGGATGAGATCGCTGAGCATGTTTTAAAAGATCATGGATTTACACTGCAATGCAAAAATTCCATTATTTATGGTTTGTGCAGGGAGTGCAGGGAAAAACAGGACAGGGAATAATGCTGTTATAGGATTTCCCTATAATCGGCTCATGGTTTTATGAATTAACACTTTTCCGATTGATTTGATATGATAATTCCAACAGCAGAACCTGAGAAAAACAGGCAGGCAAAAAGAATGAAAGCATAGAAAAAAAGGATGGGAAAACACATGAGCACATTAAAAGAGAGAAAATTAAAATTTGAGACATTACAGTTACACGTTGGACAGGAAGAGCCGGATCCGGTGACCGATGCAAGAGCAGTTCCGATTTACCAGACATCTTCTTACGTATTCCACAATTCACAGCATGCTGCAGACCGTTTTGGTTTGCGTGACGCAGGAAATATTTATGGAAGACTGACCAATCCGACAGAGGATATTTTTGAACAGCGTATTGCAGCATTAGAGGGCGGCGTGGCAGCGCTTGCAGTCGGTTCTGGTGCAGCAGCCGTTACATATACCATTGAAAACTTGGCACAGGCAGGTGACCATATTGTATCTGCAAAAAATATTTACGGCGGCACTTACAATTTGCTGGCACATACATTAGTAGATTTTGGCGTTACGACTACTTTTGTTGATCCTTTTAATTTAGAGGAAGTAGAAGGCGCTATCAAGGACAACACAAAGGCAGTTTACATTGAGACACTCGGCAATCCAAACTCCGAAGTGGTGGATATCGAAGCGCTCGCAGAGATTGCACACAAACATAAAATTCCACTTGTCATCGACAATACGTTCGGCACGCCATATCTGATCCGTCCAATCGAGTACGGCGCAGATATCGTGGTTCATTCCGCAACCAAATTCATTGGCGGACACGGAACTACAATCGGCGGTGTCATCATTGACAGCGGAAAATTTGACTGGGCTGCATCCGGAAAATTCCCACAGCTCACGGAGCCAAACCCAAGCTATCATGGTGTCAGCTTCGCAGCGGCAGCAGGTCCGGCAGCATTTGTGACAAGAATCCGTGCTATCTTATTAAGAGATACCGGAGCAACACTTTCTCCTATCCATGCATTTATCTTTTTACAGGGCTTAGAGACATTATCCTTAAGAGTTGAGCGTCATGTGGAAAATGCATTAAAGGTTGTGGAATTTTTAGAGAAACAGCCACTGGTTGAAAAAGTAAATCATCCATCCGTTTCCAAAGATCCGGAGCAGCAGAGATTATACAAAAAATATTTCCCGAATGGCGGAGGTTCCATTTTCACATTTGAGATCAAAGGCGATGACAAAAAAGCGCAGGAGTTTATCGATCATTTACAGTTATTCTCCTTACTTGCCAATGTAGCAGATGTGAAATCCCTTGTCATCCATCCGGCATCTACCACACATGCGGAATTAAATGAGGAGGAACAGGCAGAGCAGGGAATCAAACCAAACACCATCCGTCTTTCCATCGGTACAGAAAATATCGACGATATCCTCTATGATCTGCAGGAAGCGTTTGACGCAGTAAAATAATATAGGCCATTTTGATAATTTATCATTCAGAAAGGATTGCGCACAGAAATGTGATGCAGTCCTTTTTATCTTTTCATAGAAAAAAACATTGCAATATAGAAGCAATTCATATAGTATAAAATATGAAAATTAAAATTTTAGTTTATAAAAAGATTTGGGAGGAAAAGAAAATGAATGCAAAACAACTGACCGCAGCAGAGACAATTGTGATGAAGTGTATCTGGGACGCAGACCATGAGATGTCACTGGCAGAAATCGTAAAGAATGCAAATGAGGGATATGGAAAGGAATGGAAGCCGCAGACCGTATCGACTTATCTGGCAAAACTCTGCCTGAAAAATTATATCCAGATGAAACGGAACGGAAGAACGATCACCTATGAAGTACTCATCACGGAAGAGGACTACAAGAGTGAGCAGGCGAGGGAGTTCGTCGCATTCTGGAATAATGGTTCGCTCAAGCAGTTTATCACCGCTTTTTATAAGGATGAACCGGCTTCCAAAGACGAGATTGCAGAACTTCGGAAAACTATTGAGGAATTGGATGAGTAGTTTTGGGGTGAAAGAGGTTTATTCTTATTGATAAAGAGCATATGACACATGAGGAAAGAGAAATATTTCTTGCACTGATTCATGAGAAAATGCCACAGGTAAAAGTTCATGGGAAAGAAAGGAAAAACAATTGAAAAACATATATCGAACCAGAGCATTTGTGGAATTATTTTATAGAGTAAGGGATTTTCGCTACATGGCATTATACAGAGTTTTTGTTGTTGCCATACTGTTTCTTTTTACATGTATGCTTCGAATGAAATCCACTGAACTAATGATACAAAATATGTGTGTGGCTGTGGTAGCATTTATTGCGCCGACATGGTTGATTGTTCATAACTGCAGGATTGCGGCAATGCGTTTATGCAAAAAGTATAAGATGGAAAATGAATTTGGTAAAGTAAATTTTTTGCCTGATAGTGTAGAAATTAACGATTTTTATGTAGAAAGCAGGATTGTGGGGTATGAATCAATCAGTAACTATTACAAATTGAAACACTATTATTTTTTCCTGATAATTACAAACGAAGTGATTCCCATTTTTGTCGATAAAAAATCATTAACGAATGAAGAAATGGAGAAATTAGAACTTCTGGTGCAACAGAAAATGCCACAGTTGAAGAATCAGACTGCAAAAACGATAAAACAGAGATTTGCTTTTTATAATCTTCATTCTCAAGGAGACTTGTATGGTATGTGAAACGCTGATAAATAAAAAATTAATGTACAGATTGTATGCTGCCAACCGTTTGACGAAAATATGCGTGCTCTTATTATTGATTTTGGTTAAACAGATGTTAGATATGGCATCTATAGAGTCAAATAAGAGTTCTTCATTCTTTCTCATAGGATTGAGCATTTGGGCAATCGTGGAGATTGTGGTGTATTTCGTTGACCAAAGGAGAGAAGCAGTCTGCATTTTGAAACAATATGATGTAAAGCAGTTTCGTCAGGTGGTATCTTTTGAAAAAGAAGTGATCAGAGTGACAAACGTAATCAATGATACAAATTTTGAAATTCCTTATGGCGAGATAAAAAAATTACGAAAGAAAAAGTATCTTCTTATTTTTCAGACAAAGGATCAACATATCATTATTCTTGACAAATTGCAAATGTCAATTGCGCAGCAGGATGAACTGCTTCGAATCATTCATAAAAAGATGCCGTGGCTTCGAGCCAGAGGTTTAGCGTAATTTGGGGCTAGAAAAAAGTTAGCCTGGACTAATTTGAGCAAGGAAAACAAGATGAAATATAAAATAATTGTAAACAAAATCCATTTTTTACACTTGTATTAGGAGTTTTATTTATATTTTATGCAGTGCAAATTTTTTCGCCAGAAGTGAGTTTCAAATTCATCTGCAAAATTTTAGTACTTCTGGTTTTGATTATTGTTTGTTTTATTGCACGTGATTTGTACTACATAGAACGTATTTGTCCAAAATCTGGAAAATCAAGAAATGGTCAATATATGCAAACAGTAATCTTCGAGGAAAATGATATATGCATTGGTACGAGTGAAACGGATGAAAGGGTTAAACTGGAATACCAACGGGTTTTGAAATGCTTTTCAAGTAAGCATTATTATATTTTTATGTCAAAAGGGGAAATGATGTTTTTTATTGAAAAAGCTGGGATTTCTGCAATAGACAAGGAAAAATTTATAAAGCTTTTAAATATGAAAATGCCACAGATAAAGCTGCCGGGTGGATTGCCAAGAAGTGTGTATGATGTTAGAAAATGATGTAAAATACCCTCATTTAGCAGACATAATTTTATAAATGGAATGGAGCGTTATAGAAAAAATGTCATATGTAATTGAAAGGGAAGTTTGAATCGAGGTAGCAGAGTATGATAGAAAACAATAATCAGTTTAAAAATATTTTTAATTACAATATATTTGATAAGTATTTTTCAAAAATATTTCCATGGTATAAGGCAGTGTATGGGGCAATAGTGTTTGGCGTAGGGATTTTGACCGTAATTTTTGAGAGATATGGTCAAAAAGGACAGGCAATATTTATGCTTGGAGGTGGAGTTTTTCTGCTCATTTTCTGGTATGCAGAAAAAAAGAAAGTCTGCAAAATGACGATAGAACGGTTTCAAGATCAATATGGAATCAGAGAAATCCATGGAAGCTGCATCTTTATGAATGAATATTTGTTATATCAAAGAGATTTCAAGCAGGAAAAGAAGATTTCATATGAGTCATTTCAAAAATTTTATGATTTGAAAGAGGTTTATCTTTTAAGGACAAAACTATATATGTCCCCAAAAAAAGTGGAACAACAAGCGGATAAGTTAGTAGTAATTTTTTTTGATAAAGAACATATGACACTGGATGAGAGAAAAAAGCTTCTTATGTTGATTCGTGAGAAAATGCCACAGATAAGAAACGGTAATAGATAATATTTGTAACTATAAAATTAAATAAAGAAGAACAGCCAATTATCATTGTGATGTGCAATCCCTGCTGTAACCATTTTACATAGGTTCCTGTTTCTCCTCTTTTACTACCATAATTTTTCTCCTTTATGTGTGATATTTGATTTGCAAATCACCTATTAAGAAGCATATAGTTTGAGGAATAGAAACCAGAAAGGGAATTTTTTATTTGTAAGTATCAAGCTGTACCAATAATTGAAGATTCGCGTTTTCATATTCATTGAATACAGAGGAATCAAAAGTTTCCGAGTCGAATTCCGGCAAATACCAGAGCTGGCTTAAAAAATAAGCATTTAAGTCCTGATCTTTAAAGATGTATCCGTGTCTGGCATAGATTTCATTTTTTGCCAGATGAATGATTAACGGAGGAACATTGCTAAAGTCGGAAGCCTGATAATATCTTGTATCTGTAGCATAAATCGGGTAAATATTCATGGAAATATCCCGGACTTCCATTACATTTTCCATATATCGGACATACTCCGGGTAAAAGGAGCAGTAGTCGTGATAGGTGTTCCGTTTTTGAAGTTCTTCCATAATCTGGCTTTCGTCCCAGTCATCGCTGTATTTCTGCAAAGATTGTTCCGGTAAATCGTTTTCTTCAGAAGAGGAGGCAGTTTCACTGGTTTCTGTTATCGCTTCATCCATTTGTTCTTCTGTTGAGCCATAGTTGTTGTATTTTTCATAGTCAGATGTCTGGGTATCTGTCTCGGTGTCAGATGTTATATTTTCTGATAAAAGATCGTTTTTCGTATCAGCCGTATGACCGCAGGCAGCAATCAATATGCAGCATGGTAATAAGATGCAAACTAAAAATTTTTTTCTCATGGTTAATCATTTCTCCCTTAATTTAACGTATAGGTTGCTGTGCTTTATAGAAATTCTTTTTCATAAAGTTGTTAAAATACAGATGTTATCTTATCACATTTAGCTTTGGTCGTATATAGTTTTGAAAGAATAAAAAACCTAAAAATATAGTTCATACTTTCTTGCATAAAAAAATAAAATACTGTAAACTTAAAATATAGTTTACAGATTTAAGCATCATACACATTATCTTTAGCATATAGGAATATCTGGTTAAGTGGAAGATTAGTATAGGGGGAAAGCAATATGAGCAGTAAAATCAAACAGTATTTTGCAAATAAAGAGAATCGTATCAAGTGCGGCATCATAGGCGGAACGATTGCATTGGCGGTCATTATTTTTGTAGGGATGGTGTTTATGGAGGAAAATGAAACTCAAAATAATTCCATCGAAACTGTTTCACAGACGGAAAGTGACACGCAGACAGAAGAAGAGACAGGATATTCTTTCGATGCGGGCGATCTTTACGATATGCGGCTGGATGCACAGACAATCGAAGATTATTATATGAAATCCTGTGGGGATCAGTTCAATCTGTACACGATCGATGAGGATGGTGTGCTCTGGGGAAGTGGGCATAATGAGTATGCGCAGATTGGACTTGGGTATGCGGACGAGGAATTTCATGAGGAAAAAAGTAAAATCGCAGAACACGTTGTGCATGTGGACTATTCCCAGAAAGATTTTGTTGTCTATCTGACGGAGGAAGGGAAACTTTATGGTCTTGGAAACGATTCTACCTATATGTTATTGCAGCATACAGAAATGCCAGTGGAAGATTTGGCATATCCGACAAAACGGTATGTCACCAGTCCGGCACTTTTGCTGGAAGATGTCAGTTATGCGCGGTGCGGACGTGATGATGTAGTTGCATTGAAAAAGGATGGTACAGTCTGGACATGGGGAATGATCTGGAATTATCAGAGTACGGGATATTGTATCACAATGCCACAGCAGATTCTGACAGATGTGAAGATGATCACAGGCGGATGGTTTAACCACGCCGCACTGAAGGAAGATGGAACACTCTGGACGTGGGGATACAACTTTAGTGGAAACTGCGGAACGGATAAAGCCACGATGATTGAAACACCGGTGCAGGTGGCAGAAGACGTGCAGCGCGTGTGGACAGGACTTTTGAATTATTCAGCCAAAGAGGATGATATTACCGATATGGAAGAATTCGGTAATGATTATGTGGATAATACGATCATTGAAAAAACAGACGGCACATTCTATGCATGTGGAATGGGTGTCGGCGACAAAAGTGTGGTATTGCCGCAATATTATGAAGTGTCGGAGCTTGACACAGTCTGCTCATCAGAGTTTCTTCCGCTGGACTGGGATGAAGAAATGTTGAACAGGAAACAAAGAGAATACATTGAGCGAAAGGAGAGCCAGAGCGAAGAGGCTGTTCTTGCAAGAAAAAATGAAGCTTTATTGGAAGAGATAGACAAAAACTACGATATGGAGAAACTGAAACGTAAAGTTCCTCGTTTTTCGGAGGATGATAAGATCAATGAGACATATTATAATGCAATCAAAACACTGGATACAATGGGATTTCTGCCGGATGGGAGATACTGCTTTTATATAGAGCAGGACGGCAGAACAGATGTGGAACGTTTTCAGGAACAGAGGGCACAGCATTATAGTCCGGAAAGAGTTGCGGTGGCAGATGTGGATGGCGATGGTACGGCAGAATTACTATTTTTTATTGAAGGAACTTGTGTGAGAGATTCGGCAGAATATGTCTATCGGTATTCAGAAGAAAAAAATGCTTTTGAACTTGAATTTGAATATTCAGCGGGATGTAATTATTATCAGAACGGAGTGATTAAGGCAAAGCCGCTTTACTCAGGTTTTATATATCAGGATGATTTTTGGCCGTATAGTGTATTTCAGTATGATGAAAATAAAAACGAGTTTGTGCTTACAGCCAGTGTAGAGGAGATACCAAAAGCCCCGGAAAATCCAGATAATTTTCCAGAGGAATATGATAAGGACGGGGATGGAAAAGTGTATATCATCAGTCAGGGAGAATCCGTTAAATATTTAGATGAACAAGAATATCTTGGATGGAAAAAACAGATTTTCTGGATGCCGGAGATGAAAATAGATTGGTGTGAATTAGGAAGCAATAAAGAGTTATTGGAAGAGATAGACAAAAACTACGATATGGAGAAACTGAAACGCAAAGTTCCTCGTTTTTCGGAGGATGATAAGATCAATGAGACATATTATAATGCAATCAAAACACTGGATACAACGGGATTTCTACCGGATGGGAGATATTGCTTTGTGGTAGAGCCGGATGGAAGAACGGATGTGGAACGGTTTCGAAAACAGCTGGAGTGTGCTCATGGTCCAATAAGAATTGCAGTGGCGGATGCAGATGGAGACGGTACAAATGAGTTGCTTATTTTGATTGATGGAGTTTGTATGGCAGATTTAGATGAATATGTCTATCGGTATTCGGAAGAAAAAAATGGTTTTGAACTTGAATTTGGATCTACAGCGGGATTTGATTATTATGAGAATGGGGTGATTAAGGCAAGTCCGCTTCATTCGATGTATAGTGACTATCAGGACGGTTTTTGGCCTTATACCGTATATCAGTATGATGAAAACAAAAAGGAGTTTGTGGAGAAAGTAAGTGTAGATCAGATTACTAGTGTTCCGATTAATTCTGATGTTTTCCCAAAGGAATATGATAAAGACAGCGATGGAAAAGTGTATATCATCAGTCAGGGTGAATCCGTTGCGTATATGGATGAAAAAGAATATCTTGCATGGGGAAAACAGATTTTCTGGATGCCGGAGATGAAAATAGATTGGTGTGAACTGGGTGGAAATTTGGCATGAGATGGACAAATGAATTGTTCTATATTCTTTTGCTTAATTCCATCACAGGTGCAATTGCCTATGGATTTTGGAGTGTATTAAAAAAGAACATGGCGCGGAGGAAAAAACTGAAATACATCTATCCCATGCTTGGAATTGTCGAAGCTTTTTTTATTTTTCCAATTATGTATAGTTATCTGAAAATTTCAACCCATGTTCCGGGAAGTCACGGAGCATATTATGGAACATTATTTTTGCGCACACCGTTTATTTACAATGTGCAGTGTGTGATCGCAGGAATATGGATCGTGGGTGCAGTCTGGAATCTCGCAAAATATGTAGTCCAATATTTGAAATTTCAAAAAGTGTTGGAGAAAAGCGTCAGCTTTCGTTTGCCGGAAACCGAAAAGAACAAAATAATACAGGAACTGGGAATGAAAGGAAATGTGGAACTGTACCAGAACTATGCAGTGACATCACCAATTGTCATCGGTTGGCGGCAGAAAAAAATCATTTTTCCGGTGCGGGAGTATGAAGAAAAAGAACTTACAACGATCCTGTACCACGAACTTGTCCATATCAGACAGCACATTCTGGAAATGAAGAAGGTGGGAATTTTCTTAAAACTGATATTCTGGTGCAATCCGATGATGAACGGACTGCTCCGAAGCATTGATATGTGGGGCGAGATTGCGTGCGACCGCTATGTGTGCAGTGAAACCGCATATCCATATACCGTGCAGGAGTATTACACCGTTGCGGTGGATGGTCTGGAACAGTCGCATCTCTGGATGCCGAAGATGGTCACCGGATTTCGGAAAAAAAACAATTTCAAAAGCCGGATTCTGCAAATGAAAAATTATAAGAAGGAAAACGATTTCAAAAGAATTGGCGGTATGACACTTGTTGTGTTCTTGTGTGCGGTCTGCATCACAACGACACTGGCATCTGGGTTCTTCTATTTGTTTCGCTATTTTTGTATACAATTAAAAATAATGAAAAATTAGTGGAAAAGCAGGATCAGAGAGAGGTAAATTACCAGAAACTACTTTCTGATATGACAGAAAAATACGCAGTTGTTGAAGATATCAGAAACAGCGTGGATGAAATTCAGAAAAAAGTCGAAATGCTTTCGACAGAACAAAAAGTATAGGAAAAAGATTGTTCTATATGGAATCAAATCACTTATTATCTGATGGATAGGTAATAAGTGATTTGGATTTTAAGGAATGAGGAAGGAAGAGGATTTATCCAAATCAATGGATGGGTTTGTGAAATGAATAGGATACAGCACAAAAAATGGATAGATACATTGGGAATAGGGCTGTTTATATTAACTTTGTTATATATGTGCGGTTTGACATCCAATAAAGACGAAATAGAGATTGAACAAAATGTAGTAACAGAGGATAAAATTCAACAAGAAGCAGATAATGAATTGCCAGCCGATTTTCCGAAAGATTTATTTTTTAACAGTGGAGTTGGTGGTTGGCGGACGTATTTACGATTAAACAGAGATGGCTCATTTACAGGAGAGTATTCAGATTTTAACGCATATGCAGAGGGCGATTTCCCCAAAGGAACGGTAACGATATGTGAATTTGAAGGTAAGTTTACGAATATTCAGCGGATGGATCAGTATCATTATACAATGTCTTTAGAAAAATTAGAGATATTGGATATTCCGGAGATGTGGATAGAAAATGGATACAGATTTCTAAAAGAAGATGAGCCATATGGTTTGGAAAATGGTGAGAATTTTACTTTATATATGCCAGAAACGCCAATAGAACAGTTGTCGGAAGATTTTCTGATATGGTGGCCGTCATGGTATTATTCGGAGGAGGAGACTGTCAGACCAGAGAAACTTTCCTGTTATGGAATGTGCAATGAGGCAATGCAATACGGATTTTTTTCTTATGAAGGAATGGACGCATTTGAGCCATATATAAGCAGATAGCACAGAACGCCAGAACCGACATTTGCCGGAACTGGCGCTTTTTTTATTTATGGACTAATTTTAAAGTCCCTTTATGAGACTTTTATACACATTTTGTTGTCTAATATATGTAAGATAAAAAAAGAAGAAAAGCGACTGTCTTACATTCACTGCGCGCGTGGAGAAAAGCATTATGAAAAAACAAACAGATGATCTTGTGAAAAGAGCGAAACGGCATGAGTCGGAAGCTTTCACAGAATTAATGCAGCTTTATATGACGGATATGTATAAGGTTGCGTATGCAATTTTGATGAATGATGAAGATGCCGCCGATGCAATCGGAGATACGATTCTGATATGCTGGGAAAAAATGAATCAATTAGTGAAGTTACGGTATTTTAAAACATGGATGACAAGAATCCTCATCAACAAATGTTATGATATCAGAAAGAAAAATCAGAATCTTATTTGTTTGGATGAGTACGAGGAACCAGCAGCCTGCGATGAATATAATCTGGAATTAAAAGAGGCACTCGCAGCGTTAGATGAAAAATACCGGATTATTATGATTCTTTTTTACAGCGAGGGCTATCGTATCAGAGAAATTTCTGACATTTTAAAAATTCCTGAAAGTACGGTGAAAACACGTTTACAACGTGGACGGGAAAAGCTGGAAGTTTATTATAAGGAAAAATGAGGTGAGATTCATGTCAAAAAAAGTGAGTGAAATTTTAAATAGTGATATTCAAGTGCCAAAAATCGTTCAGAAAAAAGCAGATGTCGCCTTTTCACAGATTCAATCGGAAAGGGAAACTAATATGGGTAAGAAAAATTTAAAAGTAACAAAATTGTTTGCAGCAATGGCTGCCTGTGCATCGATTATTATTGTTGCATCCACAACAAACAACTATCTCAACAGACCGCAGGAAGAAAAAGAAACAACAGTGGCTGAACATACGACAACAGAAAAAGAGAATATGTTTACCATGAAAGTAATGGCGGCACAGGCAGAAGTGACGGCACAGAAGCCGGTAGCAATCGCACAAAATGACAGGTTTGGTTATGCGATTAATGGGGACAGCGATATGAATACAGCAAGTTATAAAATTGATATGCCACTTTACTGCGAAGGTGAGAATATAGAAAGTGTAACTTACAGTATCAACAAAGGATATTTTGAAATAAGTGAAAATATTACCGATGATTTTCAGAGTGCTGTCGAGAGCGGAAAGCCATTGGATGAAAATAGCAATGGGTATCTCAATCCAATTTTTGATGATAATGGAGAAATTGCCATGCAGCAGGAAGTAAACGATTTTGTTGAATACACAGTTTCCTATGAAAATCAGCAGAAAGAAGGAGTGTGGGTAACCTTTTGTAATGATGAAATTCCGTTTTCAGATTTTGACAGTATTGTAGAACAAAAGAAAAAAACACAGGAGGAAGTGGCAGCCGCATATCAAAAACTTGTAGATGGAGTGGTTATTACCTGTACTGCAAATTATAAAGACGGCACAAAAAAAGGAGTAAAAATTAATGTTGGAGCTGCAGCGCTGACTTATGAAGAAATCGGAATGAACGTGGACGGAATGACTTTACAAGTAGAAGGAGAAGATAAAGTAGAACTTCAGCCAACAGATAAAAGAGCAGTTTTTACGTTTGAATTGCAGCCATGACAGATAAAATCAGTATTATTTTTTAACTGTGGAGCTGGTGGCTGGCGGATGTATTTGAGATTAAACAGTATTGAAAAAGATATATATTTATTTTATAATAAATAAAACTAAAAAAATAATTTCAATATTATAAATGAGGCATGAATATGAAACAAAGTATTATAAAAAAAAGATTCATTCGAAGTGCTTTGATCGTCATAATGATTTTCATTCTTTTCATTTTATCTTGCCAGAAAGTTAAGCCAAAGTTAATGGATGGAAGAACTGTATCACAATTTCCAGAAGAAACAACATCGATGGGATATGTGGATTTTCTGTTTGACTATGAGGGATATTTAGATTTGGTGGATGTATTACAAGGAGAATTTATTCATAGGGATTTCGATGGAGACGGTCAAGAAGACAGAGTTCTTCAATATTTTCTCCAGGACGGGAGAAAAATGTATGCAATCATATTTGGAAGTGGGGAGTTGTTAGAAATTGGATCATTTGAGAGCGCATGGATTGGGATATCCATTCTGACAGAAGATTTTAATGCGGATGGAATGAAGGATATTGTATATATTGGGCAGGATATGGGGAGCGATTATCCGGAAAGTGGAAGCAAAATTGCAGTTTTTATGAGTGAAAATGGAACATATAAAAATGTCGAATGGACGGAAAAGCAGACGACAGAAATTAGGTTTCCGGTTTCTTGTAAAAAAACAGATCATAAGTACGAAGTGAACATTTCCAGCCGCTGTTTGAATTTTGAGGAGTTTTATACAATTCCTGTTGATGAGAGAGAAGTGTATGATAGTTATTTTGTGGAGTATGGGGAAGATACGGGTAAAGAAGAAAATATGGCATGGAGAGCAGATGCCAGAGATCAAAAATTAATTTTATATGAGAAACTGTTTTATCGTCTGCCAGAGGAATTGCAAATAGAGTTAGAGTGGTCAGATGATAGATTTTTGGTTCATAATGTTAAATTAATTTCACAGAAGAAACAGGAAGAAAGAGCGTCTGCCAGTCGTGTGATTATAAACTGGGAAAATGAAGTTCAGTTTTTTGATACGGATACGCCTGAACTTACCGGAATTGTTCAAGACATAAATGCACTTGCATGGATAGCACCGCGGGGTGGTGCTGGAATTAATACAGAAGGAATCGAACAGGTGCAGGAGGAGAATGGTTATATTGCGGAAAGCAGCCGATATTTGGAGCAATATGATGAAATCATTGATACTGAAGGGTATGATACATGGGTAAGAGTTGTTCAAAAACAGGTTCGTTCTGAGACAGGAACCACAGAGACAGGACATGGGGATTATCTAATTTACAGACAGGGCGATAATGGATATCTGGCGGTGCAGTCTGAAATGGATAGTGCAAGCTGGACAGTCTGGGAATTACCGGGGTATGGGGAGTGGCTGGATAAGGAAGTAGCAATGTTTATAAGAATGGTAACTGGATTGTAAAAAATTAAAAAAGAGTTACTTTTGAAAAAAAACACACAGGACAGCTTAACATAGGAGCTGTCCTGTGTGTTTTTTCAGATCTTAGATGAAAAACCTAAGAATATTAATACTTTTTTTAATATTTCTATGAAATCATCCAATAAGAGAGTGAAACAGTTTTTCTCTCCACATTGCGGTGATTTTATGTCTGTGCCGGAGGAGTCTTTCTTCATCTGAGCGGTATCAGGTAAAGAACTGTTGCCGGATACATTGGCAGATCCGGCTATAGAAGCAGTTTCGGAAACCGGATCAGCCACAGTATCTGTAGATGAACCATCAGTGTTTGTATTACCTGATGCCGGTGGCACAGGTGTGGATGCCGGTGGTGCCGGGGCAGGTGGCGTCGGGGCAGGATCTGAAATTACAGAAAAATCCGCCGTTGCCGTTCCGGTTGTTGATTCAATGGCAATGCTGTGAGCTCCTTCGGAAAGACCGGCAAGGAAGGATGGAAGTAAAGTTATGATAGTACTTCCGGAGCGGGCAGTATAGTCTCTGTCCCTCACTAATTCAATATTATCTACCATTACCCGGACAAAGGTATCAAAGGATGCATCTGAACGAAATACTGCACCGGAGTGATTGTCTGGATTTTTGCTCACTTCTGCTTTGTCACCTTCCAGCATGACCGGTGGCTTATCAGGAACCACAGGCGGTATTTCCGGTTCCGGTTTTCCTTCAGGTGGAGTGACTGGTAATTTATCAATGACCTCACCAACTTCTACTATGGTATGACAATCTGTACATACCAGATCACCGGTATATCCGGTTTCCTCCTGTGTTGGCTCTTTAAAGCCCTGTCGCTGGAGATTCAAATGGCATGTTGGATCTATTTCTCCGTATTCCTCCCTACATTCTTCACAGACGGCTTTTTTCGTGCAGGTCGCCTGTCCACCGGAATGGACATGTTGTTCCATTTCCCCTTCGATTTGAAAGGTAAGGACTTCCCCTTCTATAGCAGTGACAGTCACTTTGAGTTTGTCTGTAACCTGAAGCGAATCATTTAAGCCAAGGGCTGCATCAGATTTAGTGGATTGTGTACCGCCCATAACTTCCAGTGCCCAATTTCCCGGTTTTCCATTTAGATTGCTTGGAAAGCGGATGTCAGGTTGTGCAAGATAACAGACTAAACCGGATTTTATGTTTGATGTTTCTGAATTGGTCAGCTGCTTCTCTGACTTATCATATTTGCTGCCATCTGTTGAGAAGTTTCTGTATTCCAGATACAGTGTCCTGTTCAGTTCCGGAATGCCTGCTTTATATCCGATACAGTCGTCAGTACCGGTGGCTGTGCCGCTGAGCTTTACTTTGTATTTACCCGGTTCTGTGATCGTCTTTAGAGTACTATGGTCTGTCCATCCCAGAGCCTCTTTTTCTTTGATCGAAAGTCCCTGTGGAACAGGTGAGATGGCATTTGCCATGGCAGACATGTAATAAACCGGCGTTTGACCTGACGAATTGTATAAATCCAGCAGACCAAATATATGCCCCATTTCATGGATCGGTGTTTTCAAGGAAACGATCGGTTTTCGATCTTCATTTGCCATATACAGAGTCGTGTAGTTATTTGTCACCTGGACATAAAATCTGCTTTGAAGCATCCTGCCATCACCAAGATTGATCTCCACATAGTCTGCATAATCCTTATAGTTCCAAAGCGGATCAGAGCGGTTTATCACAATATTTTGTGTCGTGTTTTTATAGATAACAGTAATGGAATCGATCTTTCCATCCCGGTTTTTGTCAAGATCCTCATAAGAATATGTCTTGCTGCCATCGTAATTCGTAATGGTGTTTCCATTCTGGATCGCTTTGTTTATGGCAGCAGACCAATCGGTGCGCAGTTCGTACATGCGGTAGGCTTTTTCTTTACTCGTTTTATAACCGATTTCATTATCATTGCTGTAACTGGCATAGTATCCGCGTTCATGTTTTAACTGCAGGGAACCGCCGTTATCAAACAGATAAAGACTATTCATGCGCAATTTGTCTGAGGACGCATTCCGGTAGTAATCGCCCACGGAATAATAGGCAGTGTTATAGGAATTGTCTATGATCTCCCGCACAGAGACACCTTGATAAATATCATTCACAAATTCATTCTCATCTGCAAATCTGGCAAATACGATTAAATTTGTAAAGTTTGAATCGGAAGTCTGTTCTGTATTCCCGGCAGCTGCGCCCTTTACGGACAGAGAGCTAAAACCGACATTTAGCAACAGACACATGGATATCAGCAATCCGAAAAATGTACATATTTTTTTCATACATATTCTCCTGTTTGTCGTTGAATGTTGCATAGGTTTTTATAGTTTCTGGAAAAAAGGCGTAGAGCCGTTTTTTATTTCTTAAAATTCGCTCTTTTTCTTAAAGTCGGATCCAAAATTCTCTTACGGATACGAAGGGATTTCGGAGTAACCTCCAATAATTCATCGACATCGATGAAGTCAAGCGCCTGCTCTAAGCTTAAAATCTTAGGCGGAACTAAAGTCAATGCTTCGTCAGCGGAAGAGGAACGTGTATTGGTAAGGTGTTTCTTCTTACAAACGTTCAATTCGATATCCTCGTTTCTGGAGCAGGAACCGATGACCATACCTGCATATACTTTTTCACCAGGTCCGATGAACAAAGTACCACGGTCCTGTGCAGAGAACAGACCGTAAGTGACAGATTCGCCGGATTCGAATGCGATCAGCGAACCAAGCTGACGGTAAGCAATATCTCCGCGGTAAGTATCATAGCCATTGAAAATGGTGTTGATAATACCATTACCTCTGGTATCGGTCATAAATTCGCCTCTGTAACCGATCAGACCGCGGGATGGGATATTGAACTCAAGTCTTGTATATCCGCCGGTCAGAGGTTTCATATTGATCATTTCACCTTTGCGCTGGCTTAACTTGTCGATAACAGCACCGGTATACTCATCCGGAACATCGACATAGGCAAGTTCCATAGGCTCTAATTTCTTGCCGTTTTCGTCTGTGTGATATAGTACTTCTGCTTTACTTACGGCAAACTCATATCCCTCACGACGCATATTTTCAATCAGTACAGATAAATGTAACTCACCGCGGCCGGATACTTTGTAGCTGTCCGGGGAATCGGTCTCCTCTACACGAAGGGAAACGTCTGTATTTAATTCGCGGAATAAACGGTCTCTTAAGTGACGGGAAGTGATAAACTTTCCTTCCTGACCTGCTAATGGACTGTCATTTACGATGAAGTTCATGGAAAGAGTAGGCTCGGAAATCTTCTGGAATGGGATCGCAACCGGGTTCTCTACAGAACAGATCGTATCTCCGATATGAATGTCAGCAATACCGGAAATTGCTACGATGGAACCAATATTTGCTTCTTCGACATCTACTTTATTTAATCCGTCAAATTCATATAATTTGCTGATGCGGACTTTTTTCTTTTTGTCAGGATCGTGATGGTTGACTACGACCGCTTCCTGATTTACTTTCAGGGAACCATTGTCGATCTTACCGATACCGATACGTCCAACGTATTCATTGTAATCAATGGTACTGATCAGTACCTGTGTCGGTGCTTCAGGATCACCTTCCGGAGCAGGAATGTAATCTAAAATGGTTTCAAATAATGGTGTCATATCTTTTTTGTTGTTTACAAGGTCGTGGATTTCACGAACGGCATAACCGTCTCTTGCGGAAGCAAAAAGGAATGGGCAGTCTAACTGCTCGTCAGAGGCATCCAGATCCATAAATAACTCTAATACTTCGTCCACAACTTCGTTTGGACGGGCTTCCGGGCGGTCTACTTTATTGACACAGACGATAACCGGGAGTTTTAAATCCAGAGCTTTCATCAAAACGAATTTGGTCTGAGGCATAACACCTTCAAATGCGTCAACGACAAGGATAACACCGTTTACCATTTTAAGGACACGCTCTACCTCGCCACCGAAATCGGCGTGGCCAGGAGTGTCGATGATGTTGATCTTTGTTCCTTTGTAAGTGATCGCTGTATTTTTGGAGAGGATTGTGATACCACGTTCCTTCTCAATATCGTTGGAGTCCATGACACGTTCAGCAACTTCCTGATTCTCACGGAATACACCACTCTGTTTTAAAAGTTCATCGACCAGTGTTGTTTTGCCATGGTCAACGTGGGCGATGATTGCTATGTTACGTACGTCTTCACGTTTCTGCTTCATAAAAAATCTCTCTTTCTTCTGTGCGGAAAAGAAATTATCTGGAAATAAATCCTGTCTTTTCCTATTAATATAGCTTATAAATTAACTCGAACCCATATATTCTATCACAATTTTATGAGAACGCAAGTAGGCAGCAATATTTTTTTTCAAAACAATATAAAAAACTTATCGACAAGTTACACGAAATTTTTTCTGGAAGGAAATGGTAAAACCATAGTTGTCAGGCAAATCACCGGTTGGTTCCGGTGATAAGAGGAAGGGAGAAAAAATTCATGGCAGATAAAATTTTTGAAAATAACCAGGTGTCAATTGTGGGAGAGATTGTTTCTGATTTCAGATTCAGCCACGAAGTGTACGGAGAGGGCTTTTATGTGGTAGATGTCGCAGTCAACCGGCTGAGCAATTTTATGGATTACATACCACTGATGATCTCAGAACGGCTCATTGACGTGAATGAGGACTATATTGGTCAGACCATATATGTTATGGGACAGTTCCGGTCATTCAACCGGCACGAGGAAAAAAAGAACCGTCTTGTTTTATCCGTTTTTGTAAGGGAACTGGAATTGTTAGATGAGATCGATGAGGATATCAAGACGAACCAGATTTTTCTGGATGGCTACATCTGCAAAGATCCGATTTACCGAAAAACACCGCTTGGAAGAGAGATTGCAGACCTTTTGATCGCAGTGAACCGCTCTTATGGAAAATCGGATTATATTCCATGTATCTGCTGGGGAAGAAATGCAAGGTTTGCATCCGGTTTTGAAGTCGGTGGGCATGTTCAGGTATGGGGACGTATCCAGAGCAGGGAGTATGTGAAAAAACTGAGCGAGACAGAGACAGAAAAGCGCGTGGCATATGAGGTTTCTGTGAGCAAAGTAGAATTTATCGAAGACGAAGAGTAGATGTTAACAGGGAAATTATTCCTGAGAGTAGATATTGACAGGGAAATCGTGCATTGACAATGGAATAAGATGGTGTTATGATTTACGCAATGAAAATATTGCTTGGTAGAGGTCGCGTGCTTTATGAGTCGCTTTTTGGATGTATCAGGAACAGTTGATAAGAAGCAAAAGGAAAGTACGCCGAAAGGGTATGCAGCCTGAAGGCATATTACTTGGGCATAAAGTGAAGAACTTTATGACTGTCATCTGAATGGAGATCATTTGAGATGGGGAGCTATCAGATTCTAGGCAGATTTGCAAAGATGCAGAATGCGTATAATATTAGAATTTTGAGACCGGCTCGTCAGCCGGTCTTTTTTTACTTTACTGTAGCAACATTTTTAACAAAAAAAATTGCAGTGCGTATAATGACGATAGGAGGAGAATGCAATGTCTATTTTTAAAGGAGCAGGTGTAGCGATCGTCACACCGATGAAAGAAAATGAAGAAGTCAATTACGAAAAGTTACAGGAACTGATCGAATGGCAGATCGACCAGGGAACAGATGCAATCATCATTGCAGGAACGACAGGAGAGAGTTCCACACTGACCATGGAAGAGCACAGTAAAGTGATCAAAGCAGCAGTAGAATTTGCAAAACACCGTGTACCGGTTGTGGCTGGTTCCGGTTCGAACTGCACAAGAGAAGCAATTTATCTGACACAGGAAGCAGAGGAAGCAGGAGCGGACGGAATCCTTGCAGTGACACCTTATTATAATAAATGTACACAGGGCGGTCTGGTACGTTATTATTCTGAAATTGCAGAGTGTACAAAGTTACCGATCATCATGTATAATGTACCTGGAAGAACCGGATGCAATATTCTTCCGGAGACAGCAGCAAAGATTTTTAAGGAAGTTGAAAATGTAGTAGCGATCAAAGAGGCGACAGGAAGTGTTGCACAGGCATCACAGTTAATGTATCTGACCGATGGCAGGATCGACCTTTATTCCGGCGAGGATGGAATCGTAGTTCCGCTTATGGCGATCGGTGCGATCGGAGTGATCTCTGTATGGTCAAATGTTGCACCTGCCAAAGTACATGGCATGTGCCAGAGTTTCTTTGACGGAGACTTACAGACTGCAATGAAGATACAGAGAGAGGCACAGCCGCTTGTCAGTGCATTATTCTCAGAGGTCAACCCGATTCCGGTGAAGAAAGCGTTAAATCTCATGGGAAAAGAAGTCGGAACACTTCGTTCTCCTTTGACGGAGATGACCGATGCAAATGCAGCCGTTTTGGCAGATGCGATGAAGGCATATGGCATTCTGGATTAATATAATGGAATGTACGCTTGGCGAGTATTCTATTATCATGAAAAATTGGAGCTGTTTCACAGCTCCTTTTTATGTATTATAATATTGTATAACTGCGAAACTCATGTAAAATGTAAATTTAGAATATGAAGATGAAACAAAAGCTTGAGAAAACACTGGGTGAGCCAAAATCGAACAAGTTCGATTGGTTCTTGCTTGGCAGACATGGCGTTAGCTATGGCTGGCATGCTAGTACCGTTGCGAGCGACACGTAGCGAAAGCGTGTTTTCGAAAATTTTGTTTTATCTTCATATCCTTTCATTGTATAAAGTTGAGTTTCGCAATTCACTATATATCAAAAAACAACGAAGATACGAAAGGCAGGACTTAGGATTATGACAAAAGTAATTATGCATGGATGCAATGGAAAAATGGGACAGACGATCACGGCAATGTGCAAGGATGATCCGGAAATTGAGATCGTGGCAGGCATAGATCTGTATGACGGGATCAAAAATGATTATCCGGTATTTCCGAATATCTCCGTCTGTGATGTGAAGGCAGATGCAGTGATTGATTTCTCAAATGCAAAGGCAGTGGATGATCTGCTCATCTACTGTGAGGAAAAACAGGTGCCGGTTGTATTGTGCACGACCGGTTTGTCCGAGGAACAGCTCGCAAAAGTAAAACAGGTCAGCGGACATGTGGCAGTCTTAAAATCAGCCAATATGTCACTCGGCATCAATATGCTGATGGAACTTTTGAAAAAGGCGGCTTTAACGCTTGCACCGGCAGGTTTCGATATGGAGATCGTGGAGAAACACCACAATCAGAAATTGGATGCACCGAGCGGAACGGCTCTCGCTCTGGCAGACTCCATGAATGAGGCGCTGAATGAGAAGTATGCCTATGTTTATGACAGAAGCCGGGAGAGAAAGAAGAGAGAGAAATACGAGATCGGAATTTCCGCAGTGCGCGGTGGAAATATCGTGGGAGAGCATGAAGTGATCTTTGCAGGACAGGACGAAGTGATCGAATTTAAGCACACGGCATATTCCAAGGCAGTTTTTGCCAAGGGAGCGGTGCAGGCGGCAAAATTCCTTGCAGGAAAGCCGGCAGGATTTTATGATATGAGCGATGTCATTCGGGCGCAATGATGAATGAAGTATAAATCAGTACACAGAATAAAAACAGGATGGTGACGGATGGAACAGACGGATTTACGCTATTTAAAAAGTCTTGCAAAGCAGTATCCGACCGTGGCGGCGGCCGCCACAGAGATTATCAATTTACAGGCGATTTTAAGCCTGCCGAAAGGAACCGAACATTTTATCACGGATATCCATGGCGAATATGACCAGTTTCAGCATGTATTAAAGAACGGTTCCGGGGCGATTAAGAGAAAGATCGAGGACGAGTTTGGGAGTGCCATCAGTCAGGCAGAAAAGAAAGCAATCGCCACACTGATCTATTACCCGGAACAGAAGATGGAGCAGGTGATAAAGACCGAGGAGAACATGGAAGACTGGTATAAGGTCACACTGTACCGTCTGATAAGGATCTGCAAAGGAGCGTCTTCCAAGTACACCCGTTCCAAGGTGCGCAAAGCGCTTCCGAAAGATTTTGCCTATGTGATCGAGGAACTTCTGACCGGAAGACCGGATGTATCCGATCAGGAGGCATATTATAATGAAATCATCCATTCGGTGATCCGGACAGGCAGGGCAGCAGAACTTGTGGTGGCATTCTGTAACCTTATCCGCAGACTTGTAGTGGATCATCTGCATGTTGTCGGCGATATTTTTGACAGAGGACCGTATCCAAACCTGATTATGGACACATTAATGTCACATCATTCCGTGGATATCCAGTGGGGGAACCATGATATTTCGTGGATGGGTGCAGCTGCAGGCAATCAGGCACTGATCTGCAACGTGATCCGCATTTCTGCAAAATATGGCAATCTGAATCTGTTAGAGGATGGATATGGAATCAATCTGGTGCCGCTTGCAAGACTGGCAATGAACCGTTATGACAAGGATCCATGCAGTTGTTTTAAGCTGGATTACCGGGAAGAGGAATACGATGTCCGGGATGCAATGCTCGATGAGAAAATGCATAAGGCAATCGCCATCATGCAGTTTAAGCTGGAAGGACAGATGATCGTGGGACACCCGGAATTTGAAATGGAGAACCGTTTACTGCTCGATAAGATAGACCTCGCAGACGGTACAGTCCTGATCGAAGGGAAGAAATATCCGCTCCGGGATCTGAATTTTCCAACCATTGACTGGGAACGTCCGTATGAGCTTTCGGCGGATGAGGCAGATGTGATGGAGCGACTGACTGCCGCATTTTTAAATTGTGAAAAATTACAGAGACAGGTGCGTTTTCTTTTTACCAAGGGAAGCCTGTATCATGTATACAATGGAAATCTTCTGTATCACGGCTGTGTGCCGCTGAATGAGGATGGTTCTTTTACCAAAGTCAATATTTACGGCACGGAATATGCCGGAAAAGCGTTGTATGATGTGTTAGAAAGCTACGCCAGAAAAGGTTATTACGCCATTGATCCGGAAGAGAAGAAAAAGGGATCAGACATTCTCTGGTTTATCTGGGAAAATAAAAATTCACCGGTGTTTGGCAAAGATAAGATGACAACGTTTGAGCGGTATTTTGTGGCAGAGAAAGCGACACATACGGAACCGAAAAATCCGTATTACCGGCTGCTGGAAAAAGAAGAGGTCGTAAATGCGATCCTCGCAGAGTTCGGACTATCCGGCCAGGAGGCACATATTGTCAATGGACATATCCCGATCGAGGCAAAAAAAGGAGAGTCCCCGGTGAAGTGCGGGGGCAAGCTTCTCATCATAGATGGCGGCTTTTCCAAGGCTTATCAGCCCAAGACCGGAATTGCCGGGTACACATTGATCTACAATTCATATGGTCTTGTACTGGCGGCGCATGAGCCTTTTGAATCCGTGGAAAAAGCTGTTTCGGAAGGAAATGATATTGTATCACATACGATTCTGGTGCAGCATGTTGTGAGACGGAAAACGGTTGCAGACACAGATAATGGAAAAGTGATGCGGGAAAATATCCGTGATCTTGAAAATTTACTTCAGGCATATCGTGAAGGAACGATTGTAGAAAATCCTTAAAAGTGTTATACTACATATATCTTACCATAATTTACCAGAGTAACGTATGGTCTGGGATAATATGATACCAAAGAAGGGAGTTTCTTATGAAAAAGAAAGTAATACAGATTTTATCCATTGCATTGTGCATGGTGTTGTTGTCCGGAAGCACTGTCACGGCAAATGCAGCAAAGAAATCATCAAATACAGGTGCATATCAGGCAGTATTTGATGCAGAATATTATTATAATTCCAACCCGGATCTTCAGGCGGCGTTTGGATATGATGCACAGAAGTTGTTCAATCATTTTGTATCTTCCGGCATTTATGAGGGAAGATCAGGCTGCGCTGATTTCAATGTTGCAATTTACAGAGCCAATTACCCGGATCTTCAGGCAGCATTCGGCAATGACCTTGCATCCTACTGTGCCCATTATGCGGCAAACGGTGCAGCAGAGGGAAGAAATGCAACGACACTGATCTCGGCTGGAGAGGGAGCACAGGCAGCGATTGTCCGTGGTTCCTGCACAACAAAGTTTGATCCGAGAGCTTCCAGAGCAACCAACATTGCAGTGGCAGCTTCCAGAATCAACGGTGTAGTCATTCAGCCAGGGGAAGAGTTTTCCTTTAACAAAACAATCTTACCAAGAACGGCAGCAAACGGTTATGTGGAAGCGCCGATCTATGTGAGTGGTAAACATTCAACAGGAACAGGCGGAGGTATCTGTCAGGTATCTTCTACCATGTATTCTGCAATGTTAAACGGAGGAATCCCGGCGACTGAGCGTCACCCACATTCTCTCCCGGTTCCATATCTTCCGGAGGGCAGAGATGCGACAATTGCAGGTAATTATTACGACTTAAGATTTGTGAATATTTATAATACGCCATTGCAGATTTCAGCAGTAGCAGATTTAAGAACCGGTACAGTCAGTGTGACATTGATCCAGCAGTAATTTATAAGAAAAATAAGAAAAGCAAAATACGAAACTTAAGTTCATTAGGTTTCGTATTTTGCTTTTCACAGAAAAGGGGGATTACGATGAACGGAAAAAAAGTTATGTTAACAATCCAGGGGGAGAAAAAAGAGTATCCGGCAGGAACAAGCTTTTTACGGATTGCGCAGGATTACAGCGATGCGTATCAGGATGATATTGTTCTGGTATTGTACAATAGGAGACTGCGGGAATTAAATAAGTGTGCAGATGGAGACGGAACCGTAGAATTTCTCACAACCGCAGACAAGACAGGGAAAAAGGCGTACCGCAGAAGCGTGACACTTTTAATGCAGAAGGCAGTCTATAATCTCTGGGGAAAAGGGAATATATCGGTGCGTGTAAAATACTCCATCGGACAGGGAAATTACTGTGAACTTGTGAAGTGGGAGAATGATACAGAGGAAGTTGTGAAAGTATCAGGAACAGAAATCAATAAATTAAAGAATGAGATGTATCAGATGGTAGTTTCCGATATTGAGATCCACAAGGAGAGTATCAATACGGATGACGCCGTGGCACTGTTTCATGACCTTGGAATGACAGACAAGGAAAAGCTGTTCCGTTACCGGAGAAGTTCCAGAGTCAATATTTATGAACTCGATCATTACATGGATTATTTTTACGGATTTATGGTGCCATCGACCGGATATCTGCGCTATTATGATGTGATCCCTTATGCGGATGGATTTATGCTTCAGTTCCCGGATAAGAATACGAGAGAGGTTGCACCGTTTGTTCCGACAGAAAAACTGTTCCACACGTTAAAAACATCCAGAGACTGGGGAAAAATGCTTGAGATCGATACGATCGGAGCCTTAAATGATGCGATCGCAGCCGGAAAAACACAACAGATGATACTGACGCAGGAAGCCTTGTTTGAGGAGCGTATCGGAAGGCTTGCCGAGGAGATTATTTCAGCAAAAGACCGGAAGTTCATTATGATTGCAGGACCATCCTCCTCAGGAAAAACGACTTTTTCACACAGACTGTCCATTCAGCTGGCTGCAAAAGGACTGAATCCGCACCCATTTCCACTGGATGATTATTATAAGAACCGGGATATCTGTCCAAGGGATGAGAACGGCGAACTGGATCTTGAATGTCTGGATGCGCTGGATGTGGAATTATTCAACCATGACATGAATGAACTGCTGGCAGGAAAAACAGTCAATCTTCCTATTTTTAACTTCAAGACGGGAAAAAGGGAATACAAAGATAAGCTTATGACACTGGGAAAGGATGATGTGTTAGTCATCGAGGGAATCCACGGTCTGAATGACAAGTTGTCCTACTCCCTGCCAATCGAGAGCAAGTTTAAGATTTATATCAGTGCGCTGACGCAGTTGAATATTGATGAACATAACTGTCTGCCGACGACTGACGGAAGACTGATCCGGCGGATCGTCCGCGATGCACGGACACGCGGAACCTCTGCAAAGGAAACCATTGCTATGTGGGATTCTGTGCGCAGAGGGGAAGAAAAGTATATTTTCCCATTTCAGGAAGGTGCGGATGTGATGTTTAACTCCGCGCTCATCTACGAACTGGCGGTTCTTAAAATGTATGCGGAACCGTTGCTTTTTGCCATTGACAAAGACTGCCCGGAATATTTAGAGGCAAAGCGTCTGCTGAAATTCCTGGACTATTTCCTTCCGATGCCGAGCGATGGGATTAACCAGAATTCCATTCTGCGTGAGTTTATCGGCGGAAGTTGTTTCAATGTATAAATACAATTGAAAAAATTTTCTTGCGAAAAAAATTTTCTTGCGAAAAAAATTTTCTTGCGAAAAAAATTTTCTTGCGAAAATTGAAGGAATAGTGTATATTAAGGGGCGTCGCAAAGTTTTTGCGGCGTTCTTTCAGTTTTAAAATAAGTAGGACAAATGATCGCGGCTGCAAGTGTCGAAAGACCGCAGGTGAGGAAAGTCCGGGCTTCACAGGGCAGAATGCCGGATAACGTCCGGTGGAGGCGACTCCAAGGAAAGTGCAACAGAAATATACCGCCGATTCTGGCTATGCCAGAATCTGGTAAGGGTGGAAGGGCAGTGTAAGAGACTACCGCCTTTCTGGTAACAGGAGGGGCATATGTAAACCCCATTCGAAGCAAGACCGAACAAAAGCGTTGACGTGGCCCGCCAGCTTTAGGTAGGTCGCTTGAAATGGCTGGCAACAGTCATTCTAGAAAGATGATCATTCGTGTCTGCATTTGCAGACGGACATAACCCGGCTTATCGTCCTGCTTATTTTAGATAGAGAAGATGTCAGCTGACATCTTTTTTTTTATGCCGGATTGTTGTATGATGGTGTAAGTGTAGAAATTATCATTGCGCCTGCAAAAAGTGCACCGCAATGTGTATACAAAAAAATCGTGGCAATCATATACAGAAGAAAGTTGAGGACGATCATGCAGAGTGATACTACCGGATCTTTACAGGAATTTCATAAGATATTAGAAGAGGCAGGAAAAAAAGGAGCTTCCGATATCCATTATGTGCCGAAAGAGCAGTTGCTGCTCCGGGTAGATGGAAGGCTTGTGGATATGACAGAGGAATGGAACGTGTCTTTTTCCATGAAGGAGCTTTTAGAGGCATTGCTGGACAAAAAACAGCAGAAAACATTCGAAGAAAATGGAGAGGTCGAATTTTCCTGTTCGGTTTTAAATAAGCGTATCCGCGTGAATCTGTTCCGGCAGAGTGGAACGTGTGCAATGTCTGTCCGTCTGTTCGCAGAGGAGATTCCAATACCGCAGATGCTTGGACTTCCGGAGGCAGCAGTGAAGATGGCTGGGAGGAGAAGGGGACTCATTCTTGTGACAGGTGCAGCCGGCAGTGGAAGGACAACAACGATGGCATCGATGATCGACCATATTGCTTCCAATTATGAGCGGTCGATCCTGACACTGGAAAAACCGGCAGAGTATCTTTTTCAGAATAGAAAGTCCATGGTGTTACAGAGGGAGATCGGCATTGACACCCGGTCTTATGAAGCGGGTTTAAAAGCTGCATTAAAACAGGATATGGATGTCATTCTGATCGGTGAAATGGAAGATTTGGAAACGATCTCACTTGCTCTGACTGCGGCAGAGATGGGCCATCTTGTGATTGCCGCACTTCCAACCAGAAATGCAGTGACTTCCATTGAACGGATGGTGGAATGTTTCCCGGATTACAGGCAGCAGCAGATCCGTTCACAACTTGCGGATGTGTTAACAGGCGTTATTTCCCAGCAGCTTCTTCCGAGACAGGATGGAGGCGGACGTGTGGCGGCGTTTGAAGTTCTTTTGGCAAACCAGGAGATACAAAGCCTGATAAAAGAACAGAAGTATTTCCAGGTACCGTCCGTGATGCGCAGCTGCAGAAAAGAGGGAATGGTTTCCATGGATGATGCCGTGTACGATCTTTATATGAAGAGCATGATCGACTCGGATACCGCGATTTCCTATGCACAGGATGGCGTGAGTATGCGCCAGAAAGTACAGTTATTTTAAATTATTATAGAAATCTAAAATGTTTCTTAAAAGACAATAGATGTGTTGACGCGATTTCCTTCGAAGCGTAACATAAAATCACTTGATAGGAGGTCGGAACAATGAGAGAGAAAATACAGCGTTTTATGATTGGAAGATATGGGGCGGATGAGCTGGCAAAGGCACAGAGCATTGCTGCACTGGTACTGCTTTTTTTGTCGATGTTCAGCCGTCTTGGCATTTTTTACTGGCTGGCGATCGCGCTGATGATCTATTCCACATGGAGAATGTTCTCGAAGAATATTTCCGCAAGATATGCAGAAAATCAGAAATATCTCAACTACAGATATCAGATGGCTGTGAAGTGGGACCGGTTCAAAAAGCATCTGGCACAGAGAAAAAACTACAGATTTTACAAATGTCCGCAATGTAAACAGAAAGTGAGAGTGCCAAAAGGCAGAGGGAAAATCTGCATTACCTGTCCAAAATGCCGGACAGAATTTGTGAAAAAAAGTTGAAAATAAAAGGAGATTTTTCCATTGTTTGGTTATATCAATATCAATCAAAAAGAATTATCGGAAGAAAGTAAAAAAATATATCAGGCATATTACTGCGGACTCTGCCAGAAACTCAAAACAAATTGTGGCACAAAAGGACAGATGCTGTTAAGTTATGATCTGACATTTCTGATCGTTCTGCTGACTGGGCTGTATGAACTGGAGAACACCGAGACAGAGTTTACCTGTCCGCTGCACCCGACGAAGAAACGGACGGCTTACATCAATGAGGCGACAGAGTATGCCGCAGACATGAACCTGATCCTGGCATACCAGAATCTTTTAGATGACTGGAAGGACGAGAAATCCTACACGAAAAAAGCGTTTGTAAAAATACTCGATAAGGATTATACTCGTATCGTGTCAAAATATCCAAGGCAGGTAAAGGCATTGGAAGAATTCATGCGCAAGACAGCGGAAGTAGAGAAGAATAAAGAGACGAATCTCGATCTTGTGGCAGGTCTTACCGGTGAGATGCTTGGTGAGATCATGTGCTGGAGAGAGGATGAGTGGCAGGAGGAACTGCGTACCCTCGGATTTTATATGGGTAAGTTTATTTATCTGATGGACGCATACGAGGACTATGATGCAGACCAGAAGAAGAACTGCTACAATCCGCTTGTATACATGGAAAAAGAAAATGATCAGGAATTTGATACATTCTGTAAATTGCTGCTGACAAGCATGATGTCGGAATGTGCCAAATCATTTGAGCGTCTGCCGATTTTACTGCATGCGGATATTTTGCGGAATATTCTCTACTCCGGTGTATGGAGCAGATATGAATACTTACAGCTTAGAAAAAAGAAGCTGGAAGAGAAAAAGACGAAGAGAAAAAAAGAAGACAGGAAAAAGTAACAGGAGAATTATATGATGAATCCATATCAGGTGCTCGGTATTTCACCGGGTGCCTCGGATGATGAGATAAAAAAAGCATATCGGGCTTTAAGCCGTAAATATCACCCGGATGCTAATATTAACAATCCGAATAAGGCACAGGCTGAGGAGAAGTTTAAGGAAGTACAGCAGGCCTATGATCAGATCATGAAGGAAAAACAGTCGGGCGGAAGCTTTGGTGGAAGTTATGGATATAACACCTCCTCCGCAGGTGGTGGAAGCTATCGGTACAATTACAGTGGAAATCAGGGATACAGAACAGCGAATGACTCCCCACAGATGCAGGCAGCTGCAAATTATATCGCAAACCGCTGTTATGCGGAAGCACTCAATGTTTTGAATGGTATTCCGTTTGCAGAGCGCAGCGCACGATGGTACTACTATAGTGCAATGGCAAATCAGGGAGCCGGTAACAATATCGTTGCAAAACAGCATGCGAGCAGGGCTGTCGAGATGGAGCCGAGTAATTTTGAATACCGTCAGTTTTTACAACATCTGGAATTTGGAGGTACATGGTACACCAGCATGGGTGATAATTATGACAGACCATATTCCAGTTCCGGAAGCTGGTGCCTAAGCCTCCTGTTTTTGAATATGCTGTGCAACTGTTGTTGTCTGCGGCCATTCTAGATAACTTAAGAAAAATAATAAAACCCCTCAAAATAATTGTCACTAAAGGTGAGACAATTATTTTGAGGGGTTTTATTATGGAACAAATTATAATGGTTGATCTTTGTCAGATGGAATATATTGTGCAATATCTTCCAATTTACAATTTAAAATCCGACATAAATCATTTAGGGTTGTTGTATTCATTGGCTTATTTTTACGAAGTTTATCAATGATGGAACTGGATATATGATGTTTGGTTATTAAAGTATAGGTTGTTTCGCTAGATGTCTCAAGAGTTTTCCAAAAGGGTGCATAGTCTATCAATGGAATTTAACCTCCATAATTTTCTATTATGTATATTAAGATGTGGTCTTATACTTGACTATAGTCTGAAAAATGACTATAATAACGGAAAACATAGTCATTTAAATGACTACAAAGAGAAAATGGTATAAAATGGAGGAAAAAAGTTATGAGAAGAAAAAAACGGAAAACTCATATTTGGGCAATGTTATGTTGTATTTTATGTTTGTTTGCTTTGATACCAGATATTCCGGCTAAAGCAACTGTGTCAAATGGGCAGATTATAGATATTACGGCGGATGAGGCGATTGCAACAGTGGATAGCTGGGTAGGACAGCAAAAGTATGTTTCCTGGAATACGGCATATGCAGGTGAATGTACTGCGCTTATACAGGCATATATGCAGTATTTAGGTTTTTCAAGGAACGAGATAAACTTAAATGGGGCAGATACATATTGGGATGGACGTGAAACACCGCCAGCAGGGATTACAAAAATTCAAGGTGCAATACCGCAAAAAGGAGACATTATCATTTATAAAAATAATGGACATGTTGCAATTTATGCAGATGAAAATACAACTTACAATCAAAATTATGCTTATAAAAGATATGTAACAAAAAATGGAAATTATTTAACAGATATAACGCAGGGACAGCAGTATTGGGGTGTATGGAGACCAAATTTCACAACAGATCATATCCCGGTAGGATATGTCGATGACGTTATAACAACAGCCAACACAGTAACAGTAACCGGATGGGCGTATGATCCGGATCGGTCATCACAATCTTTAGATATACATGTTTATATAGGAGAAAGTGATCAAAATAGGGAATTAGGAAAAGTTGGAACAGCAAATTTATCATCACAAGATGTGGATAATCAGTATGGAATCACTGGAAATCATAGGTTTTCAATCACATTTGAAACAAATCGAGTAGGAACACAAAAAATCTGGGTATATCCTATAAACATTGACAAGAATGGAAATACAGTAGAACGCCATGCTCATATTGAAGATGGAAAGGGAGTTGCAACAGTTAATGTTACTGGAAAAGTGTCATTGGTAGGAATCAGTTTAAATAAGACATCAGTGACTTTGAATAAAGGAGCGACAGATAATTTAACTGTAAGTTATAATCCAACTAATACAACAGATAGTAAAACAGTAACATGGTCAAGTGGAAATACATCAGTAGCAAAAGTAGATCAAAACGGAAAAATTACTGCAGTAAATAAAGGAACAACAACTATTACAGCAAAAGTCGGAAGTAAAACCGCAAGTTGTAATGTAACAGTAAAAGTACCATTGACGGGAATTTCGTTGAACAAAACCACATTGGCACTAAACAGAGGAGTAACAGAAACTTTAACAGTCAATTATAATCCAAGCGATACAACAGACAGCAAAACAGTGACGTGGTCGAGTGGAAATACATCAGTAGCAAAAGTAGATCAAAACGGAAAAATCACTGCTGTAAATAAAGGAACAACAACCATTACAGCAAAAGTCGGAAGTAAAACCGCAAGTTGTAATGTAACAGTAAAAGTACCATTGACGGGAATTTCGTTGAACAAAACCACATTGGCACTAAACAGAGGAGTAACAGAAACTTTAACAGTCAATTATAATCCAAGTGATACAACAGACAGCAAAACAGTGACGTGGTCGAGTGAAAATACATCAGTAGCAAAAGTAGATCAGAATGGAAAAATTACTGCTGTTGATGTGGGAACAACAAATATATTAGCAAAAGTTGGAAGTAAAACCGCAAGCTGCAGTGTGACAGTAAAAGCACCGTTAACGGGAATTTCTTTGAATAAAACAACATTGTCATTGAGAAAACAATCAACAGAAACATTAGTAGTAAGCTATGATCCAATTAATACAACGGATGATAAGACCGTAACATGGACAAGTGACAATGAAGAAGTGGCAACAGTATCAGGGGGAACGGTTTCAGCATTAAAAGAAGGAACAGCAACAATCACAGCAACAGTAGGAAGTTGCACCGCACAGTGTGTAGTAACAGTCGAAAAAGAAACTACAGAACCAGTGAAAAAGCCATTGACAGCGATCAGTTTGGACAAGGCGACACTAAATCTAAAGCAGGGAAGTACGGATACGTTATCAGTTACCTATGCGCCGGGAGATACAACGGATGATAAGACTGTAACATGGACAAGCGACAATGAAGAAGTGGCAACAGTATCAGGGGGAACGGTTTCGGCATTAAAAGAAGGAACAGCAACAATCACAGCAACAGTAGGAAGCTGTACCGCACAATGTGTAGTAACAGTCGAAAAAGAAGCTACAGAGCCAGTGAAAAAGCCATTGACAGCAATCAGCTTAGACAAGGCAACAATGAATCTGAAACAAGGAAGTACGGATACGTTATCAGTTACCTATGCGCCGGGAGATACAACGGATGACAAGACCGTAACATGGACAAGTGACAATGAAGAAGTGGCAACAGTATCAGGGGGAACAGTTTCAGCATTAAAAGAGGGAACAGCGACGATCACAGCAACAGTAGGAAGCTGCACCGCGCAGTGTGTAGTAACAGTCGAAAAAGAGAATACAGAGCCAGTGAAAAAGCCATTGACAGCAATCAGCTTAGACAAGGCAACAATGAATCTGAAAAAAGAAAGTACGGATACGTTAACAGTTACCTATACACCGGGAGATACAACGGATGATAAGACTGTAACATGGACAAGCGACAATGAAGAAGTGGCAACAGTATCAGGGGGAACGGTTTCAGCATTAAAAGAGGGAACAGCGACGATCACAGCAACAGTAGGAAGCTGTACCGCGCAGTGTGTAGTAACAGTCGAAAAAGAAACTACAGAGCCAGTGAAAAAGC
>ERZ1026856.293-NODE-293-length-34120-cov-5.705269_pt1 | contig 34120 bp, 29 predicted proteins | sample MGYA00380158_ERZ1026856 | MGnify/ENA primary metagenome ERZ1026856 (study PRJEB33269, sample SAMEA4719794) | human gut metagenome | biome: human-associated habitat; feature: organic feature; material: feces | place: Cameroon | collected 2013-10 ...
TAGGCAGTTTACGTCCAGTATGCAGGAATGCATTGACGAACTCCTTGGAGATGTTGACCATAGAAGAAGCCTCAGACTTCTTAACCTCATAGGTCTCCATCATATTGGCAGCCTCAGCCTGAGGCACCTTAGCAGCGGAAGAGATAACAGAAGCACACATGCTCCGGAAATCCTTGCAGGGATTGTAGGTGCCAACAACACCATCCTTGCCATACTCATCAACCTCATAGCTGGGATCATTCAGCATGGCCTTCATAACGCGAACCTCGTCCTTGCGGGAAGAACTGGTCTGGGAAAGACCTTCCTTAATTTCCTTCACGAGATCCTTTACAGATTCACTCATTTTCAAAGTCCTCCTTAAAAGATATATTTACTTATATATGAAGAATAGAATATATTCCTATTCATTCTTTAGTTGGAAAGAAGAAAGCAGGGCAAATCGGCTTAGGTGGTTTGCCTTTCTCTCTGATTAATTTATCAGTATCTCCAGGCTTCATTGAAGCTAAAAACTCAATGAAGTCATCTTTTTCAATAGTCTTATCAGACTTCTTATTCATAATTGCCCCCTAATCTATACGTTTAGGATTACTAATGTGTGAGCAATATAATACTTTATTACTCATGATCAGGCTTTAAATAGCCTTCGATCTGAGGATACCATTTGATGAGTTTATCCTCATCAATAACAACTCCATAGTCTTCCTTAAGAGCAAGAATAAGACCAGGAATAGTCATGTATTCTTTGTTGATGCAATCTGCGTAAGATTCCATACCTTTAAGGTACTTTTCCATCATCTCGTCATCAAAGCCGCATTTGTCTCCTAAGACGAGAATGCTAAGTAAGTGATGAACTACTGTGGCATATTCTACACCACTAGCTCTAGCTTCAGCCATACCCTGCTTAATTCTTCTCTCGATATTGAGCTGAGCAGCAGCAGGATTCATTCTTTTTTGTTTTTGAAATGATTTATTAGCCATGCTATAAACCTCCTTAATACGTTTAATTTGATGTATTTGACCCTGTAAAGGTTGATTATGAGGGTTGGTAACAGTTTAGTAAGTATATAAGGGAGTGTGATAGAACTATGCTTATCATGGATGAGTTAATCCCTTTGCGGTTATACCCCGCTAAGCGTAAAGTATTTGTACCCTTTAATGAAAAGGATAAGAAGCATGGATCGGCTATTTTTCTGATGGGAACTACCCAGGAAGAAAATGAAAAGCTCATGAATATGAGATATGTCTATGATCCGAGCAAATTGTTTAAATCTTATTACATTGACCGCAATGTAATGACTTATATTGATAGTGACGCTATCAATAAACTAGAAGATGAAGAAGAGGAAGAATTTGATGAACTTCAGGAAGCTGTTCTTTCTGAAGGCATTATTCATACTAAAAAGGCTAAGTTAAGTATTCAGGGTGGATCTACCATGGATACTCAGTTTATCAATGCTGTTTACAGCGATGATCAAATTGATGCTATCTGTAGAGATATTGGTCTTGCAGAATGCCCTGTAAAGACTATCAACGTTAAGGTCTATACTAGCCTTAAAATTCTTCAAAGAATGTCTCCTTATGAAGATAAATCTTATTCTTTCTCTGATGATACTACTATCCACATCCTTTCTCAGTTTGAGTATAAAGAAGAGGATGGACCTTATAAAGAATATTGCTTGAATGAGCTTATCTATTTCTTGCTTGCTCATGGATATCCTGAAGTGAATCCTGTATTCTTCAGAGCTATTGCTATGGCAATGTCTGGTCAGGTAGAATACTTCAGAAAAGAAAATGATGATAAGGAATTCAAGTTCAAAGATTCTGATAAAGAAGGTAAAGAGAATCTTTATCTTGCAGACTTGATTTATGATATCTATAAGTCTAAAGGTCGTATTGGAATCAAGAGAATTCTTAGTGGCGATCTTTCAGATATTAGGAAAGTATCTAGTGGTAGAATGGTAAAGCAGATTTCTGATCTGTATAATAAATATTATCATGAAGCTACTCTGACTGCTGAACAGAGAAAGAATCTTAAAGACTCTGATTATGGTCTTCCTGATAAGAAGAAGTATCCTATGCCTGATGCAGCTCATGTAAAAGCTGCTATCAGATTTTTCAATAAATGTGATAAAGAAGATCAACCTAGACTTGCCAAAGCAATTAAGTCTAAGATGAAGAAATTCAATGTAGATGCTAGGATTGGGACTGATAATGATCTTAGTAATTACATTACTGAATCTGCTGTTGAAGCTGAAAAGCCAGTAACAAACTATCCAGGAGTTGAAGCTGGTATTAATGGTGAGATCATCATGGGAAATCATGGTAAAGAATACTATGATGTCTTGACTATTCTCGATAGCTTTACGATGGATGAATTTAAGAAAGTGTCTTTCTATTCTACATATCAGGATAATAAGTATATCGAGAAGAGAATCATTCGTTATGATGAGAATGGATATCCTGAGAGCTTTATGGATGTCTATCATTTCCCCAGCAGTCCTAATGAAGCTCAAATCACTACTGGTGTAGCTTCTCATGCTAGAGGCCATCACTTTGTAGCTTGGATGTTTAATGAGCTCATTAATTCTGGATGGGCTGAAGAGAATAATGTAATCACTTATATTTGGCATGCCAATCCTGAGAATGCTGCCTCTATTAAGATTGCTACACAAGAACTTGGCTTTAAAGGAGATACTGAGCATCTTGATAAGTATGGAAGATATACTTTCAGATATCATGTAGATCCTCCTGCTACCAATACAACTGTAGCTATGCCTGAAATTGATACTGAATCTGGTTTGATGATTAACGAGTCTGCTGGATTTGTTTTCAATGAGGCTGATTCTAAATATGACAGAAAGATCAAGAAGTATCTCTATAAAGAAAGACTTAGAAATGCTTCTCAAGTTCTTTCTATATATGATCAGATTAAGTCTCGCAACTCTAAGATTGTGAAGACTTTTAGAAATGTCAAGGCCTATAAGGGGCTTAACCTGTACGTTGATACCTCTTATTATCATGAATTGTATCTCAAGAATGCACCAAAGAATAATAAGAGAACTCTGTATATGTATTTCGATTTTGTCTCTAGACTTATGGAGAATGAAGATGTGTTCAAGAATTATAGCAAGATCACTTACTTCTTCCCTGTTAAGTATACTAGAGCTGGTAATACAGTTGACAGCCTGCTTGACTGGAGTACTGATCTGAATATCTTCTCTGTCATGGTTTACATGCTGAGAAGAGATCCTGAAGTGCTCAAACGGTGGGCTAATAAAACCATTCTCTTCTTTGGAGATAATGGTTACTTTAAGATTGATTTCTCCAATTTCACTATGAAGAACCTCACTAAATTCAAGAAAAATCTTAAGAAAATTCTCTCTAAGGAAGAAATTCCTGATGTAGATGAGGATGAAGATGATCTGAGCCAGAGTGTTATTTCTTCTAAGGGAAATGCTTTTGGAGTTATCAGCAGTATTGAAGATAAGACTGGTATTGATATCAATAATGTCAGTGCAGTTGATGCTATCAATTTAGTTCATCTGTCTATGAATGATACTGAACCTAAGAATCTTGTAACTGCTCCTGAAGGAACTGCTATTCTCATCATTGATACAGATACTGAATCTGTAGTTAATGATATTAAGAGTGATGCTCTTAAGTGTAAAGAACCTATGGGATACTACAAGATGAGATAAAAATAAATAAGAGAGAGGATAAATTCCTCTCTCTTATTATTTCACTGCCAAAAAAGAGGAAGGTCGTAACCTTCCTCTTAAATGGAGATAGATGGATCACCTCCAACGTTCACGGGGACATCATACACACACAGCGTCTAACACCTTTTGAATCGAATGGGGCAAAACAAGGGTCTATCTTTATATAAATGTTCCTAATTAGTCGACGTACACGTTATGCATCGGGCTAGGAACAATGAACTGATTGCAAGTGGCCATCAGACCAATGATCTTGGAAACAGTCTCGAGAATGATAATATCAGACTCAATAGAAGAAGAGACAATACCGTCAAAACTCTGAGTTCTGATATTGAAGGGGCAGCCATACTCAATCAGAGTATCACAGATCTCCTCATTGGTCTTGTTATAGCCAAAGCTAGTATTCTCATAAAGCTTACCAATGATATATTCATAGCCAACCTTAAGAGAATCTACGATATCCTTAGTCATATTATCTGCATGACTACGGAACTTGCGAATAGCACTATATGCCATGAAGTTAGCACCAAAGCCAACACCATAAGTTGCAGCAGATCTGCAGTTCAGAACAGCATCCTCAACCAGATCACGCAGAGCATCACGATCAGACTGAGAGATGCCACCAATCATCAGCTCAACAAGGTTAGACTTCAGAGCATGAATACGGCGCTTAAATGTACCAATTACTCTAGCATCCTCACCATTGTTCTGAGCATTCTTCAGACCAGACTCAAGATAGCTCAGCAGATTATTGTAGACAGTAGAGAAAGAGCCATCAGGGTTCTTCATATCAACAGGATTGATGAAGCTAGTCTTAGAGTTGGTAGCAACCACCTGATCACAAGTACCACAGAAGTCCTGAATAGTATCTGGGGTAGGAGCATCACCAGTCTCTACATCATGCTTCAGAATTTCAGGATCAATGTATTTACGGATGCCCTTACCATTGCAGAGCAGGCAGATATCGGCAACCTCATCAGTTTGATGATAGCCTTCAATCACCAGGAAAGGCAGCTTATTTGCCATATCCTGCTGAGACATCAGATTAGTTACACTACCCATAATAGCACTCAGATCCTGAGACAGCTTAGGAGTAATGATAACAGTAGGAATCAGAGTAGCTTCCTGGCCCTTAACCAGCTTAGAATAAGGCTGAATAAGATTCTTTGACACAATAGCATCGAAGAGAACAGCCATCTCCTTGGTATCAATAGGATGCTGGAAGAAGTAAATACGAGGATGATCCAGAACAGCTTCGTTATTCTTATTAGTAACAAAGCAAGGATCACTGAAACCAGTATTCAGAGTCATACCGTCATAAGACTTGACTACAGTATCACTGTCAGTGGAAGCGCTGACATCGATGAAGACTTCCATACCATAGTCATTATAGATATCCTTAATGGTATTAGAGATAAACTCATTGCCATTAGTAGAGATCATAGAGATATCATAGATATCTTTAGGGGTAGCCTTATGACCAGAGCACTTGATATTGGCGCAGATCTCATCAATGATAGACTTGAAAGCATTCAGAATTTCAACAGGAGGCTTGTTATACTCTCTGCTGATATCCATGATTGCAGTATAGATCTCTGCAGACAGCATGACTGCAGAAGTGGTACCATCACCAACAGTCTTAACGATATGACGAGTAATAGACTCGACATCATCCTTGATGGACTGCTCAATGATACCATGGAAATAGATATTCTTCAGAATGGTATGACCATCCTTGGTATAGATATTGAAAGCATTCTCTTTCTTCACACAGGTATTAGAGCCCATAGGACCAAAAGAGTTTGCAAGAATGTCAGACAGTCTCTGCAATACATCATTCTGGATCTTATGCAGAGTATCCTTATCGACTACGTTCGTAATCATGGTATTTTTGTTCATAATCATTTTCCTTTCTTATCCAACCGGATCTTTAATTTCAAGAAATGGTTTTCTGACAATAGTAAAACTATTTACATCGCCAACTTGAAGCAGGATTTCTTTAGGGAGAAGTGAATCATCATCAGAACTGAAGTTCTCCCTATACCCAAGAATAAAGAAATCTACAGTAACGGGATCTGTAAATTCCAAAGTTTGTTTTACATCTCCTAAGATAATTCTTGTGAAATGTAAAGTATTCACTTTATCTCTAGGTGCTGTAATTACAGGCACCCAGGGAAAATACTGTTTAATAATCCGTTCCTGGTATTCATCTTTACAGAGAACCTTAGGCCTGATTTCATTAGCCATATTATGATAGGTCTCAAGTAAAGTCTTCATGCAAGTGAAGATGATCTTCTTAGGATGATCATAATCCTCTTGTTTGACTTCCATACCATCAAGAATAGAGGTTGTATCATACATCCTTCTAAATTTGAGCTCCTCAAGTGAGTCATTTCTATCAGTATAGGAAATCAAATATGAGATTTTCATGTCTACTAAGGCTTCAAAGTCAAACAGGACTTTATTGCGCTTTTTATCGTTATTTGTGGATTTTTTATCCATAAATTCCACCTCGATTCTAAAAAATAAAGGGAATAGACACTTGATCTATTCCCTTTATAAATATTAGTCGATATCATCCAGAGTAGCCGGAGTATAAGACTCAGAGCTACTATAGCCATTGCTACCAGCATTGTTGAAGAAGTTGGTAGAGCTGTTATAGCTAGAACCTCTATTGGAAGTTCTGTTGGCTTCAACACCAAGCTTCTCAGCAATAGAGCTCAGGTTATTCTTAATGCGGTCGACATCATAGCGCATATTGTCACGCACAGTATGAGCAACAGCATAAGTCATAGCCTTGCAGTACTCTTCACACATGAGAATCATCTCCTCAATCTCCAGATTGCGATAAGTCTCAGTGTCCTTGGTGAAATCCTTACCACCATCATATCCACGGATTGCATAATAGAAGTCGGACTTGATCTCATATGCAATCATGCTGGTGACATTACCAGTCTCATCCAGCTTACGAATGACAATGACAGGGTTCTTAGAACCAAACTCAGAGCCATTGGAAATAGTGATGATACCAGTACCACTGGGAACACCAGCACCATTATACAGAGCAGGATCACGCAGGAAGTTTCTCAGCTCATTAGCAAAGATCTTAGCCTTAGAATGATTCAGATAAACCATGATACCGGCATCCATATCGAATACCATCTCGTCAGTGTTCTCCTTACGAGGGAAGATACCGATACGCAGCATCTGCTTCCACAGAGACATGGAGATGCAAGTCTTATCAACGGAAGACTCACCATTGTTCATGCGATAAGCAGAGAAAGTGACAGGATCAAAGGGCTTGTTTGCATCCTTGTTGTTAGAATAATTACCGTAAGCCATAATAAAATTCTCCTTTATAAAAATATTTGATTTATTTGAACAGGAATTCCTTAGAACTGCAGCCAGCTGCTCCCTTATGGCCACCGCCCTTGGGATCAAAGTGAGCTGCAATCTTGGAACAATCCACTTCAGGATTGCTAGAATAGAAACTGTAGTTGAACAGCTTTGTCTTACCATTATAATTATAAATGATAAGTACATCATAGTCCTTCGGAGCTTCTTCTCCAAATACCATGCTATTACCAAATGTATTCATGATAATAGCTTTGTATCCAAGAACATCTCTTTCATATGCAGCTTCATTACGATTCGACGCATTAGTTGCATCAGCATACTTCTTTGCAATGCGGCCATCTTCGATGATCTCACCAGTGAAGGTGTACATATGAATTCTATTCCAGAAGTTGCTATTAAATGTCTTTGTTCTACTTCTCTTATCAGGATAAACGAAGAGACTAGTACTATGAATCTTACATCCGTAGTTAAATAACACCGGACGCTCATCATCTCCATATGCCCATCTATCATATCTATCAACATACTGAAGATATGTAGGAAGGGAATCAAGAATGATATCATAATCTCCAATAGATGCAGAGAGTCTCGTAAACTCATCATTGCAATAATGGATATCGATATCCATATCAGAATCTGCAATTACTTTAGCAATACTGGTCTCATGTGAAAACAAGAATGCAAAGTACAGATATGTCAGAATAGTTGCAGAGAATCTTGTATCAACAAAGTACTCAAGATTCTTATAGGAATCGAGTTTGGATTTGATATACTCATCTTCAATTGCTTCGGCAGAAGATTTATGATGATCAATCCAAACAACAGAATTGGCTCCTTCGCAAATATCAAAAAGAGCACTGATAGATTTGGTGGTAAAAGAGAGGTCTACAATATAGACATCTTTTCCTCCATAATCCTTTTCAGAGAATGCTTCATCATAGCCTCTCATAATGAAATCAGAAGCTTTCGGATGAGCATTGATTCTCTCAAGGTGGCGATAGACATGGAAAGCAGAAGCCTTTCCATCCATATCATTGTGGTGATAGCAAAGATACATTTACTTCTCCTCCTTAGAATTATCTTCTACTACTTCACTAAACCCATTAGCCCAAGTATTAAACTTGAACCGATAGATTGGTTTTCTAAATTTCTTAACCTCATCTTCAACCATAGCGGGGCATCTATCTTTAAAATATCTGACAGCTTTCTGGTTGCATTTGAGGCAGTATATTACAAATCTAAGAGCTCCATCATTTTCTTTTCTATAAGTAAATCCTAAATGATGAAGATCTTCATGATTAGCAAGCCAGATTAAATAACTTCCAACTGCTCCAGTTGAAACATTCTGGCCATTGAAATTAATGCATTCTACGATGTCGGGTTTTTCTGGCTTTCTGGTAAAAGGCCACATAAAACCACCTCCATAAAAATTTTAAGAGAGTATGCTAATTAGCATACTCTTAGTAAAACAAAACATGAACTACGACTCGCTTACTAATTATATGCTCTCTTCATACGCTCACAAATATAGTATATGATTTAATAAAAGGTTAACCCTCTAGTAAATATTTATCAATAATTTGTTAGGAGAATAATTTATGGCAAATGCTGATTTTTATGAAGAGTTGGATTTGCGATATCCGGAGATTGCAGTTTGCATTGAAAGGATTGATCGCACTAATCCTGGAAAGAAGAAGTTTTATATTCCTGTATTGACTCCTAATCTTGATACTACAAGTCTTAAAACCAAAGTAGAAACTGTCCATCAGAATAGCAGCAATATCATTAATGAGAATGGGCCTAATATTGAGAATGTCAAGATTCAGAACTATATTGAGATCTATCTTCCTAAAGAGCTCTGTGCTTTTGTTGGAGGAGATTTCAAAGTAGTAAATAAAGGAGATATGACAGTAAAGTCTAATGGTAGAATTACTATCGGTGGTTCTACTGGTATGGGTGGCGGAATGGGACCTCATAGTCACTCTACTCTTAGCGGTGGAGGATCATATACTATTGATGGTGCTGAAACTACTTATAAGGGAGTTCTCAATAGTATACCTACAGACAAATATAGATATATTGAAAAAGGTTCTAAATGGATTGTGGTATTTATTGGTGGAGACATCAGTAAGCCTCAGATCATTGGTCGTTATTACGATCCACAATAAAAGAAAGACTGGAGATTAAATCTCCAGTCTTAATCTTTTTTAATAGTTATCGGGTTTGATGTCAGGATAATTGACATAGATGCCATAAGTCTTAGACTTATAAGTGACAGACTTGGAAAGTTTCTCACGAAGCTCTTTGAATCTATCAATAGAATCAAACCACTTCTTTCTTTCCTTCTCATCAATATCCTCAGACTGCAAATAGTCTTCCATAATGCTCAGACGAGTATTGATCTGTCTCATCAGATACAGAGCATCATCCTCATCTTCAACATTACGGATTCTCATAGAAATCTCATAGTAATCATCATCAAGAGATCTGATAGAATCATATCTCATTTTTCTCATACGAGCCTTAACTTTGTCCTGAACAGACTCAAGCAGCTCAGTATCATCAATTCGACGAATTCTACGAGCGATATTCTCCATCTCTTTTTTCTCAAGAACAGAGCCAGCCATCTGCTTAGCTCTAGCCAGAGTTCTAAGAGCTCCAATACGTCTGAATTTCAGACCTTTATAGAGTCTCAGAGTCCAAGCCATAACAGTAAACTTGCTGATATCAGAATCGACATACAGCTTGCTGTTGTTCTTAACGATCTTCTTCAGAGCGTTATCAAGGCAGTCGGAATAACCGCAGCCACGAACAAACTCATCAGCCAGAATCTCATCTTCATTAGTGGTATAGAACATGGATCTATCCTTAGAGATGAAATCCTTAATGCCATAAGCAAGAATCTCTTTATAATGAATAGAATCAGTCATAGAAAGAGTTTCTTTATTATCTGCCAGATAAGAGTTGATATAGTCTCTAGCATTCTGCAGAGGAGTGGTATCATTAACCATATGACCAACTTCATGCAAAAGAATAGCAGTCAGCTCCTCAGGAGTCAGACCGAGTAGAGGATCAAACAGCTTGGAATCCAATTCGATAGAATAGCTCCAAACTCTAAGATCATTATTGCTCATATGACGATCATCGGTAATATAGTCATAAACTTTATTGGGATCAATATTAGCAATGATCTTCATGCCGAAAAACATCTTGTCAGTATTTTCGGTGTAATAGATATTCTCGCAATTACTATCGAAGAATTTATTGCACTCTTTCTTCAATTCATTGAGGTCAGAAGCATTTGCTTTTCCTCTAGCAATAATACGAGAAAAGATATCATTAAACGGAGTAAAGTCATAATGAATTGTTCTCATCGTTTAGTATTCCTCCCTTTATAGAAGTTTAAACTCCCATACTGTGGGAGTATTGTACTTATTTAATTGTTAGACACCATAATTTCGATTAGATATTATATATGTAGCCTACCCACAAAAGAAAGGAGAATAATAAAATGCAAATTAGAGTGAAAACTCGTGCAGTAGAAAAAGTATTCGAATTTATCGATGATGAATTAGACAGGATTTATTATCGAAGTAAACAAACAGGTCCTGTCGGATATCATCTTGTTGGCTTTGCAGGGTATTTCACACTGCATACCTGTAAACCTGGTGGAAAGGAAAAGGTATCGAAAGCTTACGAAAACCCATTTGATCCGATATATGAGCATATCGTCAAGCAGAGATACAAGAGACCCTTCTTTTGCCAGTTCTACAATAATGGAAATGATATCTATATTTCTCTATACAAAAATAAAGAAATGGAGGATAAAGATAAAGTTCTGGTATTGGAATGGGATGACCTTATCAATCTATGGGTTGTGACTGTTCCTAACGTCCCAAAAGTAAATGTGGTCAGATTCTGGTTGTCTACCAGTATGATCAAATTTACAAATGATTTTGATGCGCTCATGAGCGCATCTAATAGACTTGCTTCACTTGTGTTAACAATATTTGCTGATGCTCAAGAAATAGAGATAGTCAGCAAAGGTGTTTTGCCTTGTGAAGATCAAGTGAAAAAGGACAAAGAAAAGATTGCCAAAATGAAGGAGGCTGAAAGACGGCGCAAGATAAATGAATTCGCAAGTAAGATGAAAAAGCACCTGGATCTCATAAAAGAGGTGCGCAAAAAGCATCTCAAAGAAATTGATTATCGTAAGAGAAAGCAAAAATTTGAAGATTTAAGAGAAGAGATTAAGAAGCTTGATTTCAATAAATGCTCTTACGATGAACTGAAGAAGCTTTGGACTGAAATAAAAGGATGCAGAAGGGATAGTAATATCTTCTTAAATGAAGATTTATGGGATCTGTATACACATCTTCGTGCTAAAGATTCTTCAGTTGTTTCTGACTTCATCTTCATCGGCACAAATATCTATAAGGATAATATTAGAAATTATCCTGAAGGGTATAAGAAAGCGATAGCTGATGAAGCATACAATAGAGATGCTATAAAGTCTGCTTTTGATGAAGCAGTAAGGAAACTCTATATAGCTCCATCTGAAGAGCTCTTTAATCTTTTCAGTGAACGCTGCAATACTCTTAAGAAATTGATAGAAGAGAAGAGTAAGCGTAAAAAAGTTGAATCGTTTGGAGAAATTCCTTCATATGATTTCGAATATTCAGATGAAGAACTCTTTGGAAAAGAAGAGGATTATCATATTCATGATTCAGATGAGGATGAATTTGACAAAGAGGATGTAAATCTTCCTTATCTGAAAGAGCGTAAAGAATTCCGTTATACGGATGGAGAAAAAGAGATGATGAAAGAATACAAGGATATGATCTATGATGCTATCCTTGTAGATTCATTTGATTAAAAAGAGAAGAGGCTACCCAAATGGGTAGCCTCACTCTTAAACCTCTTACGAGATTATTTTTTACTGATGCTGGATCAGGTTGAAGTCGGACATGCCACGAGTGCCGATAGGATCGTCGTTCGGGGCAATGTTGGTCAGACCAGTCGGGTTCAGAATCTTGATACGGCCCTGAACAGGCTGATACTCCACGAACTTCCAACGCTCGAAGGCATGGATAGCAGGCAGAGCATAGTTCTTCATGTTCCGGATCTCGTTGGAGACATACATCTGATAATCGTAGATACGATAGATGATACGCTCGGAGTTTCTCGGGCACAGAATGATGATCAGGTTGGAGTTACCACGCAGCTTATCGGAGCCGATGAACTGATAGACACGCTTGTCGGAAGTGACAACGGTCTTAACGAAGTCCAGATCGACAGGACCGATGTTGCTGGGAGTGGAGTAAGTGTACTCGGTAGGAGTAATCTTGCGGACCAGCTCAGGAGCACCGAAGATAGAGATAGTCATGTTGGGGTCATTCAGCACCTGCATCAGACCAGTGACAACGCTATCCAGGTAATCCATGAAGGTCTTATGACGCCACTCGACATGGTCCAGAGCGTAATTAGCGCGAGGAGCAAAGTCGAAGGTGGTGGCGAACTTGCACTCATCAGGCATCGTGATGAAGGACTCATCGAGCTTGTCGTGAATCTTATCATCCTTGTAGTTGCCCAGAGCCAGGCGGATCAGGCTCAGGATCTTGGACAGCTGGTTGATCTGATACAGAGCGCCAATGTCCTTAACCTCCTCAGGAGACACGGGGACATTGATGGGGTTGGCGGACGGAATCTCAACGATATCCGTACGGACAGACCAAGAGACAGAGCAAGTGGGCAGCATAGCAGAGCTGGTGTCGAAACGAGCATTCAGACGAATCTGATCGACAACGCCATGCATAGAAGCCAGAGCGAACTTGTTCTTCTTCATGTAACCAGAGATGACGTCCTTGTACAGCTTGGTAGAAGTAGCAGGATCAGCAGCACTCTGGTCACGGCCCTTGACCTCAATACCCTGCATGATGGTACGATCGTACTCACCATAAGCAGGAGTGAAGTCCAGATGGGTGGGAATCCAGCAGGCGACCTCACCATCGGAATCGACAGGCTTGCCGGTCTCGGGGTTGATATCGCCAGTGCACAGATAGACAGACATATGGACAGCAGAGATGTAGGTCTCGATGCTCAGGTTCTCATCGCCGGAACCACCGATAGCGGTGATAACGTCGGTAGCCTCAGCCTCGGGCAGAGTCATCTCAACTTCCTTGAAGGGAGCCGTTGCATCAATGGCATCCTTCATCTTGTACTGTTCCTTCCACATATCGATCTCGTTACCCTCAGTATCGATCAGGGTACGAGTCTCCATGGAGATAGTGAACTTGGGTTCCTTAGCAACGACCTTGGGAATAGCACCCTTGTCGAAGATGTTGTTCATAAGAATATTCTTATGAATGGGGAAAGTCATACCAATGACAGGGTTGTAGCTGGCCAGGTTGGCATTTTCCAGGACAGCGTTGGCATCGTTATCAAACTGTGCCTCAGCCATCTCCTGAGCATCGTCAACCAGGGAAGCATCCTCACCCAAAGCATTGACCTCGGCAGCGACCATGTCGGCCTGACCTTCAACGAAGAAGTTCTTCAGGGCCTCCTTGGAAGCACCCAGCATCATAGCCTTCTGAGGCTCAGAGAAGAGATCAATACCGGACTCGGCCAGAACATCGCTAACGCACTCCTGGAAAGCAGCAGCAAACTTCTTAATAGGATCATTAGCATAGCCCTTGCCCATGCCGGCAGTAGACTTGCGATCACCAATAACAGGCATTTTTATTTTCTCCTTTCGAAAAAGAATATATTTGCAAATATACCCTTCATAAGGGATATTTTTAATATATTGTTAATTTTTACATTTTGATAGCGGCCTTATTTAGGCTCTTCTTTGCCCAATTCTTTATAGATTTCTTCAAGAATATCATTAATTCCTTTCAAAGTCATAAGGAATTTGTTATAATTGATAGAATTCTCCATATAAGACTTGGTAGAGTAGACATTATTCATATAATCAGTCACCATCTGTCTCAGATCGGCAAGCTGATTACTGACAAAATTAATAGATGCCATATAGGTATCATTAGTAGGGATATCATTAAGACGATCAATCAGAGAAGAAGTGGTATCATAGATCTTGCCGAAGTTAGTTTTGAGTTCTTGATGCTTGATATCAATCTGGTCTTGAGTAAGATCTTTAAAAATCTCCTCTTCCATACCACGATTATCATCAGCTTGTACAGAACCATCTCCACCACCAGTATCAGCAGATCCACCATCATCACCTCCACCTTCTCCTCCATCACTACCGTCTCCCATATCTCCACCGCCTTCATCGCCTCCAGTGAAATCTTCAGGATCTCCTCCTTCATCACCAGAGCCTTGGTCTCCATCACCGCCATCATCCTGAGTGAAATCTTCGGTATCATCACCGGTATCTCCACCCTGATCATCAGCAGGAGGATTATCTCCAGTATCTTGTGCTCCTGTATCATCTCCACCATCATTTCCAGTGGGGCTTACAGGCTGCATATCATCGACTGCTGTATAATCAGCACCACCATCTTGATCAGCATTCTGATCTACAGGCTGGCCGTTTACATCAACTTCGTTCATTTTGCGAAGGTAATCTTCATTTACAAAGATCATTAAAGTACCTCCTTTTATATAGACTACTTAATCAAATGTTTAAGGCTCATATCTATACATTTGAATCCCATAAGGGTCAACATATCGGTAATTAATGACATTTAGGAGGTATACATATATGCCTAAAGATAATGCAATTGGTTATGTCATTCTGGAAGGAATTGACATGGAACCTAATATGAAAATTGTTAAGCAGGATCGTCATACTGGTAAAGTTATTGGTTCTGCTATCTTCCAGGAAGCTGAGAAGCAGAATAGAAATGGCAGATGCTATCTGACTTCTGACCTTCTGAGAGAATGTAACTGTGCCAGAACTAAAGAGTTGCTGAGAAGCAACACTTTTTATTCTGAGTGGTGTCATCCTCAGGGAGACATGGTTCGTCAGCAGACCATTGATCCTAAGTGTGCAGTTGCTCGTATTCTGAGTCTGGAGATGGATGGTACTCTGGTTAAGGGTACTTTTACTCCTATTAATACTCCTCTTGGTATGGGCTATAATGCTGAACTGCTGGAGGGTGTTCTTCCTGCATGGTCCCTGAGAGCTCTTGGTTCTCTGGAAAGCATTAAGGGTAGAAACGTTGTCACTAATCTGAAGATGGTTACTTATGACAGCGTTGTTTATCCTTCTCATGATGTAGCTTATACTCAGGGCATCACTATCTCTGAGTCTACTGGTATTGCTACTCCGAAGACCAGTCTGCTAACTGAGTCTGGTGCTATCAATACTGATTTCTCCAGAAAGTTTAACTCCGAAGCTAGATCCAAGTTTGTTGAGTCTGGCGAGCTGATTCCTATTATGAATCAGGAAGTTCTCTCTTATATCAAGAACGAGTCTGCAAATGTCAAGAGTATTCTTGAGCAGATGGATGTCTTCTATGAGAGTGTAGCTATGGTTGATAAGAGCCATGTTAGACTTACTGGTAAGAATGGCGATGTATTCGTTGTCAATCTGGAAAGCTATATTCAGAATGAAATTGATGAATATTGCATGAATCGCTAAACATATTAGTAGGGGTGTATGTTCGGAATAGTTACTCCATGTAATAGATTAACAGTAGGGTCTTGGGCAGACCCTACTGTTAACTTTTTATCTAATTAGATACTATATAATAAGTATAGGTGAATCCTATATAGATTTTGATAAAGGAGAAATAATTATGGCAAAGAAAAATATTTTAGCAATGCAAAGGAATGACGATGGTACAACTACCATTCTACGTCAATACCCTAATGGAACTGTCTCGACAACTGAAATGAGCAATGATGACTTCGATAGGATCATGGGTTATGCAAAGCAGAGCATTGATGATGAGAAAGCCATCGAAGCTGATGTGCCTGCTGATAAGAAAATGAAGAAAAGCTTCGATACTATCAATAAGAAGCACTCTGATCTTATCGATCCTATCATCGAGTATACCAAGGGTGATTACCCTGGATACGATGGTGAGTCTGTAAGAATGATGGTCGATAAGTCTTACATGGTGACTGGCTATCCTCATCATCCTTATCTGCCTTGCAACATTCTGACCGATGATAAAGAGGGCAGAATGATTGTTGAGGTTCCTGATGCTGAAGGCAAGTCCTGGCATGCAACTCTGGATCGTCCTTGCTTGGTTGGTTCTACAGTCGGCTGCTATGGCATCTTTGTGCCCTGGACCTGCAATGCTAAGGCACTGTATGCCACTGGCCAGCTGCTCATGGATGCTTCCGAGAATGGAAGAAAGAGTATCCATATTCCTTTTATGGATGGCTATCTCTCTGATAAGTAATTCCTAAAAGGATAATAGGGCCTCATCTGAGGCCCTATTTCTTTTTTGTTTACAACGTTGCCTTTGAACTTAATAGTAAGAAAATAAGGAGGCGGAAAACGATGAATAATATGATTAATATTCATGATATTCATAAGCGTCTGAAGGCAATTAATAGAGCTACATCTCCTAGACAAGATTTTGTAAACGAGGCATATGCTGAAACTACAAGGATTGCTCTAGAAAACTCTATTCCTAGAGACCTTATGAAGACTATTGAAACTGTCACAAGGAACACTAATCCTTTGGTACTTGAATCCGTCTTAGATCTTTTCGATGCATTATACGAGCATGGTACAACTGGCCAGATGGTTAAGATGGCAAACTACATCTGTGAAGAAGCTGTACCTAAAGTACGTGATGCAAAGGAAACAAATACTAATCTTAAGAGAAAACTTGGTAGATTGAAGTCTAAGATCTCTACTAAGGTTTCTGGAAATATCGAAGATGCTCAAGCTGAAGTTCTCGGCAAGATCCATGCTGCTGGAAATAATTTCAAAAAGAATACAGCTGCTATTAAGGGTAATATCAATAAAGGTCTTCATCCTATGAAGAAGAATGAGGCCTATATTGAATGCTATGAGAACATTCTTTCTGCTCTGAGCAAAATGCAAGACTGCGACCGTATCCTCGAAAATTACAATATGCTCTCCAGACGTTATAATCTGGAGAAGATTATCATTGAAAATACCAGGATGAATGATTATCAAGATACTATTCATGAACTCGCTAAGCTTATTGATACTTATGATATGCCTAATATTGTAAAGTTCAATACTCTTATTGAGACTGCTTGGTATGGATTTGAAAATAATGGTATTGAATATGATAAAAAGAAGATGCTGGAATATGCATCTGATTATTTCCTGATGAAGCCTAATGGCTATAAGGATTGTATGGCCATTTTCGAGAATACAGTTATCTTTAAGCCTGAGGATCTTCCTGAAGGTATGCAGGTATTAACTGAGATTAATCCTGAAGATAATCCTCCTGAAGGAGTATTCCAGACCATTGATCATATCAATGATGAAATTAGAGATAGTTTGACTGAAGGTGCTCTGCCTGAGATTGTTACTGAAGGTACCGATTTCAATAAGATCTTCAGTGACTTTAAGAAGCAGGATACTGAGAATAAAGAAAGCAAGCTGATGATGCTTGTTAGAAAGCTGTATACAAAGAATGTCAGCAATATTGTTGATGAGACTCCTAATTTCTTGAACTGGATCAGAATTGTTCTGGTTCTTGGTACTGGAGCTATCAATCCTATTCTACTGGCAGTAGCAGCTATTGGAGATATCTTTGCTAGACTGCATTTTGAGAGATCTGAAACCGAGAAGATGATTAAATGCTTTGAAGCAGAGATAAAGAAGACTGATGCTAAGATTAAGTCTTGTAAGAATGAGGAAGAAATTCAGAGACTTAAAGCTTATAAGAAGTCTTGTAATGATGCCAAGAAGAAGATTGAAGATTATTATGATAGAATGCTTTCTGAGAAGGAACTCGATGCTAAGTATTCTGGATCTGATGATCTTGATTCTTTTGATGATATCAAGGCAGATATTACTGACACAGACGATGATGATATGGATGATCTGGATTGGGGAGATGATGACGATTTCCTCGAGTCAGCTGTCGATACCATCAGTATCGTAGGAAATATTGCAGATTCTCTACCTAACTTCGATCATTTGGAAAGAAATATTCTTACAAATATCGATGTATTTAATGCTGAGGATTTGGATTCTTTGGCTAAACTGAGTGTGACTTTCCCTGATGTATGGTCTCCTGAATTGATGGAGTCTGTATTCATGGCTCAGCTCAGTAAAATTAGAAAGGGTAAAGTTCTCTTTGAGAATGCTCTGGAGAGATATAGAGTGACTAATGCTTGTGAGCTTGGTCTTGATTATATCAGATCTGGAGAGAGAGAAACTCCTAATACCATTGGTTCTTATGTGAGCGAATTTGCTCTGCTTGCTGAAGCAGCTAATGCTTTGGAAATGATCATTGATACTCATAAGAATAAGAATCTTATGGTTGAAGCTTCTTTTATGAATACTCTTAAAATGGCTGGAGAGAAACTTAAGAAGACTATGACAAAGCTGTCTGATAAAGATAGAACTATTTCTAGAAATGTAGATGTTTCTCTGAGCCAGTTTAAGAAAGGTATTGAAAATAGCTTGACTAATGAGAGTCGTGAAGCAGTCATCAAAGGCTCTGTATTGCCTTCTGCTTCTAAGATTATCAAACTTGCTATTACATCTGGAGCACTGTACTTGGTTAATCCTGCTGTAGCAGTTATTACGTGCCTTGGCTATCTTGGCTTGTCTGCTAAGCATAAAATCAAGGAACGTCAGATGGTTCTTGATGAAATCGAAATTGAACTCAAGATGTGTGAGAAGTATATCGATATCGCTGAATCTAAGAATGATATGAAATCTCTTAAGCAGCTTCTCACCATTCAGAGAAATCTGCAGCGTCAGCAGCAGAGAATCAAATACAAGATGAAAGTAGATTTCAATCAGAATCCTAATAGTCCTGACGACAATTAAAAAAAAAAAATAAAGGGGAGTTAAATACTCCCCTTTATTTCATTTGGAATGGGATACGATTGAGGACTGAAATGAGCCGCTCCAATTCAAAGATTCGCCTCAAATCTGCTGCGTCATTCCATTGCGATGAGTAACGTTTGTGTGCTATTCCATAGCGAAATGCAGTTTTTGCGTGGACTGCTCCTCCAGTTCCGTATTCTGAACAACCACGTCTCTCAATTCCAGAGCATTACTAACTGTATGGGACTGAGACCGTCCGTTACCTCAGAAAGTCGATCAACTAATAGATCTGCCTCTCCAATTCCATATTCCGGACAACCAAGTTGCTCGCCTCCATAGCATTACTAGCTGTATGGGGTTTTGTCCTTCCATTGTTTCAAAAAACCGATCAAGGTGTAGAGCGTCCTTTTCAACACCATTTATATCTTATCTTGTCCAATTCAGCACAAATTCAATCAATATGGGGCCATTCCGTTGCGGAACCTGACCTCGCTCGTCTAATCCATTTCCAATATCATCTCACAGTAAGTCATTACGCCTCTATATATCACCTATCCATAGAAATACTGCACCGAGAAAAGCCGGTCATTGCTTCTCCTCAGCAAAGTTTCGTATGGCGACTCTTAGCAGGTCCATCTCTACATGCTGTCTAGCTCCTCCTCTGCACTACCAAGTAGGACCATTCAATTCCGTATCTAAGCATACCTGCTCCATGCAGACTAAACTACTCAAGTCCATATCATGTTAGAGCTGAGCTGTCCTCGCCACTCCATATCTAGGCCGTCTATGCCGACTAAACTGTTCCATATCTAAGCCATCTGAACCGAGAAAAACCGGTCATTATTTCTCACGGCCATTCCTTATCATATTTACTCACAAACACGCACATCCATTCCATAGTAATGCATAGGGGCTCAGGTCAACTAAATCAACAGGCAACTCCTACTGCTGGTATTTCATTGATATTCTCACCAGATAATCTGGTACGTAAAAATAAACGGTGGAGGATAATCCTCCACCGTTTATTGATTGGTTACTCCTCGTCAGTCATAGGAGTCCAATCATCGTTCAGTTCACGCCAACGGAAAATTCCTTTTCCGCTGTTTCTCCATGCTCCGAGGCCATGCTCGGAGCCGTAATTCAGCCACTCATACACGCCTGCCATGAATTTGGGGTCTGTTACTGCAATACCGAATTTGATCCGGCTTCCAGCAGGGACAACTTCGGATGCTGCAATAGCAGTCCGTTCACCCTTCTGATCTTGAATACGCAGCGGACGCTGCAGGACCTGAAGTGCCGTCTGATCGCAGGGAATAAAATCACCTTCATCGGTGATATAGAATGGTGCCGTCTTGATGGCAAGACGGCGTGGGAATACGAACACGCCTCCATCGATGACTTTCTTGTAGGCTTTGAGGCCTGCAGACTCGCCATAAGAGGCGCGGTTTAGCAATCCGCAGCTGTCCTTGAACATGCCGCGGATCTGGTAGTTCCAGAAGAACGGCATCTTCTGGAAATCATGGTCCTCAGGGCTGAAATTGAACCCTTCCCTTCTATCAAGGACATCGATAAACTTCTTTCCATTATCACGGAAGATGCCCTTGTAGAACATAGTGGTTCCTTTTTGAACCAGCGTGTCCTCGCCCAGAGCTGCAATTTCTTCTTCTCTGGATGCTGCATCAGGAGCACGGCTGGCAATGAATGTGCTCAGAAGGTCTTTATCACTCGGTCCTGTGCCGAGGCAGTCCTCGAGCAACTCCAGTTCAAAGTAATGTCTCTCCATAACTAGAGAGTCCAAAGGATCAGACCATGCACCTTTCACCTTGGGCATAATGGTCTTCTGACCATTGGATTGTTTCTTGGCGGACTTCTTCTTCTCAGTAACCTCGATATCTGCTTCTTCAGTAACTTCCTTAGCCATCTTTTTCTTCTCCTCTTTCTCATTGGTCTTTGCAGCGCGCTTGGCCTCACGCTCTGCCTTCCGTTGCTCCTTCAGCAATTTCTCCTGAGCTATCTCCTCAGGAGTACGCCGGTGATATGCGCGCTTGGTCTTGACTTCCTTGTTCATGATGATCTCTTCCATTTTAATTTCTCCTTTTGTAGTGGTATTTTGACTTATACCTTAAGTCTTTCACAGTTATAATATACGATTATTTACTCTTAGATTTACGGTTTACAGAAATGGAGGCAGTTTACATCATAATAAATCCTATATGGTTCAAGGAAGGAGGAATTAGATATATGGCTGTACAATACAATACACAGCAAAGAGTGGTATATTACCATACAAGTACAACCAATAGATCTTTCCTAGAAATGGCCCAATATCTTAAGGATATTGGTATTAAGAACTATAAATGGCCTTTAATCTTATTGGATCCTGATCTGGCATCTATTGATCCTTTTGATCCTAGATTGCCTCAGCATTATAAGGTTAAAGTCCTTAAGGAATGTATCTATAACCCTATTTATTTTATTCGAGAATGTGTTCGAATTGAAACTGCTGAGCCTGGTGGTAGTAAATTCGGTCTTCATCGAGGAAATATGGCTATCATATTCTGTATGCTAAACCATATCAATGTCTTTGTAGACTTGCCTCGTCAGACTGGTAAAACCATCGGTATTCTAACTGTACTTCTTCATTGGTACCAATTTGGTATCTCTAATACTGAGATAAACTTCCTCCACAAGAAACTAGATGGCGCAACTGACAACTTGGAGGACCTGAGAAAGATGAGAGATATGCTCCCGTCTTACTTAAGGATGAATGAAGTACAAGACTCTAAAGGTAAGAAGATTAAAGAGAAATCTAACGTTAGAGACTTGCAGCATCCTGTGAATGGTAACCGTATTCGTACGGTTGCTTCTGCACGAAATAAGGTAGCAGCTGCATCTCAGATGCGTGGTAGAACTTCTCCTATTATCTACTACGACGAATTTGCATTCTCTCCATATAATGGAATTGTGTATACAAACATGGTTCCTGCATATAATACTGCAGCTAATAACTGTAAGATGGTTGGAGCTCCTCATGGAATTTTCATGACTACAACGCCTGGTCTTCTTACAACTGATGAAGGTAAGTATGCTGATAACTTTAGAAAAGCAGCTACTCCCTTCCAAGAAGCATGGTATGACTTTACCAAGCCTCAGCTTGATGAGGTTATTGCTGCTAATAACTATTCTAGCTTTGTCTACATTAGATTTACATACCAGCAGCTTGGCAAATCTGAGCAGTGGTTTAGAGATCTATGTAGAGAGATGGGTGACTGGACAGCCATCCGTCGTGAGGTTTTGCTTGAGTGGTCTGATGTCAATGATGAATGTCCTTTCAATAAGGAAGATCTTGATACTATCAAGACCATGCTCAGACAGCCTATCAATACAATTCTTATTTTCAATAAGTATCCTTTTAAGATCTACGAGAGAATGGATGCTTCTAGAAGTATTCCTATTCTCGGTGTCGACGTTTCTGCTGGACTCAGTCGAGACTCTAGTACAATCTGTGTAGTAGATTCTCGTACATCCAGAATTACAGCAACCTTTGAATGCAACTACATTTCTACTATTGAATTTGCAGCTGTTATTCAAGAGATTGTTTTGAAATACATGCCTAATGCAGTAATTAATATCGAAAGAAATGGTGGCTTCGGCACTTCTGTTATTGCTAAGCTTGTAAAGAGTAATGTAAAGAGAAATCTGTTCTTTACTATCAAAGATAGAGTGGTTGAAGAGCAGGTTATCAATGGAGTTACTCATAGAAGACAGCAGAAGGTTAAAGTATATGGCTTTGACTCTTCTAAGAATGCTCGTGCTGAATTATATGATCTTGTAAGTGATCGTGTATCTTATCACAAGGATAAAGTTATTGATCCTAGAATCCATGAAGAGCTTTGTGCTCTTAAAATGGATGTAAAGGGAAGAATTGACCACCCTGTTGGAGGACACGATGACCTTGTCATTGCTTGGGCTTTGGCATTGTTTGTTCTTTATCGCGGTGGGGACATCGCCAACGAATTCGGGATCACTCGTCACCAGTTTAAGACTGATGCTGATCTTGATGAAGAGATTTACGATGTCCAGAATGATGCAGAAGTTATTTCTGATAAACTTGAGATTGTTGAAAATGATGCTGAAACAGAAGATCAGATTCAGTATTTGAAGTCTGGTCCTGGTAATACTACTTTTGATGATTGGGCTAAATCTGAATTTGCTAGGGAGCAATCTGCTATGCAAAAGATCTTAGCTACAAAAGCTGGTAGAGAAGCATATATTAGAGATAATCATCTTGATGCTACTGAATTTGGAGACGATACTATTACTCAGCTTCCTGATGATGTGTTTACCAACTTCTATGATGATGGCAATCAGATGGAACAGCAGAGCGTTGGTAGAGGAAATCTATTCAGTCAATTCATGAAAGTCATGAATGCAAGATAAAATATTATGCAGAGTAGGCCAAATACCTACTCTGCATAATACTCCCTTGGAGTCAGAGGCCAGATGTGGCTCCAAGCAATTCTTCACACGACTAATTTTCTGTTCATAGTTTAACCCTCAACATAGAATTAAAAAGAGGTGATAAATTATGGCTATGCCTGCAAATAAAATGACTGCTCTACTTGATAAGATTGAAAGAAGATTAGGCACTAAGCAACTTGACCTTCCTGATGATCTTAGAAAAGATCAATGGGCAGAAAAAGTAATTGCAAATGAAACTCTTGATACTTTCAGTAGATATTTCCCTAATGCTATTAATATCAATCTCGATAAATCTATGAGAGCTAAAGATGGCTATTATCTTATTGATGAAGCCATTGGGGATGATGTCGAGATTATCGGTGTAAGAGATATTGACTGGGCTAAGTTTAATGAGTCTACTATGAGAAGACATGATGCCTATGGATATGGCTATTATGATTTCCTCAACTCAAACTATGGCCTGGATGATATTGCTCTTCTTCAGGCTAGAGCTGACCAAGTATCTCTTATGAACAATAATATCTTTGTGGATTTTGTACCTCCTAATAAAGTCAAATTAAGTACTGTTACTGGCTCTGATATTACTGCTAGTATGGAATCTGTTCCTATTACAGTATTTATTAAGCATGCTCCTAATCTCAAGACTATTCCCCCTACAATGATGGAAACTTTTGAGAAGCTTGCTGAAGCCGATGTAGCTAGATTCTTATATGAGAATCTTAAGTACTATGATGGTCTTGAGACTGTTCATGTAAGTATTGATCTCAAGATGTCTGATCTGGAGAGCAAAGCATCTACAAGAGATGATATTGTCGAGAAACTTGAAGAGGCCCATGTCTCTGCAGCCAATAAGAATCAGCCTTTGATTCTCTGTGTATAAAAAATAAAGGGTAGGAAAAATCCTACCCTTTTATTTTTATCTCTCATAAACTGGTCTTGCTCCAGTATAACCAGGATTATAACTTGGCACAACTTCATATGCGTGGATGTTTACAATATAATTCTTATTGAAGATAGCATCTCCAATAGCGATGAATTTACTATCATTGCAGAGTAGTTTGTATAACATGGTTAGGTATTCTTCAGGAGAGTTATCAGTTGTAATCTCCTTTGTAATAATATTTCCGTTATAATCGCTGATAAATTTGCTGTCGAGAACAATAGATACACGGATTTTCATTTTCTTTTACTCCTTTTAATATAAAATTATGAGTAGAGGCGGTTAAACCTCTACTCATTTTATTTAAACTTTACGTCTCACGTATTCAAACAATACCGGTTGTACAGTGTTCAAGATGTCACCATAATGCTTATCATCAATGACAATTGCATCACCGCTACTGGTATAAATGTTTAAAGGCTTTCTTACAGCCTTATGGTCAGGAGATTCCTCACCAGTGTCAACCGTGATAAAAAGAGAACTAATAAGCTCTTTCAGTTCGTCATCAGGATCGATAAACGTAACTACATATCCGCCCTTCACTTTAGTAAGTTTATGGGCAAGACATGAGTTAGTTAACCATTCTGAGAACTTCATAACTAGAAAATCTATAATAGTTCTCCTCCCTTCTGATTAAGAATATCTGAATACATCTTCGATGAAATCCAGAATAAACTTAAAGTTCTCCTGAGGGGTTAAACGTACATAAAGACGCATTCCATCTTCTGTACAGTACTCAGAATACTTCAGTTTAATGATTTGTTCGAGTCGTGTATTCTGTATTCTATCAAAATAGATCGAGGTAGAAGGGAGTGAATAAAAGTTCTTTGCAAAATAATCTGAAACTTTATTCACAACTTTATCTACAAATGGATTTCTAGCTCTCATAGCTGCTTCAGGATTGATAACTACAAATCCAAATGTATATTGTGTAGTCTCAAGAAAATCTCTTAGTTTCTTGCAAAGCTCTGCTGTAATATTGTTTACTAATTTAGTATTAGCTACCAATACCAATGCAAGAGCTCCATTATTTCCTTCAAGATCTTCTTTAAAGCTTGCAAAGTCTTTAGGATCAATTGTCTTTCTTGGCTCATTGTAATTTAGGTAATTGAATGCTTGAGCAAGATCTTCCTTATCGAATAAAGGATATCCATATATATAATTCATTGGAAATCACTCCAGTGCAGAAATATTCTTTTTGCTTCCAATTACCCTATCGTTGACTCCTTCAATTTCACCAGTAAAATCTTCACTAGCAAGGAGTCCTCTACCAGAAGTCTTACCCATATCAAATCTATGTGTTCCGCCAGGAATACCGAGATAATTCACAAGATTCTGAGCAGACTCATACATATTGAATCTAGAGACACAATAATAGAGACCTCTTAATCTATCATAGTTCATGATTACATAATTATCATAACTAGATAAATCCATCTCTACTCCACGTTCAATTCGATCAGCTCCTTCACCTTTATCAATGACAACGGGAACCATTCGAATGAATTTATTCTGAGGATAACCACTACTTACAGATTCAGGAATCGGACTGCAGAGTACAATCTTTCCTCCTGCTCTTGCAAATAGAGATTTATATTTTTTATCCTTTGTATCAAACCATCTTAGAGTTTCTTCTAATTGGTTTAAGAACTTAAAATAGTCCTGAGGACCAATTCTGATAAATGCTTTATCATCAGTGGTTCTATTCTTTTGGACATTCTCAATACTGAGATAATAGTCAAAGGTCCTCTTAACTGTAATAAGTGTCTGAGGATCTTGACACCTAGAGTTATATTCAAACTCTTTATAGAAATAATATCTCTTACCATTTTGATCTGTTCTGGATAAAGAGACATTAAATTTAAGCATTACATTAGGACCGAGATTATATACATCATCACTGAATTTATCATACTTGATAAACTCAATAGGATCTACTGCCATAGCGGATACCTACCTTTCTTTAATCTTCAGTTCTATAATATGTAATTGTCCAAAAAATAAGGAGGGGATTTTACCCCTCCTTATTTCTCAAGCTTACTTGGTAAGAGGAACATCCTCTCCATTAGCTTTCACTGTCACAACACCATTGGTGACCTTAATGACAGTCGGTACAACAGGCTGAGCCTGAGTGCCATAGAACTTGGGCACGCCCTCATTGATCAGAGTGAAGTTTGCCAAGTTCTTCTTATTGAGTTCCTTATCAAGGAACACAAACCGACAGCCGTTAGGAGTCTTGCTGATAGCAAGATCAAGATATCCAGTCTTATCAAGACTATCAATCAGGAAAGTCTGGACAGCATTACGCTGCTCCTTATTCAGACCCTTGGTAGGAATGCTGATGAGTGCCAGCTTTCTATTGAGAGCCAGATACTCATCAGTATACATCGGCCGCTTCTTAAGGTTCATATACCCAGCGGAGAACATGTCATTCAGCAACTGAGTATCAAGAACCTTTTTGTGAGACTTAGGATCAATCACAAAGAGCTCGTAGAACTTGCCGAACTCGATCATTTGTGTGTAGGGATCGTTATTCGGCAAAATCGGGCAATTTGTGATCAGCTTAACCCGAGCATCGATCACATGCCCAAGATCAATGCAGAAGGACTTAGGATATACTGCATTGCCATTAATGCCATATGTGATGACACTAATGATACCCTCATTGGGATACTCATAGAAGGCTACAGAATGACCATTGTCATTCGCAATCTTCTGAATCATATCCAGAGGGACTTTGTCCACCTTTGCGATCAAAGGAGAGTTATCTACCGCATTCTTCTCCAGCGCAGGATTGATAGGCTCTCCCTGAGGCAAAGGCTCAATGAACTCAGGCTTTGTCGTTTTGGGCTTGGATGCGACCATGCCTTTGGTCATGTTCACATCCTTCAACTCGACATCTACGTTGTCTGGTTTAGCCACAGGAGACTTCTCCTTGGGCTTTTCATCAATACGATGAAGAACCCGAATTTTGTCTCCCATGGGAATCACAATGTCCCCATGTCCACCAGGACAATTGGGATCACCACAAGCGCAGATATTGCCCATCTGCTGCTGAGCAGTGCCAGGAGTAAAGACTCCCACATCAGCAGGCATCATCTGTGCCTGCTGATTAAAGACAGGCTGCTGGCCCCCTGCGATATTTGGAATAGGGGGCTGCTGGCTCTGCTGAATCAGTACCCGAGCCGGATTGCTGGGATCTACTTCCTCAGCAATCCCCTGATTGATCTTATTAGGATCAATCACAGCCCCGCAAATATTGAGGACTGCCTGACGACCCTGCGCCATGTCAGTCTTCTGGTCTTCAGGCTTGGTCTTGACTTCTGCCTGAATAATGGTCTTTTCCTTCTTTACTTCAGAAGAACTTTCAACCTTCTGAGATTCTTCAGGATCCGGAATCTGCATAGTAGTTTCCTGGCTGACGATGTCCTCAATATTAGGAACGCGATTCTTCATGGTATCGATACTATGCTTAGATGCATCTTCTTCATTCATTCCTTGAGTGATCATAGCCATACCTTTGGCCATCTTAAACAGACTTATAGTTTCTTCGTTAGTCATTTTCTTTAACTCCTTTTTACAAATTTTATTGTATATCGATCAAGTCAGATAGAATACTGACTAGGTAGCATTTATTAACGTCTGGCTACACAGACGGCCGCTAAAGTTGTACATGCTTTTGCTTCTCCTTTCTTATAAAGAATAGTAGATATGGATTTATTTATCCATATCTACTATTATATTATCTAATCATAAATCCTGTTTATTTCGGATCTATGAATTCTATAGGATCTACTAATGTAGCCATTTGTTCTCTATCAAAGAAAACAGCAGGCTGACTTAGTCTAGATCTCTTATCTATGATATCATCAGATCTCTTTCTTAGTTCTTCATCTCGTATAACTACTTCTTTACATTCTGTAGCATACTTCTGAAATACAGGTCTCTTCTGATCATAGAATTTCTTGGTAAAATAGAACCCTGTATCTACTAAATCTTTATAAGTAGTATTAGAAGCTCTAGTTCTACCAAAACTCTGTTGCGCTAATACTTTAGATTTGAATGGTTCAGCTAAAACTACTGTCTCTACTAAACCAGGAATATCTACAGCAGCACCAGCACTCTTAGTTGTACTAAGAATGATTGTCTTATCTAACTGCTCTCTCTTAAATTCATTCGGAATAAGAGTAGTATAGATACCAACTTCTCCTCTGAGCTCTGGATAATTCTCATAAATCCAATCTCTAATTACAAGGATTGCTTCATTGGTTCCTACATAATAGAGATGCTTACCAGGTTTCTTAATTCCTTTATCTATAATAATTCTCAGCATTCGATAGAAATTATCTTGCCCTACCAAGTAAGATACATATTTATTTCTATCCATGCCATAAGAATTCTTACAGTCAGAAATCTGCATTGGATTAGGTTTAGAATCATATCTAATACCAATATACTCTGTATGAGGGTCTTCTTCTTCATTAAATAATGAAATAGAAGGCACATTCTCAAAGTACTGTTTAAAGATATAATTCTCCTTCTCATCACTTCTATTAGGAGTAGCTGTCACATAATAGGTCAGCCATGTATTTGTGAAGCAATCAATCATAAACATATTGTCAAAGTTAAGATGGCATTCATCATAAACCTTGACACCAAACTGCATATAATTGAAAAAGTCATGGACAAACTCCCATCCATTACGTGAAGCAATACTCTTCAAAGTAGCATGAGTGCATAATATAACTTTGTACTTGCTTATATCCCTATTAAAGAGCTTCATTAGAGTAGGAGTTCCAGATATATAATAAATCTCATCAGATTTGATATCTGTATACTCTAAGAAGAATAATTTCCACTGAGCAAGCCAGTCATTTGTATTAGTGATGATAATACTTCTATATCCAATATAGGATAAAGCAGTAATAGAGCAATACGTCTTTCCCTTACCAGTTGAAAGATTAAGAGAAAGCATAGTCTGTCTTGCATTATTTTGATACTTGCCTAAAGAAAGCATAAACTGCAAAGCTTCAAACTGAACTTCATCTCTAGGCTTGTATTTAACCTTAAGAGGTTCAATCTTTCCAATAGGATCATGCATAGTAAAGATCTGTGCTTCTGTATTGAAAATTCTCTCAAGATATCCAATACTAATTCCTCTAGGAAGATATAAAATTCTCATATCTTCATCATAATACATTCCCTTAGGATAATGCTTATGATAGAGATAGTCATATACTGAAAAACGTTTCTCAAGACCAGGTTGGTCTCCTAAATCATAATTTGTAATTTCAATATGAGTGCGATAAACCTCAACTTTTGCCATTGTAAATCACCTCAATATATTGTTCCAGATGTCGTAATTCCTTACAATGCGTTCGTATAAGTAAAAAAAGAAAGGGCAGTAATTAAACTACCCTTTCATAATTTATTTCTTCAGATTCGTTGGAATCTGAGAAACAGTGAGATCCCTAGTCATTCCTAATGGATAACTAAGATCAGGCATTTTGACCCAATCATCAGTAATACTTGTAAGAACTAGTCTTACAACCGAGCCAGAGAAATTCTCACCAAGCTCATTGAGCTTGTTATTGTAAGCTTCATATTGAGCTTCAGATCCTTCGACAGATCTTGTAGCATCAATAATCTTCTTTGCCTTCTCCTCATAACTTACAATTCTCTTCTTGGCGTCATCATAAGAATTGAAAGTGATGATTCCATTAGGAAAATCACTTACAAGGTCCAATGCATCTTTGCCAGATGAGGACTTTGTTACGAAGTATCTACCAAAGATACCAGGTGCAGTAGTCTCAATGCAGTATTTGAATTTCTTGTCACCCCATTCCTGCATTGTCTGCTCATTGAGCTTTTTGGCTGCATCAGTATCGCATAGAACCTCACATACATAAATGGCTCCATGAAACTGCATCATGAAATCACCATATCCAGCCTTGATATTTTCAACAGCTTCACCAATAAGCTGCTTGTAGTTGGTTACGAATTTTGGTCTATGCTCAGGGTAAAGCATATTGGGCACAAATACATACTCAATATGCTGCCCACCAACTGTGGCGGACTGTACCCTAGCTTTTGTAGTAGGGGTTACATTTTTCCCAATGACTTCAAAAAAGTCATTCTCAGCTTCTTTAAGAACAATATTTTTGCTCATGTAAATTCTCCTTTTTAATAAAAATAAAAGCCAGAAGATATTTCTACCTTCTGGCTTTGCTGTGCTCAGATCTTTTCAGCATAGATGATATGCTTATCGGGATCAATTTCAATTGGCTTAAGGGCCTTCATATCATCTGCCCAAATGTGGCTGGTCAAGTACCCACAGGTACCAGAAAAATTCATACTGTCAGTAAATACGTAAACGCTTGGTCCCATAGGATCAAACTTAGGTGTCCAACGCTTTAATACATCATATACAGTTTCCATTTTTCATTCTCCTTTTTATTTTTATATTTAAAGAGGTGTAAAACCTCATTAAAACTTTTGGAAGCTGGTGTGTCTCCACCAGCTTCCTCAAGGGGGCCCACAAATCCCCAGATGGAGATGTGGCGGAGAATGTTACCACATCCTCCATCTATCATAATAAGTACAGGAGCCAGTCACAATTATTATTGAGCGGCTACAACTAATGCTTATTATTCATAGCTATATTATATAATCATAAAAGATCAGTCTTCCGCTTCAGCGTTAAGCTTTTCTGCAAGTTGAATTATAAACTTCTTAAAAGAATTATAAGTTTTAAATCTTTTATGCTCTCTAGTATGAGCAACAATGCAATCAGCATTATCCTCTACCATTTCATAACTATTTGCAGTTATAATAATATAGACTTCAATCCCCTCTGATGTGCAATGATTAATAATGGTGTCTATGAAGTACTTTCTAAATTCATAGATCTTATCAATAGAAGTACCAGAATCAAATCCATCAATAAGAATTACAAAACTCTTGCCTTTCTCTTTACAGACTCTGGTGCTCTTACCACACTTAGCAGCAAAAGTACCAAGATTTAGCATAATACCTTCACCTTCAGAACTGCTAAGCAGAGTAGCAGCAAATGTAGGGTTATTCATATTGATATAATTTCCAGCTGCTCTGGATCCTCCATCGTGAAGATTATCATAATGCAAAACTTCATACTTATCCGAATTTTCTTTGCAGAAACTTCTAATCTGTCTGAGAAGAGTTGTCTTACCAGATCCATTAGGGCCTACTAAACAGGTATATCCGGGATTGATATTGCATACACGAGGCTTTCTATTACCACCATTATAGTATGTTTCAGAATCATAAACCTTAAGTTTCATAATTAATTCTCCTTTACTTGTAAGGGGTGGAGATTTTCTCCACCCCTTATTTTTTTTTTTAGAAACTAATGATATTAGTTCCATTATTATTGTCATTTCCTCTCTTAAGACCAATGGACTCAAGAGGGAACTTAGACACGTTATCATTGATAATTTCAGCATATCTGATGAACGGCTTTACCCATTCAGGTACAGGTTCGTTCAAAGGCAGAGCAACTGCATCAATACCAGTCTTAAACCCTTCTGTATTGAAAAGCATGATAGACTTCTTATATACATCAGGGAAAGTATCCTTAATGATATCAATGTTTCTAGGAGTCATTTCGACCTTGATTACATCGACAGAGTTTCTGATACTCAGATCGATAGCTTCAGTGCCTTCTTCATGCAGTGCATTATATACACATGCAGCTTTGATACCCTGAATTCTCATAGGATCTTCATAACCAGATTGGGACTTGATCTTTACAGGTTTATAAAAGACTTTATCTCCTCTACGAATAGATTCATAAATATCTTTTTCAACCATGGCAATATCTTTCAAGACCTTAATCTGATCAATCTCTTCACACTTAAGAATATCTTCATACAGGATCTTCTTAAGACGAGATCTAGTTTCCTCTGCCATAGAGGATTTAACGAAAGCTTCCATACCTTTAACGTCAAGAGCTTTCGCTTCAGGAACAATCTTTCCTTCCTGAAGTTGCATTCTAGATGCATAATGCTTTTTAGCATCAGTAATCAAAACACGGCTGAATAAGAACTCATTCTTCATGTTGATCATGCAACTAGAATTACTATCAGAATTGGAGTTCTTACAGAATCTCTCCATATAATCATTAACCAGACGGCTAATAATATTAGCAATCAAATTAATGATAGAGAACTTCAATCCATCCTGAGGAATAATCTTGATAGGATCAATCATTCTCTTCTGCTCAATGATCTCATCATTCAAGAAATCATAATCCTGGACATATTCATCAGTATCTTTAGTAGCTCCGTCTTCTCCATCAATAAGCTTGTCAAGATCGCTAATCTTATGCTTGATATTCATAGGAATACCAATGCACATATTAGATACATATCTAAACCAGCCATCAAGAGAAACGATACTACTATCAGTATCCTGGATAATACTAACAGACCGAATCAGATAATACATCTTATCCAATCTATCAATAATCTGCTCTTTATAATAGACGTATTCGTACATCAAATCATAAAGCTCATCCAGAGAATCTTTGGCCTCCTCAGGAACTTCATTAGGATCCATATAAGGAGCCTCAAGTTTACAAAGGAAGCTAAGAATAGTATTTCTCACTCTATCATTATCGATAAAGTGATACAGATTATTCTTATAGAACAATCTGTTTATATCTTCCTGGCCAAGTTGAGTAATCATATTCCAAAGAGTTTGCATCTCCTCTTCAGAAGGAACCCAACCCCAACCAGTACTAGTAACCAATTTATAGAAACACTCTTCAACAGTAATATTCTCATTAAGAACCTCACTATCATTCCAGTGTCTATCCTCAGTAATCACATCATGGATAAATGTAACCAGTTCATTCATAGAACCAAACGGTACATTATTAGCCAGAAATGATTCAAAGAAAAGTGCAGCTGCAGAGATACATGCTTTACCCTGAGCTGTTGTAGTACAAGCTGTATAGAGGTTGTAATAAATACAACTATACATGCCTGTAGCTCCATAGTCGCTTGTGTTCACATGGTTGCTTAATCCATGCAGTTCTCTTATGAACTTCTCTATATTTCTATAGAAGGCCAGACTATATCTTCATCTCCTCAGAGATGTTCTGTACAGGACCAAAGCTATTTATGGCCTCTTAGTCGTTGAACCTTATTCATCTCCTTTCATAGATAAATCTCGGCTGCTGATTATCCATTTTTAATATGAGTTTGGGCTTACTATTACCCGCTCACATCCTAGAACTTGTTTCTAACTCTCGTTTCCAATAATTTGGCATCTAGGCTTTAGGATGTCCCAGCAATTCTCAGAATGGTTTTTATAGAGAGTCACCTCCCTACCGAGCCTTCGTAAACGTACGCAATACGTACGTATAGACCCATTAACATCGATTTTCTTGTTGTTACCCTTTATATTTTCATATAAAGACAGACTATACCTTTATCTCCTCAGAGATACTTCGTGTCTAGTCGTTGAACCTTAATAAAAGAATTTAAATTCCCAATACTTGAGAAATATAGAAATCTTCTTCAATAGGATCAGTTGGAAATCTGCATCCGGGAATATCATCTGCAGGTTTCTTTTCATTAATTTCAACTTCCTTTTCAGATTTCTTTACTTCTTCTTTCT
>ERZ1026856.294-NODE-294-length-34003-cov-14.805880_pt1 | contig 34003 bp, 24 predicted proteins | sample MGYA00380158_ERZ1026856 | MGnify/ENA primary metagenome ERZ1026856 (study PRJEB33269, sample SAMEA4719794) | human gut metagenome | biome: human-associated habitat; feature: organic feature; material: feces | place: Cameroon | collected 2013-10 ...
TGCAGCCGCTCTTTTCCGTTCTGAATCAACACCTGAAAAAGAAAATAAATTCCCAAGAACAAAATGCCCTGCCAGATTCCACTGCCAAGGCTGTTCTGTAAAAAGCTGTCCACCACGCTCTGCAGCAAAATCAGCTGCAGAAACGAGATCAGACAGGACAAAATTTCCACCGCAAGATATGCCGCCGACTCCCCCGGCGCGTAGTGAAATATCGTATGGAGCATGTAAGAAAACTGCTTCATGATAATCTCCATTCCGCAGGCGCTTTGCGCCGAAGGAATCGCGAACAGAACTTCCAGTTCTGTTCTGCGATCATAGCTACTTTGTGACGCCTGCGGCACAAATAGCTGTGTGAAAAATAAGCGATCACGCTTATTTTTCACACTACCTTCCCCCTCTGTTAAACAACGTAATTCTCCGCCTGTGCTTTCCACATCCGGCTGTAAAGTCCGCCTGCCGCAAGCAGCTCTTCATGCGTTCCAGCTTCGGCAATCCGTCCTTTTTCCATCACCAGAATCTTCCCCGGAGCATGCCGAAACGACATGCCAGTTTCCCCTTGTTTCATTTGTGCAATCCCCCTTACTAAAACAGGTAATTTAGCCACTCCTGTTTTGTTATCTTATTCTTCCAGCTTCATAGACATTTTAGAGTTCTTTTATTGTTTTTTCCCGGGGCATTTTCCCAAAGATCAGGTACCAACACCAATCTGAAATGCCTCTTAAAAAAAGTTTTAATAAACTGTCAATTTAACTGCGCCAGGAACAGCTTCGCATATTTTCCTTGCTTTTCCATCAGCTCCTGATGCGTGCCTTGTTCTGTGATCGAACCGTTTTCCATATAAAAAATTCTATCACAGGCAGTGATCGACGCCAGTCGGTGCGAAATCATCAGGATTGTCTTGTCTTTCAGATAAGAAAAGACAAGATCATAAAATTCTTTTTCGAAACGAATATCCATTGCAGCAGTCGGCTCGTCCATAATCAGGATATCATGGTTTTCATAGAAAACGCGTGCAAGCGCAATCCGCTGCCGCTCTCCGCCGGAAAAATCGATTCCGTCCGCACAGAATTCTTTCGAAATAATTCCATCCAGCTGATCTGCTGCTTTGGGAATCCGCGCACAAATCAGAGCGTCCCGGACTTTTTCCAGATCGGGATTCTGGTTCATCGAAACATTTTCTGCAACCGACGCGGCATACAGGTTGAAATCCTGGAACAGCGTCGAATAGGCGCTTCTGTAAGTGCGGATATTCATCTTTTCTGCAGGCATTCCATTATACAAAATCTCCCCGCTGCTGCAGTCATAGAGCCGGAGCAGCAGCTTTACCAGCGTCGTCTTGCCAGATCCATTTTCGCCTACAAACGCGACCTTTTCTCCTTTTTTAATTTCAAACCGGACGTTCTTTAACCCAAACTTGTTATTTTCATACTGAAAGCAGATATCCTGCACCTGAAGCGTTTCGAATGGAGCTGCCAATTGTCCCGGCTCCCTCTTTTCAATTTCAGGTTCCATGTTTTCCACTGTCCGAAACCGTTCGATCAACGTCCCGTTTTCTGCAAATACCGAGAGCTGCGCAGAAAGGCTTTCCAGGCTGAACTGAATCTGATTGCAGGCATTGAGCACTGCGACAAAACCGGAGGCTGTCAAGGTATTCCAAACGAGTGTTTTGACTGCCAGATACAACGATGCGAAAAAGTCAATCAAAAGGCAAGAACCGCCAATCGTCTCCAGCGCTGTCAATCGTCCGATTTTTCCGCCCTGTTTTCGGATCAAGTCAGCTTTTTCCTCTGTATTTTTACGATATCGTTCCAAAACCGTCTGCTTCATCCCGGATGACCGGATGTCCTTTGCATACTCCGGCAGATAGAGCACACGTTTAAGCATCGATGCTTCTTTTTCCTTTAATTTTACCGCCGTATCATAAGATACCCGTCTGGATACCATTTTTTGATTCATCCAGAAGCTGAACCCGAACGACGCGGCAGCCACAACCGGTACAATCCAGTCCGCCCCGATCACGGAAACACAGGTCAGGACAGATTCCAGCAAGTCCAGAAAATTTCCGACGACCTGAATCGCCCTTTTTGAGCACTCTTCTCCCGCCAGCGTAATCGCGCTGTAATAGCTTTCCGTATCATAGCTTTGTAAATCAACCGTCCGCATTTTTTCGAACAATTCCCGCTGCTGGAACTGTACCAGCTTTTCCTGACACACTGGCTGATATCGATTCTCGAAAAAACTCTGAACCGCATAAGTGATCCCTACGATCAAAAACGAGATTCCGATAAACGCCAGAATAAATGCCAGCGATTTTTTCTGCTCCATACAGGAAATGATATATGCCAGAAAAATAACCCGTAAAAAGGAAGTCCGCACACTGACGACAATTCTCATCAGCGCTGAAAGCACAACAAATCCCGGCTCTGCTGACATGGCTTTCCCGAAAAAATAAAAATTATTCCGGACGATCGTTTTCCGTTTTTGCCGACTCGATTTCCTCCTGTCCATACAGCTTTCGCTGTAGCTGATACATTTCATAATAATGCCCCTTCTTCTCCATCAGCTCACAATGATTCCCCTCTTCCACAATCGTTCCTTTATCAAATACCAGAATACGATCCGCGAGCTGCGTCGTAAATAATCTGTGTGAAATAAACAAAATCGTCCGCTCCGGCGACGCCAGCGTCTGCATAACATACCGGTTGATTTTCCGTTCCGTCAAAGGGTCCAGCGCGCTCGTCGGTTCATCCAGAATTACAAACGGATACCGGTTCGCAATAATCCGCGCCAGCATCAGCTGCTGGCTTTCCCCACCGGACAGCACCAGTCCGTCATCCGCAAATTCTCTGGAAATCGGCTGATCCAGGTTCCTGATTTTTTTGCGAACTTCCAACTGGTTTACTGCACTTTGAATTTCTTTTTCCGACAGTTCTTCCCCAGCCCGGATATTATCCCGGACAGACATCGGAAACAAATGAAAATCCTGATGGATTACCCCGAAAAACTTTGTCAGATCTGCTTTTGTATACTGACTGATCTCGGTTTCGTTTAATAAAATCTCCCCCTCTTTTCCAACAAATAACCCGGATAAAAGGTTGGTAAACGTCGTCTTTCCTGCACCATTTTCTCCGACAACCGCGATGACTTCTCCGTTTCGGATCGTCACGTTTACATCATGCAGGGCACGCTTTGCATTTGACCCTTTCTGATAAGAATATCCTACATTCACAAAGGAAAGCTCAAATCCATTTGAACAGTCCAGATGTCTGTTTCCTGTTTCTGTTTTCTGATAGGTTTCACAGTATTCCTGATATTCCCGGATATAAAGCGACGCTTCCTTGATCGCAATCAGCTCGTCAAAGAACCATTCCAGATCCCAACCAAACGTCGTAATCGACTGCGCAATTCCGATAAAATCACCGATCAAAAGCATGTGTCCGGTCAGAATCCGCACGACAACATAAGCGATCGGCAGCATAATTACCAGTCCATCGCTGATCAGCAGTTCGACAAAGTTCAAAAATCCGATCTTTTTTCCAAACTTTCTGCAGATCGCTATCGTCTCTGATACGCCCGCTTCATAAATACTCTGGACAATCTGGAAAACCGAGGTCGTCCGCAGTTCTTTTGCATACTGAGGCAGATAAAATACCCGCTTCGCATATTCTTTTTTTCGCGTCGGAAAGGTCAGCGCCTGGTTGAATTCGTGCCGGTACTTCGCGCCCTTTGCCCCGACCACATAGGAATAAAACAGCGGCAGAACCGACAACACGATCGCAAACCAGTCCACCTTCCCGATATAGAACAAAATCAGTACGAACGCTTCTACCAATCCGAACAGCGTTCCGATCGAATTCCAAACCTGCAGAATATTTTTCGCCGTATTGTCCAAAAGACGCTGATATAAATTCAGAAATTCCGGCTGGCAATACTGATCATATGGCACATCCGCCGCCCTGTCCGAAATCGTCTCATACAGATACTGTTCGAGCTTTGTCTGAAACACAGGGGTATAAACATTTTTGAAATACTGGTCGCCAAAATGAAACCCAACATTGATCGCCAACATGCCAAGCAATACCCACAAAACAGCAGTCAGATCCCGGTCAGTCTCAACGTGTACCAGAATCAGACGCAGGAAATAAACGCCGTAAAAGACGTTTAATAACTGTTTGAGCAAGTTATAGATGATGCAGATAAATGTGCTCTTTTTATCTATTTTGAAAATGGTGCGGAAATAGGTTTGAAACATTTGTATTATTATTCACTCCTAAACATTATTCAAAATGTACTAAGACCAATTGGGGGCAATTTTGTTCCCCATCCCCATTTATATATGATATTTTTCCCTCCGATACTAATTTGATTGTTTCATTACACCCCAGTAAAACTCCTATAATCCTGTCTTGCTTCAAACACATCCATGTAACGTAATACAATATATTTTAATCCATATTTTTTATAATACGATGAATTTTCTATTTTAATAATACATAATTTTTTTAATATTCTTTATATCCATTTTACTAAATTTTCTCCTTTTCATCCAATCTGTTCTATCTGCGCATCCTTTAAAAGAATCCTCTTATCGTGCGTAATCACGATGTACTTTTTGTCCATGCTTTCAAGCAAACGCCGGATATCTTCGATATTAGCCCCATCCAGATTCGATACAGGCTCATCCAGCACGACATATGCCGTATCCCGCATCAAAATCCCGCACAAAGCCAGGCGTTGCCGCTGTCCGGTCGATATGCTTTGGGCGCTCACTTTCGTATCCATTCCCTCCGGCAAAGCCATCACCGTCTCAAACAAGTTGGCCTTTTTTAAATAGTCCTCGTAAAATCGATCTTCTTTTCCCGGAGCGGCAAGCTGGAAATTCTCCCGGATTGTCAGATCCAGAATCGGAAAATCCTGCGGCAGATAGGCATACCCGTTTATCAGGGATTCCTCCGAAATCTTTTTTAGTTCTACCCCATTACAGAGAAAACTCCCCTGATAGTCCCGGTATAAACCAAGCATTATTTTGGTAAACGTCGATTTTCCAGCCCCTTTTTCGCCGATCAAAAACAGATTCTTTTCTCCGGAATATTCGAGATTTTGCAGATGCAGCCCTGCTTTTTTGCCGTAAGCATACGACAGCTGTGTGACTTTCCATTCTAGCTTGTCCACATCGATCTTTTCCTTCTGGCTTTCTTCTGCCTCCCTACCGAAATAGGGTTCAATCCGTTCAAACCCGGCTCTGCATTTCTTCAGCTCTCCGATTCCTCTGCCCATTACTCTGAAAATAGACATGAAAGCGGTGATATTGGTAATCAACGCCAGCATCATACCAATTGTAAACTCATGGAACAGGACTCCCACCAAAAACAGTGGCAAATACGTCTGCAAAAAGCCGATACCATACTCAAACACTGAGGTAATCACCTGCCACTTACACTGCTCCAGATTCGAATCCAGATAAGCCCGATACAGGTCTTTCCATTTATTTTTCAAACAGGAAAAACGGAAAAAAGAACTGTATTCCCTGCTTTGATATCTTTGTATCAAAACATCGTTGAGGAGCGCATTATAGTCCTGAATTTCTCGCTGATACTTTCCCAGCCGCGGGCTTACCAGTACCCGATAAAAAATCAATACACAGCCCAGACCCGTCAGGCTGAGCCCAATTACAACGTTCGTTCCATAAATATAAACGATGGCTCCCGCCGATACTGCAATCTGACCGAAAAGCTGATCGAGCTGCGTATAAAAATCCGATGCCAGCTGCAAATCCGAATAGCAGGCGCTGTAAATTTCGGAATCCCTGGTTCCCCGCTGACTTTCATAGGGCTGCTTCCATATATGATGGAAGATGTTCTGCATATTCTCATATTGCCTTTTATACATAAAAATACGCTTGCCGTATTGCAAGAGATATTCTGCCAGCCCAAGGCAGCAAAGAAGGCAAAGCATCCCCAAATACTGCGGCAAATAGGAACCGATTTCCCGTCCGATGATATCGTCCACCAAATTTTGCATGATTTGAGCCGACAACCACACAAGAATCCCTTTTATGGCACTGTCGATCAAAACGATCGCAAAATAAGGAAGATTATAACCCTCATAAATAGAGAAAATACTTTTTTTACTCATAATGTCTCCTGTTTTAATGTTCCGTTTTCCAGTATGTAGCACACGTCCATTCTTCTGCACAGCTCTTCATCATGGCTTGCCACGATCACGCAGAGGGACTTCGACAATTCTTGTATCTGGTTCAAAACTTCCTTCTTTGTATTCTCATCCAGCGACGCAGTCGGTTCATCCAAAACCAGCAGGGCACTCTTTTTTGCCGCCGCACGGGCGAAGCCGATCAGCTGCTGTTGTCCTCCGGAGAAATTACTTCCGTTTTCGTCAACCACCGTGTTTATTTCCGATTCCAGGAACCGGTTGATCCGGGGCGCATCGACAAACAAAGCCGACCGTTCCGATTCCAGGAAGATATTTTTTCCCACCGTATCTTCTATAAAAAAGGAATTGGTGCTCATATAAGAGACAGCCTCCGGCACAAACGCCGGGAAAAATCGCTGATTGTAAACAATCGTCCCCTCCTTCGGCCCATATAAGCCGGAGATCACTTTCAACAGGGTACTCTTTCCCTCTCCGGACATGCCCTTTATGGCAATCGAACCGGTAACGGGTATTGTCATATCGATCTGCGACAAGACAGGCGTATCTCCGTAAGAAAAGGATAACTGCTGCAATGAAATCAAATGATCTTCCAGATCCCTGCGTTCATAAACAACCGGCTCTTCTTCCTCTTCTTCGATCACTTGCAACACATTCCTGACCACCGGCTCAGCCCCACGAAAATCCTTATACATCTGAATCAGCTGAAATACGGAAGGAACTAAAAAGCTGGAAAAAATTGCCGTTGAAACCGCAATCCCGCCGGGCGTAATCTCGCCCCGCCGATACAGCAATACGGCGTATATCGGCACGACCAGTTTGATCCCATTTTCCAGCAAAAATTGCACCCAGGAAAATCCGGCCTTTTTCCTTTCCAGGCTCTTCTGCGAAGCGCAGATTGCCCCATTCTTCTTCTGATAGATCGCATCGATCTTTTCACCATACCCATTTGCCTTCACCAAATCCAGCTTCGCCAGGGTATCGATAAAAAAATGGCGGCTGGCGGCCTGTGCATCGACGATTTCCCGGTTCACCAGACGCATTCTCTCTGTAATGACCTTGAAAAAATACGCAAACGGAATCAGCAGCAATAAAACCAAATCCAATTTCCAGCTCACAAAAAAGCCAATAAACAGCACAAAACCGAGGGACTCAAAGAGGCAGTACGGAAGGGAATACGCAATTGTTAAAAACAGTTCACTCAGATCTTCCACAAGTTCATTGGTATTGAGCAGATCCCCCAGTTCCTTTTTCTGTGCAAACCCATAGGACTTCTTTTCATATGCTTCCACCAGTTTTTCCCGGATCTCTTTGACAAACAATATCCGGTATTTTTCAGCCAGATATCCTTCTCCCAACCGGTCTGTCACAAAGGTACTGATAGCCATGATCAGAAACCAGGTAACAGCAATCCATAGCCGTGTCCCCTCTCTTCCAAAGGCGTAATCCACCGCATACTTAAGAGAATAGTTCATAATCAAAGAAGTGCAGGAAGAGACAATTCCCAGCAGTCCCAGAACCAACAGTTCTTTTTTGAAATTTTGAAGGATGAAATCAATAAATTTATTCATAGTTTCAGCTTCCGTATACTTTTTATCTATTTTACATTAACTAAAACATCTATTGGAATCCTATGGGTCTTTGCAAAATTCTGTAAATACTGCTCTAGCAAACTTCCAAATACCAGGTCGTCGTCACAAATCGCTATTCTGTACATATTTTTTCTCCCCCCAAAATGCACTTTTGCAAAATTTGCGAGCATTCTATTGTCATGAATTAAAATTTATTTCCTGCGGCAATAAATTAATGTTGCCGCAGGAAATCCTTTCTATATTTTTACAACCGAACCTTTACTGCAAACAGTGCATTGCCATCTACTTCTACGGTTACGGTGCTGCCGTCTGTTTCTACGGCATTGTCTTTTGTTTCCTCGAACAGGTCAACTGCCTGTGCTGCTTTGACTTCTGTACCGAAGCTTAACTTCACTGCAGAACGCTCACCGGAGGTCTCGCAGCCGCGAACCAGAACGCAGCCGTCTGTGGTAGGCTGTACTGCTGTGATCACTGCGCTGTCGGAAGCAACGGATACCAGGCTGTCCTCCAGAGGCAGCTCGCCATGGTGGCAGTTGGTGGGCTGGTAGAAGATCTTATGGTTGCAGCCGGTTGCGATATCTTCCGCTTCCTTCGCATCTCCGCTTGCCGCGCCAACCCAGAGGGTAATGGTGTGGATGCCGCGTTCCGGATAAGGATCGGGGCTTACGGAGCTGTTGATCAGTGTCAGGTTCAGGCTCTCCTTCTGTCCGCGATAGCCATATTTGCTGTCGGAAACGAGGATTGCGGAGCTGCCGTCCATGCGAAGTGCCATGCCATAGCGCAGTCCGGGAACGTCGTTGTTGATGCCTCTGCGGACAGTGCTGCCTGCGGGCACGTCATAACGGAAGGCATCGGTCTGATAGGACAGAGGCGTCTGCCAGGTCAGAACAGGAATGATGTCTTTGCCGATTTCTTTCCAGTCTACCTTCAGCTCTACGCGAACCAGCGGCTGGTCTTTTTCCAGAACATAGGTCACTTCTGCGGTAGAATTTTCTACGGTAAAGTGTGCCGTTACGCTGCTTCTGAGTTCTCCGATGACAGCTCTGCCCAGCTCTACACAACGGTCCACCGGCACGTTTTTGATCGCTCTGCCGATGTTCCATGCGCTGGAGGTCTTGCATTCCGTTTCCTGATACACAAGTCCGGCTTCTTTTCCTTCGCCGATCAGCTCCTGTCCCGTCGTCTTGTCCACCAGGGATTTGATGCGTCCGGTCTCTGCGCTGATGGTAACAACAGTCTGCTCATTTTCCAGAACAACATCGTCGTAGCAGCGGGTTACCTGCTCATTTGTCTGTAAGTAAACCGGATAGGAATCCAATCCCTTTTCATACAGCACAACGGTAGTATAGCCGAGGGCGGGAACCTCCTGATCTACTAACACGCGGATATATTTATGATCCCAGTACTGCTGCAGCTCGTGATCAACCAGCTGGAATGGGATGTCGTTTCCGTCTGCATCGCGCATTGCCAGGCGGCGCAGATCTCCGGTCCAGTCCCAGACGGTCAGCTCTGCAACCTCGCGGCGTGCATGGGACAGGCTGTTGAACAGATGGAAAATACGGGTTCTGCCGCTGCCTCTTTCGGTGCTGGGCACGCCCACGAAGTTTTCAATGCCATAGCCTGCGCCTGCGCCTTCAGACTGGCTGTTGTATGCATCGATATCGACCGGAATCGAGGAAGTATCGATCTTTTCTGCGATCACGCGCATTGCGTTTGTGATCTGGGTGTTGGCAGTCGCCATAGAGGTCTGGAACAGTCCCATTGCATGCTCTCTGGAATCCTGTACGCAGGAGCCGGTCAGGATGTCGTGGAAATGGGTAAATAATACATCCTCCCATGCCTTGGTCAGCTTTTCCTTCGCATACGGGAAGCCAACTCTCTGTCCAGCCAGTGCGCTCATCGCTTCTGCATCGTAGAACGCAGCCTCCAGACGGCGGTTGCCTCTCTTGATGCGGCTCTGGGTGGTGTAGCAGCCGTTTGCAAAATAGTTTAATTCTTCTTTCACAACGGGCAGTTTTTCCCGGATCTTTTCTGCTTCATGGAAGTAGTCGCGGAAGGTGCCGAAACGGATCTTCGGATAAATTTTCCAGGTCTGCATTTCCAGTGCGCGCTCAACGTCACGTCTGGTAGGGCCGCCGCCGTGGTCACCTACACCGTACACGACCAGACCGGTCTTTAAGCCGCTGCTCTTTTTCACGATTTCCATAAAGCCTGCGCCGATCTGCGGTGTGATCGCTCCGTTATACCAGTTGGGCTCGCGGTATGTAATGACTTCTTTTCCGGATGGAGCCTGATAGCGGTACAGCACGTCACGGCGGGCATTGCCTCTGCAATGGTAGAAATATTTTACGCCGCCGAACTGATCGATTTCCGGCACATTTGCGCTGTGTCCGAAGGTATCGGGAGAGAAATCCAGATCAAAATCCTTTACGCCCCAAACCTTGGACAGATATTCTCTCGTGTACTGGATATGACGCAGCAGAGACTCGCCGGAAGGCATGTTTTTGTCTGTCTCTACCCATGCAGAGGCGGTTACTTCCCAGCGTCCCTCTGCAATGCGGGCTTTGATGCGCTCCATCAGCTCCGGATCATATTCTTCCACAATTTTGTATACAGAAGCCTGGGACTGGGAGAAGCAGAACTCCGGATACTGATCCATGATATTTAAAATCGAACGGAAGGTTGCAAGAACGATGGAAACTGTTTCGTTGAAGCTCCACATCCAGTTCATGTCAATGTGCGCATGGGCTGCCAGGATCAGCTCATAGGATTTTGCTTCCTCTGCGATCGGCTCCAGGATTTCTTCTGCCTTTTCACAGGCCTGATCGGTCAGTACGCCCTCGGTCTGCTGTTTTTCCAGCAGATAGTCCAGAGCTTCCTCCAAAACAGCATCGTATTTGCCGTTTTCTGCCTCGGATAAATGAAGGGCAAATTCCAGCTCTGCAAGGATTCTTGCGTTCGCACGGCCGGGGCGGGTGATGTGCGCCTGCTCCTCCTTCGGCATGCCGAAGGTGTCCTCAAAGTGCATTTTTTCCCGGTTGCCGCCGACGGAGGTCTTGAGCCGGGTAAATTTTTCTGCGAGTGTCATAACTTGTATCCTCCTCTTTTTTATGACAACAGATAGCATTCTGTTGTTCTATGGATATCCGGACGGCGGATGCGAAATTTCCGCCGCCCGGCAGTGCCTGATTTTACTCGTCCAGGAAACGGTCTACGATCTGCTGTCTGTATTCCTTGGACAGCGACGCGAAGAATGCCGAATATCCTGTGACACGCACAACCAGATCCGGATAAGCCTTCGGATCCTCGTGTGCTTTTAACAGTTTTTCTTTGGATACGCAGTTCATATTGATCAGCGTACCGCCTGCCTGCTCATGCGTATGGATCAGCGCAACGAGGGCGTCCACGCCGCCGGAATGCTGAATCAGTCCGGTGTCGATATCCAGATGCAGCGGAGCAGAGTTGCCATATCCTGCCTGTGTCAGCGCTACTGCATTCGCCTTTAAAACAGGGGAGAAGGTATCCACACCTCTTGCAAAGCCGGGGTCCGGTTCAGAAGAATGGGAAATCGCATCTCCTGCAAAGCGGCCGTTGGGCGTTGCCTCCAGCGTCTTTCCATAGGCATACACATCTCCGTGGGAGAACAGGCCGGGAACGATCATCAGATGATGCTTCTTTGTCGGAGAGCCCTTGCACAGTGCAACATAATAGTCCCGGATGCGTACTGCCCAGTCCTGGGCGCGGGAGCCGGGAGAACCGAAACGGCGGATGTTTTTGAGCATCAGACGTTCTCTCTCTGCACCCTCATAGTTGGTATCCAACAGTTCGAAGAGTCGATCCCAGGTCAGTTTCTTCTCTTCTACAACTCGCTGTTCGATCGCCGCAAACGAATCTGCTACGGTGGCCAGCGCAATGCCGTCGATATTCAGATCCAGAATGTCCACGCCGCCATTGGAGCAGTTTAAGCCCCGTTCAATCGGACCGTGCATGAACAGATTCAGCACGATTTCCGGGCGGTTTCTCTGCATGACCTCGTAATGCTTGTCATAACCTGCCTTGACGCATTCCACCATCGCCTGTAGATGATAGGTGAAGCGCTCCCAGAGCAGATCCAGGTCGCGTGTTTCCTGCGCCTGCAGATCCTTTAACCCATAGTGCAGTGCCACTGCCATGTTCACACGGGTTACGTCCTGCAGCGGATATTCCCGTCCGGGGATCGCCACCCAGTTACAGCCGCATTTGACACGCATCCGTCCCAGCTCTACTGGAAAGCCGTTTTTGGAAAAGCCCTCGCTGATGCCTTTTTCCAGCGAGTAGCATACACCGTAGCCATCCTCTATCGTATATTCTACCGACCTCTTTAACAGAATCTCCGGCTCCGGTCCCTGTCCTGCAATGGGCGCATGGACACGGATTCCCAAGTTGGTCGGGATCTTTAACAGGTGCATTGCATCCAGAATCAGGAACGACAGGCGGCTCGTCACTTCCCGGTCTCCTGCCGGCGTCAGTCCGCCGATCTGGGTGTAGTGCGTGTCGTTGAAGAACAGGCTGGCGATCATCCAGACTGCCTCTTCTTCCGTCAGGATACCGCTTTCGATATCCCGTTCAAAATATTCTTCCAGAAGCGTATCCAGTGCCCCCAGCGCACCGCCTGCAAAAAACGTGCGGTCCACCGCCTGGAAATGTGCCAGAAACTGCACTGCTTCCCGAAAAGTGCGGGGCTCATGCTCGCACAGCTCGCCGTTTACCTTTGCAATCGCCAGATAATTGTCTCTCAAAAACGGATCGCTTTCCTTTGCAGCCAGCTCCTGCGCATAAACCTGATGCGCCTTTACCCATTCCAGGATCCCCAGCACAAGCTGCTCCTCGCCCTCATAAAAATCAGGATCCGGCGGGTTGTTTTTCTTTCTGTAATAACGGATCTTTTCCAGAAGTCCCTTCCAGCCCTCTCTTAAACCGATCTCCATGTCCGGGCACAGATGGTTCATGCCGCCGAAGCCCGCCTGCGTGATACGGTACTTTTTGATGGTCTCATCCAGCTCGTGGGGTTTGTCCTCATCCGCAATCTGCAACGGTGCGAACCGGTCGAATGTGCCCACCCAGCAGCATGCCAGCGCGCTGTTGGGATTGATATATTTCGGCATTTCATTTAAGAAACGTCTGAAATTTCGCCCGATACATGCACAACCGTGTACCAGACCGTCCTCGCAGGTTTCCGGCTCAAAAGTAAATTCCGGAAAATCAATAAATCCGTGGTCATCGATATCAATCGACCCATGCCGTGCAAGCTTTGCATCGTTGATCTTTAGCTTATCCCGATGCATCCCCTCAATCAGCTGCAGGTATAACGGCGATACCTTCGCCTTTTCCGTGTTCATACACTTCTCCCTTCCCGAGTTTGCGCCTTTCGCAAACTCGCAGTTGGGCGTCAGCCCAATTTGCGCCGCCATAGATGGCTCTGAAATCCTGAGTTTGCGTTCTTGGCAAACTCGCAGTCGGGCGCCAGCCCGATTTTCCCTTCTCCCGAGTTTGCGCCTTTCGCAAACTCGCAGTCGAACTGCCTGCAGTTCGACTTGCCCCTTTTCTACTTGAAGTTGTACTTCTTTTTCAGCACTTCCACCTCGTCCTTCGGCGGAACGGTCCCCTCAAACACGTTCTGCGCCTCCAGCGCCCTGTACTTGGAATTTCCCAGCTTGTGGTACGGCAGAAGCTCTGCTTCGATCTGCTGCCACCGTTGTAAAAACGCTGCGATCTTTTCCACCTGATCGTCGTTCATACCCGGAATGTATGGATAGCGGACGAAGATGTTCGCGCCCCGGTCCGCAAGCCTTGTGAAGTTTTCCAGAATCCGTCCGTTTTCCACTCCGGTGCAGGCTTTGTGGACGTCGGCATCCATTGCCTTGATGTCGTATAAAAACAGATCCGTATAGGGCAGCACCTGTTCAAAGGATTCCCACGGGACATTTCCGGCGGTATCCACAGCGGTGTGCACGCCTGCCGCCTGACAGCCCTTTAACAGCTCTGTCAAGGCATCCGGCTGCAGCATACATTCTCCCCCGGAAAATGTCACGCCGCCCTTTGACTGGTCGAAATATCCCTTATTTTCCAGAATCTCTTTTAAGATGCTGTCCGTATCCCGCCATTCTCCGACGCTGACCAGTGCATCCGCATAGCATTCCTCACAGCATTTGAAGCAGTGGATACATTTGCTTCTGTCGATCCAGTGTCCCGTCTCATCAAAGACCTGCGCCCCCACCGGACAGACCTCCCGGCATGCCATACAGCCAATACAGCGGTCCGGATAGAGTAAAATTTCCTTTGCGGCATGGATGGACTCCGGATTGTGACACCAGCGGCAGTGCAGGCTGCAGCCCTTGAAAAAAACTACAGTCCGCACGCCGGGGCCGTCATGGACGCTGAAATGCTGAATATTAAAAATATTCGCTTTTATGCCCATTTTCCTGTTACACACACTTCCTTCGATACGCTCTGATAAGATACAAGCAGGGTCTTTGTCTCCTCATCCCAGGAGCTTTCCACTGCAACAGCTTCGCTATCTTCGTCAATCGCCTTGATGTCTGTGGGCTGCTTGGGCAGGCGTACTCTGGTGAATGCCTTGATCTTATCTGCGGTTTTGAGTCTCAGCGTTACACCGTTTTCTGTTGTCTCTCCTTCTTCTACGCGGGCAGAGGTTCCGACAATACGGAAATCTTCGCCTTCGATCTTGGAAAAATCAAACAACAGGGTTACATCGTCCGGTGCAACATCTTTTTCATGGATAATTGCATAATCATTTGTCATCAGGTCTGCATAAACGCCTGTAAATACCTTTTTCTCGTCGCTTACGCTCTCTGCCATAACAGAAGAAATCACATAAGGTCCGCGGTGCAGAGTCAGGTCGTTTCTGTAAGTCCAGGTGATGCCGGTATCTGCCAGCGTCTTCTGAACCAGGCTGCGATACTCGTCCGCAAGATCCTTGCTCAAGCAGATTCTTGCAGGAAGTTCCTTCCAGACAACGACCTTGCCGGCGCCAACTTCATGTACGCCTTCCCTGGGGTCTCTCCCCAGTCCAGCCAGCTCGAACAGATGCTCTGCCGGATTTGCATAGCCTCTCTGTCCCCACCATGCGTCGATCTTATGGAACGGGTCACTGCCATCGCCGACATAGATCAGCGTGCCGCCCTCTCTGATCCAGGAAACAACGGCTGCGTTTACGTCCGGTGCATCGGGTTTCATATATTCATAGCTCAGTACGAGACACTTGTAATCCTCCAGATAGCCGGCAAAACGACGCACATTGTCCAGCTGAACCGGATGGATCGGCAGACCGTATTTTACAAGGGGCATTGCCACGCCGAAGAAGTTCGGGAATGCTGCGCTCTGAATAAAGTCGTACATCAGGGAATCCTTTTCCCCGATCTCCTTCATCAGCTCGGCAGCCGCTTCTTCATCCACAGGATTGCCGGAGTTTTTGTGCATTGCAGCCCTGAACCGGTCGCCCAGTTCTTCGCCGTCCACGATACCGTCCGGGAAGGTTCTCTGGAACAGTCCGCTGTCGGACATAAATACGCCTACCCCGTCTGTACCGCCCTCAAAGAGGATATCGCTCTGCTCCATATCACCGAAAAGCTGGAACATGCCCGACAGCAGCGTGGAATAGCTCTGAGGGATCGGCTTGGACTGGTCGGTCTCGAAGCTCGTCTCGATCTTTTCTGCAATTCTGGGCTGGAATCTGGGATAGCGTCCGTCAAATACACGGTGCGGCCACGGGCAGATCTCATAATGCCAGATATGCGGATGCAGCAGGGATGCCACTGCAGTTCTTCTGTAATTGTATTCGTAATTCTCCCAGGTATAGGAGGGAAGGTCTTCGATGGGGTCATTTAAAAACCACATCCGGCGGCCAGTGCCCTTTACCAGCTCCTGCATCACCCCATACTCCAGATATGCCGTTTCAAAGGTACGCTCTTTGTATACACCCTCGTAAACGTTCGCTTCACGGCTTGTGCCGGTCCAGATCTGCGCGATGTAGCCGTCTACCGTCGGAATACTGATCAGCTCAGCCTCCGGGCTCATGATCTTCCACTGAGTGTAGTTTAACAGACTGTGGGTTGGAACATAGAAGCGCAGATCCTTCTGATATTTCACCTTTGCGTATTCCTTCAGCGCCGCACTCACGCGGTCGATGGTTCTCTTATATAAATAAGCCTTCAGTCTCGCGCACTTATACTGTGCATCCAGACTTTCGTGCTGAGGCTTCCAGGGTTCTTTGTAATAAATCTCATATTCTCTCTTGAATGCTTCTGAGTAGCCGCTCTTATCCCAGAACTCCGGCTCTTCCACATGGATTGCTTCCACGCCGGCATCTACGGCGACCTTCAGACGATCTGTCAGATATTCCGAAAAGGAAACCGTCGGAACCATGTAGGGTACCGTCGGGTTATGGATTACGTCCTTGCCGTTTCTGTCCACCTGACCTTCATCCCAGTGCTTTCTGCCATCCCACTTGCCGTCCAGATATTCCTGATATTCGCCCCATGCGATACCGGTCATCAGATGGATGACATAGCCCTTTTCTCTGTACTGACGGATTCTCTCCGGCATTGTCGGATCGATTCCGTACACCATGATAAAGTCACAGCCAAGGTCTACCGAAGGCCGGATCTCCCCGCTTGCCTGATAGCCTGTCAATTCCTCTTTTTTAGATCTGATATAAGCCATTTTTAAATCCTCCCATTTGTCAGGACACCCCCTCTGTCACGATACGCGCAGAGGATTTTCCCTCCCATTTTCCGGTCCCCAGCCGGAATGTGATTCCGTATGATTTGAAGCAATAGAATGCACGCTCTGCGAGCATTCTATTGTCATGAAAAAAAGGGCGGGAAGCTTCCCTTAATCCAATGAAATCCTTCCTTGCATTAAGTTCCGTTTCCCGCCCTGATCCTTATTCCTCAGAGAACGTTACCTGTTATACTCTGTATTTTATATTGTAATCTGTCTCCATTGATAAGTTGAATTCTGTCTTAGTAAGCGAAGTCGTCTCTGGTCTTAGACTGTTCGGTCATGAACTCCAGGAATTTCTCCATCTCACCGCCATTGTTTGTCTTTAAGTATTCCTGATAATCCAGAATGATCTGTCTAGCTTCTTCTTCGGTATCAGCGAAGAATGCACGCTCAACGTATTCTTTTTCTTTTACATCATCGAATGCCCATTCGGAGAAGTCAGAGTAGTTCTCATAATCAGCAGCCATAGCTTCGATAGAGTAGCCTTTTTCCTTCTCTACAGGATGTACCTTCTTGTAAGCAGTGATGTACTCGTTCTCAGCATCTGCTTCGAAAGGAGCAGTTTCACCAAACCACTTCGCATTCTTTCTTGCAACATAGGTTCTGCCTGCCATGTAGCCGATACCTCTCTGACGCAGTTCCTTGGAAACAGAATCAGAATCGGTTGCATAACGCTCGGTCAGTTCAGCAGTCATACGAGGCTGGCCATCTGCATTCATCTCGTAGGTATCGCCTTCGAAACCGTAGCAGATCAGCTTTGTGCCTTCTTTGCTGTTTACATAATCCAGCCATGTCATAGCAGCATCGATGTTGGAGCAGGTGGTAGGGAAGATGATGGCAGGAGATCCGCTTCTGCCGTCTGCTTCCAGCTGAACCTGTGCAGAACCGTCAGAGTAGTTCAGAGGTCCAACCCATGTGTAACGCATTTCAGGATTGCTGTCATACAGACCGCTCTGCTTGGTTGCGTCGATGGTTACACCATACTGTGCGCAGGTAAACAGTGCAGTACCGTTGCCAACTTTTTCTTTTGCAGCATCATCCGTTGTTGTGAAGCACTCTTTGTCCAGCAGTCCGTCATGAACCATCTTCCAGACAACCAGATTCTTGTTTACATAATTTTCGCTTAACTTATCATAAGTTACGTTGCCGTCAGCATCCAGTGTGTAGCCGGTCAGCTTCTTCGCATTGTAGCTCTGTAAGTAGTTATCATAGGACCAGCCATTGTGGAAGGTGGTAGCGACGATACAATCGTTGCCGTTTACATCCTTAAAGCCATAGTCCTTTGCCTTCTGCATGAAGTCCAGCAGCTCTTCTGTGGTCTTGATGGAGGTAGGATCGATGCCCAGAGCTTCCGGAACGTCGCCACGAACGAATACACCGTAGTTCCACTGTGCGATATCTTCATCATCACCTGCAACCTCGGTAGGCAGAACGTATCTTGCACCGTTGAAGGAAGGATCGTCGATATCTTTTTCCAGATATTTCTGGCTGATAACGCCTACATCCCAGGCATCAGAGATGTTAGGATAGTTGGGAAGCATGTCTTTGATATCGATCAGACGGCCTTCTGCACCAGCCTTTTTAATGATCGCAGTTTCACCGGAGTTGCCCCCCCAGTAAGGCGCATTGATCATATCGGGCATATCGCCGGAAGCGAACATCATGTTCAGCTTCTCTGCTTCACTCATCATGATTCCTTCAAATTCTACGGTAACGCCGATCTTGTCACGAATTGCAGCTGCAACCTCGTTGTTATACTGATCGTCAGCAGTGTTGAAGCCGCCGTTCCAGCATACCAGCATCTTCAGCTGAACATCGTCAAACTTCTTATACTTGTTTCCGTCCTCGTCTACGTAATAGTCACCGTCTTCTTCGGTGTCAGCAGCAGCTGTGTCGTCTGTTGCAGCGGGTGTTGTGGATGTGGAGCTGGAGCTTGTGTCTGTGCTGCCTCCGCAGCCTGCCAATGCTGTAGCCGCCATTGCTGCGGTCAGCACCAGTGCTAATGCCTTTCTCTTCATACCTATGTCCTCCTTTTTTATTGACAAACGGCTGCAGGAACCCCCGTCCTGCATTGCCGTATGTTCCAAGTTGTAACAATAGAATGCGCGCTCTGCGAGCATTCTCATGAATAACAGCTGCCGCTGTTTTTGTCTCAGGCATCAGCCCTTGACGGATCCTACCATAACGCCCTTTACGTAATATTTCTGTAAGAACGGATAGATCACAACGATGGGCATCGTCAGGATCATTACGAATGCCATCTGCAGAGACTGAGAGGTAAAGCTTGTTACATTACCAAGCTGTGTTTCCTGTCCTGCCTTGATCTGGCTGGAAGCAGTTGCTTCACTTAAAATCTTCTGTAATACGGTAGCTGCCGGATACAGAGCTGCTTTACTCTGATAGTAAGCACCTGTGAACCAGTCATTCCACTTGCCGACACCGATGAACAATGTCAGAGTTGCCAGGATCGGCTTGGAAAGAGGAAGATAAATCCTGCTCAGGATGGTCCAGTCATTTGCACCATCGAGCTGTGCGGATTCTCTCAGTTCTGCCGGGATCGTTGCAAAGTTACTTCTCAGCAGGACGAAGTTGTAAAAGCTGTATAATCCAGGAATGACATACAGCCAGAAGCTGCTTGTCAGTTTCAGGTCACGCAGTACCATGTAGTAAGGAACCATGCCGCCGCCAAAGATCGTTGTAAAGTACCAGAAGAAGTTCATAAAGGTTCTTCCCGGCAGGGTCTTGATGCTCAGTGCATAGGCAGCAAGTGCGGTAACAATCAGGCCTAAAACGATCGATAATATGGTTGCTGAAACAGAGATCAGCAGGGAGGTTCCGATGGTCGGATCCTCAAATGCCATCTGGTAGTTCTCCAGTGTGAAGGCTCTCGGCCAGATCCACACGCCGCCTCGCATGAAGTCACGTCCTGTATTAAAGGAAGCGATCAGCACATACCAGAAAGGATAGAAGGTTGCAATTCCCAGCAGGGCCAGGAATGTGTAGTTAAAAACTTTAAATATTTTACGGCCTCTTGACTCTTTGATTTTCATGTGTTTCCCCTCCTCCTTTTACCACAAGCCTACTTCGGCGTATTTCTGGGTCAGGTAGTTCGTACCTGCCACCATAATCAGGGAGAACACGGATTTAAACAAGCCGATGGCCGTCGCGTATTCAAACTTGCCATATCGGATACCGGTTTGAATGATGTATGTATCAAGTACCTGAGAAATCTGGTTATTCGCCGGCTGCTGCAGCAGAAGGATCTGATCATAGCCTGCGTTTAACATGCCGCCCACTGCCATAATGAACATAATGCCGATGGTGACGGAAATTTCCGGGATCGTGATATGCCAGGTACATTTCCAGCGGCCTGCGCCGTCAATGGATGCTGCTTCATACAATTCCTGATCTACACCGGTGATGGCTGCCAGATATACAATAGAGCCCCAGCCTACGTTCTTCCAGAGGTCTGAGAAAACAACCAGCGGAAGGAATGCGTTTTTCTCACCCATTACGAAGATTGCTTCTTTTCCCATCAGCTGACGGATGTCATTGAAGATACCGCCGTAGGGTGTGAAGATCGTCGTCATCAGCTGTACTACTACAACCCAGGATACGAAGTTGGGCAGGTAGCTCAGGGTCTGAACGGTCTTTTTAAATCGTTCTGCTTTTACTTCATTCAGCAGAAGTGCCAGGATGATCGGTGCCGGGAAGCAGATGACCAGTTTCAGGCTGGTGATTACCAGGGTGTTCTTAATGGTCATCCAGAACTCCGGCGATGTAACGAACTTCTTGAAATGCTTGAGTCCAGCCCATTCGCTTCCGAAGATTCCAAGATCAAATCGGTAGTTCTTAAAAGCAAGAACAATGCCTGCCATCGGCGTATAGCAGAATACAATCAGCCAGACGATACAGGGAAGGAGGAACAAATAGAGCATCCAGTGCCGTTTTATTTGTATCCCTAGTTGTTTCTTGTTTTTCTGTTTCTGCTCTGCGCTGATGGCAGGCTTTGCAATTGCTTTTGCCATGTTTTCCTCTCCTTTTTATAGCGTAAGGTGGATCACTCCCCGATCGCTGCTCTGTCCTTTCCCCATCGTACAGAGTGCGCTCCCTTGCAAGACCGGTCTATCAACGCAAACATGGCAAACAATACTTAATCGCCTTATCCGTATCTTAGACTTGTTTATTTTGTCTTGCCCCTTGTGAATACTATGTTACCACTTTTTGTTCACTTTGCAAGCTTTTTTTAACAAAATATGTCCATTTTGTGAATTATGAATAACTTTGCCACGTGTATTATGTCGATATTGACATAGCAAATATAGCAAAACATTATTTGACTTTCTAATAGAATCATGATATAGTTTTGATATGTAATATGATAAAGAGTATAGTTTTTGCCGGAATTATTATTTTTTAATATGATTTTGCAAGATATTGAGGAATTATTTTGGTATACTCTTTGTTATTATCAGATTATTTTTGTATATCCAAACATAGCATACATAGCAAAGTCAAATAGAAGTCATCAATTATATAGAAGGATTACTTCGGAAATGAGGATTTTATAATGGAAAAAACAAATCAGCCACTTTATCAGCAGCTCATGGATGATGTCCGTTCCCAAATCGAAAACAGCCTGCTGCTTCCGGGCGACAGGCTGCCGACAGAGCGGGAATTCATGCAAAAATACAAGGTCAGCCGGATCACGGTTTCCAAGGCCCTGAACGAATTAAAGGCAGAGGGTCTGATCACCCGCTTTCCAAATAAGGGCTCCTTTGTCGCCAGAAGTGCTTCTCCCCTTGCTGCTGCGGCTCAGCTCCCGCTGGAAGCCCCCAGTGCCCTGCTGTCGACTTCTTCACCCGCACAGCTTCCTGCTGTCCCGGAAGGCAATGCCTCCGATACCGCTTTTACCGAGATTGCCTGCATCCTGCCCTCCATCTCCGATCAGTTTTCCTTATCCATGGTAAATGGCATACTTTCCGCGTTTCCCATAGATTCCTATATCTGTCACATTTTCCAGAGCATTAATCCTTCTCTGGAAAACCGACTGCTGCAAAAATGTATCGACACCGGCATCAGCGGAATCGTTCTGTTCCCCCAGGATCAGCCATTTTTCAGTGAGCAGCTGCTTTATCTGCTGCTGCAGAAATATCCCCTGGTCCTGCTCGACCGGAATCTTCCTCGCCTGGACACCAGCTATGTCATCGGGGACAACAAAACCGGCGGTGCACTCTGTCTGCGTCATCTCCATACCCTCGGACATCAGCGGTTCTGCTTCGTCTCTTCTGCGCGGCGCGATATGTTTACCGTAAAATCCCGCATCAGCGGTGTTTTTCAGGAAGCGGAAGAACGCAATATTCCGGAGTCCTCCATTATGATCTGGGATTCCTTCAACAAGCATCAGCCCTACATTCATTATCAGAAGCAAATGATGAAGCTGATCCGGGAGGAGCGCATCACTGCCTTTATTGCAGCAGAATCCACCACCTGTGCCTATCTCTACAGCCTGTTTGCCACAATGAACCTCCGGGTTCCTGAGGATGTCTCCCTGATGTCCTTTGATAAACCGCTGGTAGAATCCCAGCGTCCTGATTTCTTTACCCACATCAGTCAGTCCGAATATCTGATGGGAAAAGAAGCCGGCGTGATTCTGAAACATCAGATCGAAACCCGTGATCCCCAGGTGACACACCGTGTGATGTCGCCTCTGCTGGAGGTTCGTAAATCCACAAGGGCAATTGTGCTGTAGCTTTTTCATCTTTGTTGACACATCAACAAATATATGTTATGCTTTCCAGGCCGACTCGGGAAATCGATCGGCCACGCAGACCAATGGGCCTGCGGAATGGAGGTAACAAATCATATGAATCAGATACAGATTATTACAGACGCGGGATCGGATATCGTCGATTGCTCCCGCACAGACCTGACCGTCCTTCCGATGACCATCCGTTTTGGCGATGAAGAATATCTGGACGGCGTCAACTTAACCCACAGACAGTTTTATGAAAAGATGATCGAAACACAGGTGCTGCCGACCACCAGCCAGCCTTCCCCCTTTGCCTTCGAGACTGCAATCAGAAAAATCCATGAACAGGGCGACATTGCACTGATCATCACGATCTCTTCCAAGCTCTCCGGAACCTGGCAGAGCGCCAACATCGCCGCAGCCGAAACCGGCGGAGAGGTTTATATTGTAGACAGCTTAAACGTTGCCGTCGGGGAAAAGGCCATCGTGGAATATGCACTGCGCATGAAGGATGCAGGCACAGATATCCACACCATCGTAGATACCCTGAACCGTGAAAAAGAAAATCTGCGGGTAATCGCTCTTTTGGATACCCTGGAATATCTTCAGAAAGGCGGCAGAATTTCCAAAACCGTTGCCATCGCCGGAAGCCTGCTTTCCATCAAGCCGGTGGTCTCCGTTGTGGAGGGTGAGGTTGCACTGCTGGGTAAGGCACGGGGCTCCCGCCAGGGAAACAATTTCCTGATCCAACAGATCCAAAAGGACGGCATTGATTTTTCCCGGCCGTTTTTCCTGGGCTACACCGGGTTAAGCGACGCGCTGCTGCAGAAATACATTTCCGACAGTGCAGCAATCTGGAAGGAGCATGTCGATCATCTGCCCATCGGAACCATCGGTGGTGCCATCGGAACCCATGTCGGTCCCGGAGCCATCGCAGTGGCGTTTTTTACAAAGAACGAATCCGTTCAATAATTCCACAGTTATCGAAAATAAAGTTCTGTCAAAAAAACAGGCGGCGGCACAGTTTTCTTCTGTACCTCCGCCTGTTTCTTTCTATTGCTTCCGGAAAGACCTTCAGCCTTCCTCGATATGCTCCAGTCCCTGATTGATGATCGTGCGGACATGTCCGTCCGCCAGGGAATAAAAGATGGATTTGCCTTCTCTTCTGCTTTTGACCAGTTTGTTCTGTTTTAGAATGCGCAGCTGATGGGAAATCGCCGACTGCGTCATCTGCAGGGCTGCCGCAAGGTCGCAGACGCAGACCTCCGCTTCAAACAAAACAAACAGGATCCGGATACGGGTAGAATCTCCAAATACCTTATAAAGCTCCGCCAGATCATAAAGCTCTTCCTCTTTGGGAAGCTTTTCCTGTACGATTTTGAGCAGCTCCTCATGGACTTCCGTCTCTTCACAGTGATCCATTTCCAGTTCTTCTTTTTCCTGCATGTGTTCCTCCAGTCTATTATCTGATATCAGAACGTGTATTCCGCTAATATCCTGTCCTTTCTTCCAGCAGTTATACTGTGCCTCGCCTTTACAGCTTTTTCACGTTCAGGGCACGGATCGCATTGAGCACGGCGATAACCATAACGCCGACATCTGCGAAGATCGCCGCCCACATATTCGCAATGCCGAGTGCGCCGAGGATCAGGCAGATCACTTTGACACCGATTGCGAAATAAATATTTTCATAAACGATTCTCAGGCACTTTCTGGAAATCCTGATGGCCTTGGAAATCTTTAACGGATCATCATCCATCAAAACAATATCCGCCGCCTCGATCGCTGCATCCGATCCCAGGGCTCCCATTGCGATACCGATATCCGCCCGGGAAAGCACCGGTGCATCGTTGATGCCGTCTCCCACAAAGGCAAGCTTTTCCTTTTCGCCTTTTTCATCCAGAAGCTTTTCTACCTGCGCTACCTTGTCGCCGGGAAGAAGCTCGCTGTGTACCTCATCAATACCGAGCTCTTCTGCAACCTGACGTGCTGCCTCACGGCGGTCGCCGGTCAGCATGATCGTCTTTTTCACGCCGCATTTTTTCAATGCCGCGATAGCTTCCTTTGCATGAGGCTTGATCTGATCCGAGATCAGGATATGTCCGGCATATTTGCCGTCCACCGCCATATGAACAACGGTTCCGACGCTGTGGCATTCCATACAATCCACACCGAGCTTTTCCATCAGCTTGCTGTTGCCTGCTGCAACCCTTACGCCGTCCACCTTTGCAGTCACACCATTGCCGCTGATCTCTTCGACATCCGTTACACGGCTCTGATCCAGGGGTTTTCCGTATGCCTTTTTAAGGCTCTTGCTGATCGGATGGGAGGAATGGCATTCTGCCAGTGCTGCGTATTCCAGCAGCTTCTCTGTATCCATGGAAGAATGATGCACACCGCTTACTTCGAACACGCCCTGCGTCATGGTTCCTGTCTTATCAAATACAACATATTTGGTTTCGGAAAGTGTTTCCAGATAGTTGGAGCCTTTTACCAGAACACCTGCGTTGCTCGCACCGCCGATTCCGGCAAAGAAGCTCAGGGGAATACTGATGACCAGTGCGCACGGGCAGCTAATTACCAAAAAGGTCAGTGCCCTCATAACCCAATCGCCCCATTCCGGTGTCATTCCAAGAAACAGCAGCCGTACAAGGGGAGGCAAAACTGCCAGCGCCAGGGCTCCGTAGCAGACCGCAGGCGTATAGTATTTTGCAAATTTGGAAATAAAATTCTCGGATCTGGACTTTTTGGAGCTTGCATTTTCTACCATGTCCAGGATCTTCGATACCGTCGATTCGCCAAACTCCTTTGTCGTCCGGATTTTCAGCACGCCGGACATGTTGATGCAGCCGCTGATGACTTCGTCTCCAACGCCGACTTCCCTCGGGAGGCTCTCACCGGTCAGGGCGCTGGTATTTAAGCTTGTGCGTCCCTCTTCGATCACGCCATCAATCGGCACTTTTTCTCCGGGCTGTACAACGATCACGCTGCCAATTTCAACCTCATCCGGGTCAACCTGCTCCAGTGTTCCGTCTTCTTTTTCAATATTCGCGTAATCCGGGCGGATATCCATCAGCTCACTGATGTTCCTGCGGCTCCTGCCCACCGCATAGCTCTGGAACAGCTCACCGATCTGGTAAAAGAGCATAACCGCAACGCCTTCTTTATAATCCCCCAGAAGGATTGCGCCGATGGTCGCAACCGCCATCAGAAAGTTCTCGTCAAAAACCTGTCTGTTTAAAATACCCTTCCAGGCCTTTAACAAAATATCATAGCCGATCACCAGATACGGAATCATAAACAGCACAAATTTCAGCCAGCCATCTACCGGAAGCAGGCTCAGCACAACCATCAGCACTGCTGCTACGATAATCCTGGTCAATACTTTTTTCTGTTTCTTATTCATGCCTTTCCCCTTTCAGTAAAAACATTAAATCTGCAGACTGTCCATGACGGCTACAGCCTGCAGATTTGTCTTCTTTTACAGGAAGATTTCGCAGTCATCCTCTACCTTTTTGCAGTTTTTGTATACCTCCTGCATAACGGCCTTTACATCTGCACCCTCTTCAAATTCCACGGACATTTTCAGGGTCATGAAGTTTACCGTTGCATCCTTAACGCCTGCCGTCTTCTTTGCAGCGTCTTCCATCTTATTTGCACAGTTTGCGCAGTCAACGTCGATTTTGTAAGTTTTTTTCATGGTAAAATCCTCTCTTTTCCTGTCTTGCAGCATCTATGGGTGCTTCTGTTTCCCATTGTTTTTCTTTCATATGAACAATTATTCATATGTTTGATTTCATTATAGCACCCTTTTCGATTCTGTCAACAAAATTTCAAATTTTTTCAGTCCCGCCAGGGTTCTTTTCCTTCCTTCTCTACTTCGATCTGGCACAGCTTCATTGCCGCCAGCGCAGTATCATGAGAAGCAGGCGTCACGCAAGCGCACGCTGCCGCATCAACGATCACATCTGCCTCAGGAAATGCAGCCTTACACAAAATCGCGTTGGAGAGCACACAGATTCCGGTGCAAAGTCCGACCAGCTCGATCTGCAGGTTCGAATCCGCAACGATTTTCTCGTCCGAGCGCAGTTTCTCAATCAACTCCATGGAGCCAAAGGTGGGCTTCTGAATTTTTCTCGCTGCATCCACCTGTTTTTCTTCCAGTGCCTGCTCTACTGCCGGGCACAGACGATGTCCATCGGTTCCCTCGATGCAATGCGCAACCGGCAGATGCAGTCCTTCTTTTGTCTGCAGATACGGTTCCTGATGCGTGTCCTGCGTCACATAGATCTGTTCTGCCGGGGTTTCTTTGATTTTGCAGACGACGTTTTCCACAATCGCCTGAGCCTCCTTTGTTCCAAGGCTCCCTGTAACAAAATCGTTCTGCATGTCTACTACGATCAAAAGCTTCATAAAATCCTCCATTTTTTCCAATATGAAAACGGTGTTTTTCTTATTATACCTGAAAAGAAAAGACAAAAAAACACCCTTCTGCATGTTTCCATACAAAAGGGTGCCTCTTTCATTTCCTTTATCCGATGTGTTTTCCACATGAGGACTGATCAAATGCCTGAAAAAACACATCCTGCCAAAGCTGTCTGGGAATAATTACTCAGCAACAGTCTCGGTAGCTGTCTCAGTTGCAGCTTCTTCTGTAGCTGCTTCTGTGGTAGCTTCTTCAGTTGTAGCTTCTTCTGTGGTAGCTTCCTCAGTTGTAGCTTCCTCAGTTGTAGCTTCTACAGTGGTCTCTTCTACGGTAGACTCAACTGCTACTGTGCTCTCTTCTGCAACGGTTGTGGTCTCAACAGTTGTCTCTGTAGCTGCTGCGCTGCCGCAAGCTACCATGGATGCTGTCATAACTACTGCTGCTAAAACTGCTACTAAATTCTTTTTCATAATAATGTCTCCTCCTAAATCAAAACCAGGCATTTAAAAAATGCCGTTTCCTTAATACGAATGTGAGGATACCACCTTTCTTTTTGTTTGTAAATAGTTTTTTTCTAATTTTAAAACATTTTATGAATTTTATAAGGTTTTGTTCACAATTTGTACATATTTCGACTTTTTCTTCCTTTTTACACCGATTTTGCATTTGTAAATCCGAAAAAATCCTGTATCATATAGGATGCCAGGGTCAAAAAGTCAAAAAAGCCGACGCAAGCTTGCTTGCAGAAGGCGTTTTGACTTCTTGACCCGCCAAGATAGGAGCATAAAAGTGGGATGACAATCCCACGATATGCGACTATCAGGCTGGATTGTGGGAGTGCGCAGCACGGAACAATCCTGCTGGCATCCTGCCCCAGGTCCATCGAAGAATCATTAACAACCGCACAAAGAAATGCAGCATTTCCTTCCCGGGAAATCCTGCAAAATGGAGAACCAATTCATGAAATCATCCAATTACCTGTTAGAATGCTGCGTCGATTCCGCATATTCTGCCCGTATGGCAAAAAAAGGCGGCGCAGATCGCCTTGAGCTTTGCTCTAATCTTGTCATCGGCGGTACGACGCCCACCCTCGCCCTTTATGAACAGATCAGAACCCAGACCGACATACGCATCCATGCTCTGATTCGCCCCCGTTTCGGTGATTTCCTGTACTCGGAGGATGAGGCAGCCCTCATCTGTAAAGAAATCGATGCGTTTCGGGCAGCCGGAGCCGACGGCGTTGTAATCGGAAGTCTTTCTCCGGACGGTTCCCTGTGTACCGAACAGATGAAACGTTTCCGCGAACATGCCCGGGATATGTCCGTTACGCTGCACCGTGCATTTGATATGTGCCGTGATCCCTTTGCAGCCCTTGAGGAAGCGATTTCCTTGGATATCCAGACCATCCTGACCTCCGGTCAGGCTCCCGACTGTCTGCACGGCGTCGATCTGCTCAATAAACTCCATCAGGCAGCTGACGGCAGGATCCATCTCCTTGCAGGCGCAGGCGTCTCTGCCAAAACGGTTCCTGCTCTCCTTGAAAAAACGTCCCTGACCCACTTCCATATGTCCGGCAAGACCATCAGAAACAGTGAGATGGCTTACCGCAACCCGGAGGTTTTTATGGGAATTCCCGGTATGAGCGAATATGAGATCTGGCAGACCGATCCGGATGCCGTCGCAGCTGTACGCACAATGCTCGACCGCGCGGCAGATGAAGAAGCATAACCGCGCAGGGATGCGAGCTGCTGCGTAAGGGCGATGCCTGACAACACAGCGCAATGCCGAACGCTGACGGTTTCGACAATAGAATGCACGCTCTGTGAGCATTCTATTGTCATGAAAAAAAGACGTTCCCGAACAGATTCGTTTCAGGAACGTCTTTTCTTTTCGACTATTATCTCTCACATTTCCAGAAATAAGCGCTGTAGCCCGGCAGCTCACTTCCGCCGCCGAAGTCATGCTCCTGTCCGGTGATCAGATCCACCGCACGACCACAGCCTGCATCGAAGTGGGCGGTATAGGGCTGCTCCTCTGCATTGATCGCAACAAAAACCCGCTCTCCGTCTACGGCGCGTTCAAAAATGCACTGGCGATTCGTCAGCACAACACTGCGGAATGCACCATAATTGAGGGCATTGGAGTGCTTTTTGGCTTCTGCAAGCTTTGCGATCCACTCTGTCAGCCCGTTTGTCTGCGGCCCGTCGAAGCATGCACGCAGTGCAGGGTCTCCCTGGCTTTTCTCTCCCTTTGCACCCCATTCACTTCCATAATAAACGCAGGGGATTCCAGGCATACCAAACATCAGCGCATAAATGAGCGGCAGATGCTTTTCATTGGTAAGGATGCTTGCCACTCGCGTCACATCATGATTGTCCACAAAGCTAAGCAGATGCTTTCCTTTATAGAGTGTCCAGTTTTCCGGGCCAAACTGGCGCAGCAGAGAGTGGACAATTTCAAACATATTCATACTGTTGAAGCTGGAATACAGTCCCTTATAGCATTCATAGTTGGTGGCAGAATGCAGCATGGAATCATTCATCAACCGGTTGTAATCCCCATGCAGCATTTCTCCGACGAGAAAGAAATCCGGCTTTAAGCTGTCGCAGAAGCTTCTCAGACGGCGGACGAAATTTTCGTCCAGACAATAAGCGACATCCAGCCGCAGACCGTCAATATCAAACTCGTCAACCCAGCCTCTTACGCTTTCCAGAAGATACTGGACAACCTCCTCGTTCTGTAAATTCAGCTTGACCAGATCGTAATTGCCTTCCCAGCCCTCGTACCATAAGCCATCGTTGTAGTTGGAGTTGCCGCCAAGATTGATATGAAACCAGTTTAAATAGGGGGAATTTTCCCTGTTTTTCAAAACATCCTGAAATGCCCAGAAGCCGCGTCCCGCATGATTGAACACGCCATCCAGCACAACCCGGATGCCTTCGCTGTGCAGCTTATCGCAAACCTGCTTAAAGTCCTCATTTGAACCGAGGCGGCAGTCGATTTTACGGTAGTCTCTTGTATTGTACCCATGGGTATCCGATTCAAAGACCGGCGAAAAATAAATCGCATTTGCTCCCAGCTTTTTGATATGATCGGTCCAGTCCAACACCTTCAAAATCCGATGTGTCTCTACCCCGTCATTTTCAAACGGTGCTCCGACAAAGCCAAGGGGATAAATCTGATAAAATACACTTTCATACGCCCACATAGTAAATTCCTCTTTCCTGCCAGTATGTTTGCTGACCTGTTTATTTTACCATTTTCCTCCGGCCTACTCAATATCAGAATCTGCACTTTTCCCATAGAATCAGACAGTTCCTGATGTTTTTAAAAAATGATTCGTTAATATGACATCGATCCCCATATCAAAGAAGGCTTTTGCTTCTTCTGCATCATCCGACCAAAATAAATTGCAGATCATACCCTCACACTTTTATTTGGGTTTTTGTGTTCAATAATCACACTTTTATATGAGATAGTAAAAAATATATTCTGCATTAACGATTTCCCTTTTCTCCTATTTTCTGACAACACAGTGTTCCAGCACCCGACGCAGCGGCTTATACAATACCAGCATCAGAACAAAATTGCTGACTCCGTGGATCATATCAAACGGGATTCCAGACACCCACCATGCAAATGCAGTATGGATTCCCCCGATAAACAGATAGGGAATCGAGCACGTCGGATCGCCATGCATCATGATATAATGAGCAAAAGTGAGTCAACATGCTTGCATGATTGGCGAACGGCGAAATTATTGAGTGAGCTATGCTCACGATATAATATTCGTCGCCGCTCTTTTCCCGGATCAGCTCTAACAGCCACTGTGTTGCTTCCACTCCGCCCGGGTTGGGATGGACAAAAATCGCGCTGTGGTCATACGCTTTTGCCGTATCAATGTAGAGCTGTGCCATTTCATTCATATGCAGGCTCTTCTCATCAACGTATTAATAAAGCGTTCTCTATGTGTCATATGTTTCTTCCTTTCTATTCCTCAAACATCATATATTCCATATAAAATTCCTGAAATTTCGCACTCGTTCCAAGATTGATGGTCTTTGCCCGCTCTGCCAGCGCTGTTGCTTCTTTTTCCATCCTGCGGTCATGCAGAATCTTTACCGCACCCGCCAGTGCCGCGTTTCCGCAGATTTTAATACGGGACAGGTCAATTTTGGGAAAAAGTCCGATTTTTTCCGCGCTTTTGGCAGACATATAGGAGCCAAAGCCACCTGCCACATACAGGCCTTCCAGCCTGGCAGCATCAATTTTTTTCTCCGCCAGAAGTGTCTCCATTCCTGCCCGGATCGCTCCCTTGGCAAGCTGAACCTCACGAATATCCTCTGCAGTCAAACCGATATTTCCGGCAAAACATACATCTTCTTCCAGATAACCGGTATCCTCCAGCAATCCGCTTTCCAGCAGTCCCGCCACACCGTCGATCACGCCGCTGCCGCAGATACCCTCAGCCGCAGATGCATCTCTGTCGCCAATCACATGCACCTTCCAGCTGCCGTTTTCCCAGTTCACATGGTCAATGGCACCTGCCACACCTCGCATGCCGCAGGAAAGCCCGGCGCCCTCAAAAGCCGGTCCCGCCGCTGTCGCACAGCAGATCAGGCGTTCCTTATGAAACAGGACGATCTCGCCGTTCGTCCCCACATCCACCATCAACCGGGGGCTGCCGTCCGCTCCGGGTATGCAGTCCGTTTCTGTAAGACCCGATCCAAGAATCGCTGTCGTAATATCCGCACCGACAAACGCAGACATGCAGCGCGGGAGATATACGTCTGCTTTCCGGCAGCTCAAATCCAGTGCTTCTCCTATCGTCCACCAGCCAAACAGCTCATCCGCTTCAAAGGGTGCGCGGGACAGGCATCTGGGATTTCTTTTTGTCAGGAAATAAAGCATCGACGTATTTCCTGTAATGATAACTGTCTCAATGGCCCCTGCACTTTCTCCTGCGTGTTCTGCCAGCTCTGTAAGCAGGCGCGACACTGCCTCCCGGACAATTGCCGCAAGTTTATCTGCTTTTCCCTCCAGGGACGCTTCCATCCGGCTGATGACATCCGCTCCGAACACGGACTGGGGATTCCATGCACCCATCGTTCCGACAGCCCTGCCTTCCCGATAGAGGACGGCTGCAATTGTCGTTGTACCGATATCCACCGCCGCGCCGAGGTGACGGTAGAGCCGCGAGCCGCGCGCAGCTTCTGCAGACGGCGCAGTGCTGGTGCGCTCTGACGGCTGCGCGGGCGACATGCCGGCGGCGTGGGCAACTGGCAGCGCAGACGGCGTGCTTACACAAATCGTCTCATCCCCGTCTGCTTCCTGCCGCAGCGCATCGATTCTCCCATCCGGCACCGCTTCCAGAAAGCAGGCAAGCCGGATTCCCTGCGCAAGGCGCTCTGCTCCAAGAAGTTTTTGTTCCGTCTCGGACGGCGCCGCAAAACTTCCCTCCGCATACACCATACATTTCCCGCAGGCATGCCGTCCGCCGCAGGGCATCTCCACTCCATGGGATTTTTTCAGCAGGCTGCCGACTTTTGCTCCCGGCTCTGTAATAACGGCTTCTCCATTGATCCAAAATCGGATTTTTTCGCTGTTGTCTGTCATTTTAATCTCCATTCCGCAGGCGCTTTGCGCCGAAAGAACCGATCCAATCACCAGTTTCTGCAGGTCAATGGTTCGATGTCCTATTTGCAGCGTTTCTCCATCAGCTCCAGCACTTCTTCCTTGTTAATTGCATTTCCAAAATGATACCCCATCGCATCGATGGATGCAAGAAAATCCGTCATCGAGGTTGTGCTGTTGCCGCAGTTGTGCTTCTCTTTTTTATACTTTTCGGAACTTACCAACCAAAAACAGCAAATAGTTTGCATATCATCAGAAACAAAATCAGGGCGTGTAAAAAATGATTTCTCATTCTTCACACGCCCTGATTATTTCCGATAATCCTTTATTATCCCGCGAAACACGCAGATATTTTTCATTCGCCCTTTAACAGGCTGCTGTCATCGAAGTAATTGATCTTCATCGCTGCCTTGACATCCTTTAAGGTTTCCGCAGCCTTTGCTTCTGCAACCTCGCTGCCCTTTTTCAGAATGTCGTAAACATCGGTCAGATGCTCTTCCCAGTATTTTCTTCTCTCACGGATCGGCGCAAGCTCAGACTGCATAACGTTGTTTAAGAACTTCTTCACTTTGACGTCGCCCAGACCGCCCCGCTGATAATGTGCTTTCAATTCGTCCAGATTCTGGTAATCCGGTAAAAACTCTGCAAAATGCTCCGGTCTGCAGAACGCATCCAGATAAATAAATACAGGGTTTCCGTCCACATTGCCGGGATCCTCCACGCGCAAATGATTCGGATCTGTGAACATGCTCATAACCTTTTTCTTCACATCCGCCTCTGGGTCGGACAGATAGATGCAGTTGCCAAGGGATTTGCTCATCTTCGCCTTGCCGTCGATGCCGGGCAGTCTCAAGCATGCCTTATTGGAGGGCAGGATGATCTCGGGCTCTGTCAGGGTGTCCCCGTAAACGCTGTTGAACTTATGTACGATTTCCTTACACTGCTCCAGCATCGGCAGCTGGTCTTCTCCCACCGGAACAGCAGTTGCACGGAATGCAGTGATGTCCGCAGCCTGGCTGATGGGATAGCAGAAAAATCCAACCGGAATGCTTGCTTCGAAATTACGCATCTGGATCTCTGCTTTAACGGTAGGGTTTCTCTGTACTCTGGAAACCGTTACCAGATTCATATAGTAAAAGGTCAGCTCTGTCAGCTCCGGAACCATCGACTGAATGAAAATCGTTGCCTTTTCCGGATCAAGGCCGCATGCCAGATAATCCAGCGCTACCTGTAAAATGTTCTGACGTACCTTTTCCGGATGCTCTGCATTGTCTGTCAGCGCCTGTGCATCCGCAATCATAATATAAATCTCGTCAAACTGACCGGAATTCTGCAGTCTTACACGCTCCTTCAAAGAGCCTACATAATGGCCCACATGAAGACGTCCTGTGGGGCGATCCCCCGTTAAAATAATCTTTTTGCTCATATTGCCTGTCCCTCTCGCTTCTCTTAGGATACTACAGCGCTGTCTGCAGCCTGCCGCATCCTGATAAACCTGCAGTCTGTTGGTTTCAACAGCTGCAGCTCTTTCCAATTATATCCCGTAAAAAGCACAGAGTCAACAGTTGCGTATACTCACCGTTACAGTTCACTCGCACTGCGCCGCTGGATCCACTTTACAAGCTCCACGATGGGAACTACCAGCAC
>ERZ1026856.295-NODE-295-length-33891-cov-7.210072_pt1 | contig 33891 bp, 25 predicted proteins | sample MGYA00380158_ERZ1026856 | MGnify/ENA primary metagenome ERZ1026856 (study PRJEB33269, sample SAMEA4719794) | human gut metagenome | biome: human-associated habitat; feature: organic feature; material: feces | place: Cameroon | collected 2013-10 ...
CGGATGTGGTCTGTTGGGTCTTGACTTAAATTCGGGATGCGCCTGCGTAGCGATAAAGAACGGATGGGATGGCAGCTCGCACATTTCCACGATACGTCCGTCCGGTGAAAGACCGGAAAGTTTCAGCCCCTTTTCTGTCAGGGCTGCGCGGTAGTCATTGTTGACTTCATAGCGGTGTCTGTGTCTTTCGTGGATCGTTTCCTTACCGTATAAGCGGTAAGCCAGAGAATCCGGATTGAGGACACACGGATAAGAACCAAGTCTTAAGGTACCGCCAATATCCTCGACACCGTTCTGGTCAGGCATCAGGGCAATGACCGGATGGGTTGTGGCAGGATTCATTTCAATGCTGTGTGCATCGTGGTATCCGACTACATTTCTTGCAAATTCCACAATTGTCAGCTGCATACCGAGGCAGAGGCCGAGGAATGGGATCTTGTTTTCACGGGCAAATTCGATCGAGGTGATCATGCCTTCGATACCGCGGTCACCAAAACCGCCCGGAACAATAATGCCGTCTGCATCGCCGAGTGTTTCTTTTACGTTAGCAGGCGTTACCAGCTCGGAATCCACCCACTTGATATCTACGGTTGTGTTAATGAAAATACCGCCGTGCTTTAATGCTTCCACAACACTGAGGTAAGCATCATGCAGTTGGATGTATTTGCCGACAAGTGCGATCTTCACTTCGTGCTTCGGACTGCGAAGCTGTGCTACCATATGTTCCCAGTCGGAAAGATCCGGCTCCGGGCAGTCAAGCTTTAAGCAGTCACACGCAACCTGTGCAAGATGTTCTTTTTCCATGGCAAGCGGTGCTTCGTACAGATATTCCACATCCAGATTCTGCAGTACATGACTGTTCGGTACATTACAGAATAAAGCGATCTTGTCCTTGATCTGCTGGTCGAGCGGATGCTCGCTTCTGCAGACAATAATATCAGGCTGGATTCCCATGCCCTGCAGCTCCTTGACACTTGCCTGTGTCGGCTTTGTTTTCATTTCCTGGGAAGCGGAGAGCCATGGGATCAGTGTGACATGGATCAAAATGGCATTTTCATGTCCGACTTCGTGCTGGAACTGACGGATGGATTCTAAGAATGGCTGGCTTTCGATATCACCGACCGTACCACCGACCTCGATAATGGCGATCCGTGTTTCCTCATCGGTGAAGTTGCGGTAAAAACGGCTCTTGATCTCATTGGTGATATGCGGAATGACCTGTACGGTACCGCCGCCGTAATCACCGCGGCGTTCCTTCTGCAAAACGCTCCAGTATACCTTTCCGGTCGTGACGTTGGAGTTTTTATCCAGACTTTCATCGATAAAACGCTCATAGTGTCCAAGGTCAAGGTCTGTTTCCACGCCATCATCCGTTACAAAAACCTCACCGTGCTGGATCGGGTTCATCGTGCCCGGATCGATATTGATATAAGGATCAAATTTCTGCATCGTTACCTTGTAGCCGCGTGCTTTCAAAAGACGGCCGAGGGATGCAGCGGTAATGCCTTTTCCGAGACCGGAAACAACACCGCCTGTTACAAATACGTATTTTACTGCCATTTCTTTTTCCTCCTGTAATAAATAAAAAAGAGCGAAACTACCCCCAAAGGGAGCACCTTCGCTCAAAATGTTACGATATCTACTCGTTGATGGTGCCATATTTCCTGCACACATCTCATCATAGCATATATTTACCGATGATACAACTTCTGTGATTCATAATTTGGTTCGCAGGTTACATTAATGCCGAGTTTTCTGAGAACATTCATATCTACCTGTGAAAGGATCACGCTGGAATGGAACTCTGTACCGGCGAGATTCTGCAGCTGGTCGATCGCTTCCTTTGCTGTTTCATCCGTTGCTGCGCAGATGGAAAGGGCGATCAGCACTTCGTCTGTATGGAGGCGTGGGTTTTTACTGTGCAGATGTCCTGTTTTCAGGTTCTGGATCGGTTCGATGATCGTCGGAGAGATCAGCTGCACATCGTCTGCGATACCGGCAAGTGATTTTAATGCGTTTAACAGCATGGCACTTGTGGCACCTAAAAGCTCACTTGTCTTTCCTGTAATGATGCGGCCGTCCGCAAGCTGGATCGCTGCTGCCGGATCGCCCGTTGTCTCTGCTTTGATCTTGGCTGCGCTGACAACAGGTCTGTCTTCTATGGAAGTGCCGGCCTGCTTCATCAGAAGCTCCAGCTTCAGCTTCTGCTCGTTATCTGCCGTTCCCTGACGGATCTGGCAGAGCGTGTTGTAATATCTGCGGATGATCTCCTGTTTGGAGGCCTCTTTTGTCACTTCATCGTCGATGATGCCATAGCCTGCCATATTGACACCCATATCTGTCGGGGATTTATACGGACAGCTTCCCATGATCTTTTCAAACATGGCTTCCAGAACCGGGAAGATCTCAACGTCACGGTTGTAGTTGATCGTTGTCTCGCCGTAAGCTTCCAGATGGAACGGATCGATCATGTTGACATCGTTCAGATCTGCTGTTGCTGCTTCGTATGCGAGATTGACAGGGTGCTTTAATGGCAGATTCCAGATCGGGAATGTCTCATATTTGGCATAGCCTGCCTTGATGCCTCTCTTGTATTCGTGATACAGCTGGGAAAGACAGGTTGCCATTTTTCCGCTGCCCGGTCCCGGTGCTGTGATAACAACAAGAGAGCGGCTTGTTTCAATATATTCATTTTTTCCGTAGCCTTCATCACTTACGATATAAGGAATATCGGACGGATATCCGGCGATCGGATAATGCCTGAACACTTTTAATCCGAGCGATTCAAGCTTTTTCTGATAGGCGACTGCACTGGGCTGACCGTTAAAACGAGTCAGGCAGACACTGCCAACATAAAGGCCGTATCCGCGGAATGCGTCGATCAGTCTTAATACGTCCAGATCATAGGTGATACCGAGGTCACCTCTGACCTTGTTTTTTTCAATATCCTCTGCGTTGATAACGATAACGATCTCTGCCTGATCCTTAAGCTGTACGAGCATATTGATCTTGCTGTCCGGCTTGAAGCCCGGCAGAACCCGGGAGGCATGATAATCGTCAAAAAGCTTGCCGCCGAATTCGAGGTAAAGCTTACCGCCGAACGCTGCAATACGTTCCTTGATCTTTTCGGACTGCAGACGAAGATATTTTTCATTATCAAATCCGATTTTTGCCATAAAAACCTGTTTCCCTTCTTATTTGAAATATACTGTTTCTATATACATACATTGTGCGTTTTATAACACGAACAATACTTTTCTATGATACAAAAAAAGCTTTTCAAAATCAATATGAAAATCAGGTAAAAAATGGGGGATTTTATAAATCTTTCATAACTGGTCACAAGTATTTCACAGAAAGCGTATTGATTTTGACATTTTTAATCTATATAATGATAGAAGGCTTTTAATAAGCCGGACGAGGAGAACATTATGGATAATCAGAATTACCAGGGACCGCAGAACAATGGTGGGAATGGAAATAATAACGGAAACGGTGGAAATGATCAGAAAGGACCGCAGAAAAGACAGAGCTTTATGCTTCTTCTGGTGGCAGCGCTGATCACACTGCTTTCCATGAGCTTTTTGATGAATTCTGTATCAAACAGCTCCAGCAAGGAAATCACATATGATGAATTCCTGCAAATGGTAGAGGATGGCAAGGTAGACAGTGTCCTCATCAAGAGTGATAAGCTTGTGATCACGCCAAAGCAGGACAAGGCACAGGAAAAGACGGAAAGCAGTAGAAATCCGTTTGCACTTTACGGTGGATATGACAGTCAGCCGGAGATCAAATATTATACGGGTATTGTGGAGGATGATACCCTGCCTGCATTTTTAAATAAGTATGATGTCACCTACAGTAAGGAGATCCCGGACAATTCAAGCTGGATCTTATCGATCCTGCTGACCTATGTCCTGCCGATCGTGATCCTTTGGGTACTGCTCAGCTTCCTGTTCCGCAAGATGTCGGGCGGCGGAATGATGGGCGGTGTCGGCAAGTCGAATGCCAAAGTATATGTCCAGAAAGAAACAGGTGTTACCTTCAAGGATGTGGCGGGTGAAGATGAAGCCAAGGAATCCCTGCAGGAGGTGGTGGACTTTCTGCACAACCCGGGCAAATATACAAAGATCGGTGCAAAGCTTCCGAAGGGTGCGCTTCTGGTGGGACCTCCCGGAACCGGTAAAACACTGCTGGCTAAGGCAGTTGCGGGAGAAGCACATGTACCGTTTTTCTCACTGGCAGGCTCCGATTTTATCGAGCTGTATGTCGGTGTCGGTGCTTCCCGTGTCAGAGACTTATTTAAGGAAGCAACAAAGAATGCGCCATGCATTATTTTTATCGATGAAATAGATGCAATCGGCCGGAGCCGTGACAGCAAGTACGGCGGCGGTAATGAAGAGCGTGAGCAGACACTGAACCAGCTGCTTTCCGAAATGGACGGTTTCGACAGCTCCAAGGGTATTCTGATCCTGGGTGCAACAAACAGACCGGAAATTCTGGATAAGGCGCTGCTCAGACCGGGCCGGTTTGACAGACGTATCATTGTAGATAAGCCGGATCTGAAAGGCCGTGTCGATATCTTAAAGGTACATTCCAAGGATGTCAGCATGGATGAATCCGTGGATCTGCAGGAGATCGCACTCGCAACGTCAGGAGCAGTCGGTTCCGATCTTGCCAATATGATCAACGAAGCAGCCATCAATGCAGTTAAGAACGGCCGTAAGGCTGTCTGCCAGAAGGATCTGTTTGACGCAGTCGAGGTTGTACTGGTCGGAAAAGAAAAGAAAGACCGCATCATGAGCAAGGAAGAAAGACGGATCGTATCTTACCACGAAGTAGGACATGCCCTGATCGCAGCCCTGCAGAAAAACGCAGAGCCGGTACAGAAGATCACGATCGTTCCGCGTACCATGGGTGCGCTTGGCTATGTGATGCAGGTTCCGGAAGAAGAAAAATATCTGAATTCCAAAGCAGAGCTGCATGATATGATCGTCGGGCTTCTTGGTGGACGCGCGGCAGAAGAAATCGTATTCGACACCGTTACAACAGGTGCTTCCAATGATATTGAGCGGGCAACCAACATTGCAAGAGCCATGGTAACCCAGTATGGTATGAGCAAGCGTTTCGGTCTGATGGGACTGGCAACGACAGAAAGCCAGTATCTGGATCAAACAACAGCTATGAACTGTTCCGATGTGACGGCTGCGGCTGTGGATGAAGAAGTGATGAAGATCCTGAAAAACTGCTACAAGGAAGCAAAAAAGATGCTGACGGAAAACAGAGCAGTTATGGATAAGATCGCTGCACATCTGATTGAGCAGGAGACGATCACCGGTAAGGAATTTATGAAGATCTATCGGAAGGAAAAGGGACTTCCTGAACCGGAAGAGAAGGAAGATAAAAAAGACGACATGGAAAAAACAGGATTTGCCGCAAAGCTGGAGGCAGAAGCTGAAGCCGAAAAGAAAACAGTTGAAAAGCATGTCACAGTGATCAAAGCACCGGATACAGACCCTGCATCTGAGATGAAAAATGATACAGAGCCTGCCCCTGAGGCAGAGAAGGATGCACCTGAAGCCGGAGACGCAGTGAAAGAGCCGGAACAGAAACAGGAGCGGATAGAAGATACAAATTCCGAATCATAAAAATAGGGACGAAGAGAGAAATCCGCTTTGCGGATTCCTCTCTTGTTTTATAATGTCATGCATCATGCATCGAAGATGCATGATGCAGATCCGGCTCATCACCGCAGGTGATTAAAATATTGGATAGGACAGAAAACGGAGAAAGGAGACAGATCATGTTTTGTATCGAGGAGGAACTGAAAAAACTTCCCCATTCGCCCGGCGTTTATATCATGCATGATAAGGCAGACACCATTATATATGTAGGAAAAGCGATCGATCTGAACAGACGTGTGCACTCTTATTTTCGGACGAGTACGAAAAAAACGGCAAAGATCCGGAAAATGGTCAGTCTCATCGACCATTTTGAATATATCCTGACCGATTCGGAGCTGGAGGCTCTGGTACTGGAAAATAACCTGATCAAGGAACACCGTCCCAAATACAATACGATGCTGAAGGATGACAAGACGTATCCTTATATTAAGGTAACACTTGGAGAGGAATATCCGAGGGTTCTTTTTTCACGTCTGATGAAGAAGGACAAGTCCAGATATTTCGGGCCTTTCACAAGTGCGTCCAGCGTCAAGGACACGATCGAACTGATCTGTAAGCTGTACAAGATCCGTACCTGTAACCGCCAGATCCGACAGCCGGAAGAAATTACCGGACAGAATGAGACAACTTCAAATATAGAAAAAAAAGCCGTGCAGGACAGGGCGTGCTTGAATTATCACATGAAGCAGTGTGATGCACCGTGTATGGGTTATATCAGCAAGGAAGAATATGCGCAGAATGTGAAAAAAGCAGTGGATTTCCTGAACGGGGATTATCATGGCGTTTTAAAAGAACTGGAGCAGAAGATGGAAGAAGCCTCCGGGCAGATGGAGTTTGAGGAGGCGATCCGTTACCGGGATCTGCGAAACAGCGTACTGGCTGTGGCGCAGAAGCAGAAGATCACGGACAGCAACGGAGAAGACAAAGATGTGATCGCCCTGGCAAAAGACGAGAAGGATGCGGTTGTACAGGTGTTCTTTGTCAGAGACGGCCGCCTGATCGGGCGCGAGCATTATTACATGATGCATGTGGCAGACCAGACAGAGGAAGAGATCACGGGCAGTTTTGTAAAACAGTTTTATGCGGGAACGCCTTATCTGCCGAAAACGATCATGCTGCAGTGCGAAATATCTGATATGCCGCTTCTTGAAGAATGGCTGAGCGGACGGAAAGGCTCTAAGGTGCGTTTTGTGGTACCGAAGATCGGAACAAAGGAGAAGCTGGTCGAGCTTGCGGCAAGAAATGCCGCGCTTGTCCTTTCGCAGGACAAAGAGCGGATCCGCCGTGAGGAAGAACGGACGACGGGCGCAGTTGCGGAGATCGCGAAGCTGATCGGCCTTACGCAGGTCAACAGGATCGAGGCATTCGATATTTCAAACATCAGCGGCTTTGAATCAGTCGGATCCATGATCGTATTTGAGGGCGGAAAGCCGAGAAGAAGCGATTATCGTAAATTTAAGATTAAAACAGTGGAAGGACCGAACGATTATGCCAGCATGCATGAGGTGCTGACCAGGCGTTTCACGCACGGACTTACCGAAAAGGCGGAAAATAAGGAAAAAGAAAAGGATGATGTTTACGGCAGTTTTACCAAGTTCCCGGATCTGCTTCTGATGGACGGCGGACGTGGTCAGGTCAATATCGCAAAGGAAGTGCTTGAGGAGCTGCATCTGTCCATTCCGGTCTGTGGTATGGTAAAGGATGATCATCACCGGACCAGGGGGCTGTATTATGAAGGTGTGGAACAGCCGATCGATCCGCATTCCGAGGGATTTAAGCTGATCACAAGAGTGCAGGATGAAGCGCACCGGTTTGCGATCGAGTATCACAGATCACTGCGCCGCAAGACAAATGTCCGATCCGTTCTGGATGAGATCAAGGGCGTCGGTCCTGCCCGCAGAAAAGCACTCATGCGTCATTTTGACTCTCTTTCCGAGATCAAAAACGCTTCCGTGGAGCAGCTTTTGGAGATCCCGGAGATCAACGAATCCTGCGCACAGGAGATTTATGGATTTTTTCATAAGGAAAACGGATAAAAAGTTGTAGACCTATTTTATTTATGTTACACTAGTAAAGATGTAGCGTTATATTGGGAAACGCGATATTTGTACGGAAAAGTGCATAAATATAATAGTGAGATAAGGAGCGGGGTTATGGCAAGTGTAAGTTTAAGCAGAATTATTGAAAAATTCAAGCTGGAGAATCTGACACCCGAGATCGAAACAAAGGGGATCAAGATTACTCAGCCGGATATCAACAGACCGGCGCTGCAGCTTGCAGGTTATTTTGAGCATTACGAGGCAACACGTCTGCAGATCATTGGATTTGTGGAATATACCTATATGAACAGCCTGACGGAAGAGCGGAAGGAAGAGATTTTTGAAAAACTGTTATCCAATCCGATCCCGGTTATCGTGTTCTGCAGAGAACTGCAGCCGGATCCGCTGTTTCTGAAAAAAGCGGTTGAACACAAGATCCCGCTGTTAATGACAAAGAAAGCAACCTCTGCTTTTACGGCAGAAGTGATCCGCTGGCTGAATGTAAAGCTGGCACCGTGTATTTCCGTACACGGCGTACTGGTGGATGTCTACGGTGAAGGCGTTCTCATCACAGGTGAGAGCGGAATCGGTAAATCAGAGGCGGCACTGGAGCTGATCAAGCGTGGACATCGTCTTGTTACGGATGACGTAGTAGAGATCCGCAAGGTAAGTGATGATACACTGATCGGATCCGCTCCGGATATTACAAAGCATTTCATCGAGCTGCGCGGTATCGGTATTATCGATGTCAAGACACTGTTCGGTGTTTCCAGCGTAAAGGATACGGGAAATATCGATCTGGTCATCCGTCTGGAAGACTGGAGCAAGGATAAAGAATATGATCGTCTTGGTCTGGAAGAGGAATATGTGGATTATCTCGGCAATAAGATCGCAAGCCATACCATTCCGATCCGTCCGGGACGTAATCTGGCACTGATCTGCGAGTCTGCAGCAGTCAACCACAGACAGAAAAAGATGGGCTATAATGCAGCACAGGAGCTTTATAAGCGTGTACAGGAATCGCTTTCAAAGCGCCGTGATGAAGATGAAGAATAGGAAAGTGTAAAAATAAAAGGAGTATACAGAAGAATGAAAAAATATTGTTTTGGAGTAGATGTCGGCGGTACAACGATCAAAATGGGATTCTTTGATACAGAGGGCAATGTCCTTGATAAATGGGAGATCCCGACACGTACGGAAAACGGCGGAGAAAATGTTCTGCCGGATATTGCAAAGGCAGTTAAAGATAAGCTGGCTGAGAAACAGATCGATAAAGAAGAAGTTTCGGGAATCGGTGTTGGTGTACCGGGCCCGGTAGACAGCAAGGGTGTCGTATATAAATGTGTCAACCTCGGCTGGGGTATTTTCAATGTAAATGAAAAACTGGAAGACCTGACAGGCATTTCCGTAAAAGCCGGAAATGATGCCAATGTAGCAGCGCTCGGAGAAATGTGGAAGGGTGGCGGCCAGGGCTTTCATACACTGGTTGTTGTCACACTCGGTACCGGCGTTGGCGGTGGTATCATCTTAGACGGCCAGATGCTGACAGGTGCAAAAGGTGCAGGCGGTGAGATCGGTCATATCCATATGAATGACGCGGAGCCGGATGAATGTGGCTGTGGCAATCATGGCTGCTTAGAGCAGTACGCATCCGCAACAGGTGTGGTACGTCTGGCAAAGCGTGCGCTTGCAAAAGCAACGGAAAAGACCGTTTTAAATGCAGATACCGTAACAGCAAAGGATGTCTGGGACGCAGTAAAAGAGGGCGATCCTGTTGCACTGCAGGTGGCAGAGCAGTTTGGTAAATATCTTGGTGAAGGACTTGCGATCGTAGCAGATGTTATCAATCCGGAAGCATTCGTTATCGGTGGCGGCGTATCCAAAGCAGGAGAGGTACTCCTTTCCTATATCAAGAAAAACTATACAAAGACCGTATTCCATGCAAGCAGAGACGTGAAGTTCACACTTGCAACACTCGGCAATGATGCAGGTATCTACGGCGCAGCGAAGTTAGTATTATAAATATAATGATGTCAGGGTCAAAAGGTCTAACCCCACATGAGCTTGCTCATAGGTGGGTGAAAGACCTTGGGACCCGCCCCGATATGAGCATAAAAGTGGAGCGTATGCTACACGATATGCGAATATTGGGTAGGATTGTGGGAGTGCAAAGCACGGAACAATCCGTATGACATCTTTCGACAATCATATAAATAATTTAGTAGGTGAATAATTTGAATCAGGCTTTACTGGAGTTTATCAGGGAAACGGTAACCCCGGAAAATATGAAGCTGCAGGAGCCCATGGCAGCCCATACAACATTTCGTACGGGCGGTGAGGCAGCAGTGTTTGTGGAAGTGCCCGGAAAGCAGCAGCTTACGCAGCTTGTACAGTATATGGCAAAAATCTCACAGGAGTTTTTTGTACTTGGAAAAGGCAGCAATCTGCTTGTAGGAGATAAAGGGTATCCGGGGATTGTGCTGAACCTTGGAAAACGATTTGCCCGGATCGAGGTAGAGGGAAATATCATCCGTGCGGAGGCGGGGGCTTCGCTGCCACAGGTGGCAGTTACGGCCATGCAGCACGGGCTCAGCGGTCTGGAATTTGCAGCAGGTATTCCGGGCAGTATCGGCGGTGCGATCGTTATGAATGCGGGCGCATATGACGGAGAAATGAAGCAGGTAACGAAATGTGTTACCGTTTTGAATCAGATGGGAGAAGAAATGGTTCTGGACTGCGATACGATGGAATTCGGATACCGCACCAGTATCATCAAAAACCGACCGTTTGTTGTAGAAGAAGTGGAATTGCAGCTTACAAAAGGTGATCCTGCCGAGATCAAGGCAAAAATGGATGAGTTTAACGGCCGCAGAAAAGAAAAACAGCCGCTGGAATATCCGAGCGCGGGAAGCACCTTTAAAAGACCGGAAGGCTATTTTGCCGGAAAACTGATCATGGATGCGGGTCTGCGAGGATTCCGGATCGGTGGTGCACAGGTATCGGAAAAACATTGCGGCTTCGTGATCAATGTCGGAAATGCATCTTCAGCAGATGTCAGGGAAGTAATTGATGAAGTGAGAGAACGTGTGAAACAGCAGTTTGGCGTTACATTAGAGCCTGAAGTTGTATTTTTGGGAGAATTTTAACTGCTGTAAGGAGGTAATATGCGGCTTGTAATCGTAACAGGTATGAGCGGAAGCGGAAAGCAGACAGCGATGAAGCTTTTGGAAGACGCCGGATACTACTGCGTGGATAATCTGCCGGTACCGCTTGTACCAACGTTTGCAGAGCTGATCGTACAGCCGGGCAGTGAGATCGAAAAGGCTGCGGTCGGACTTGATATCCGATCCGATCAGGCATTCGGGGATATCATGAAGGCATTGTCCCAGCTGACAGAGCGAGGTATCGCATATGAAGTTCTGTTTATGGATGCAGATGATTCCACCCTTTTAAAACGCTATAAAGAAAGCCGCCGGATGCATCCGATCGATGGAAACGGTGCGATCGAAGAAAGCATTTTAAAGGAACGCAGTATATTAAAGGAAATACGGGACAAGGCAGATTATGTGATCGACACCTCTTCCCTTCTGACAAGAGAACTGAAGGAAGAACTGGATCGCATATTTGTCCGGAATGAGGCATATAATAGCCTCATGATCACGATCATGTCCTTCGGTTTTAAGAATGGGATCCCGCTGGATGCAGATCTGGTGTTTGATGTCCGTTTTTTACCGAATCCATTCTATATTGATGAACTAAAGAAGAAAACAGGAAACGATAAAGAAGTATATGACTATGTCATGTCTTTTGCGGAGGCAGGTCTTTTCTTGGATAAGCTCACGGATATGCTTGCATTTCTGATTCCGAATTATGTGAAAGAGGGGAAATACCGTCTGGTGATAGGGATTGGCTGTACAGGCGGAAAGCATCGGAGCGTGACCCTTGCAAATGCGTTGTATAAACGCATGAAGGATCATGGAAATTACGGGCTTACACTTGTGCATAAAGATGTTGACAGATTGAAATGATAAAGAGGTGCGGTATGTCATTTTCCGGACAGATCAAGGAAGAACTGGCACAGGTTATCAGTTCTCCAAGACATTGTCAGCTGGCGGAGCTGGCAGCACTGGTACAGTTTTGCGGGCATATAGAAGAGGATGGGTCACTGCTCGTGCAGTCGGAAAATCCGCTTGTGATCAGAAAATGCTTTACATTACTGAAAAAAACATTTAAGATAGAAGCTGTTGCGAAAAGTCAGATGCAGACACAAAATTATAGGCTTTTCGTGACAGGAGAGGATGCGTTCAGGGTATTGGAGGCATTGAAGATCTGCGATACGGCAGGGCATTTGATGATGAGACATTTGACAGATCCTGTTCTGATCAAAAACAGCTGCTGCAAAAGAGCTTATCTGCGAGGCTGCTATATGGCAGTGGGATCCATGAGCGATCCGTACAAGTCCTATCATCTGGAGCTCGTCTGCGGCTTACAGGCGCAGGCAGAGCAGCTTTTAAAAATATTGCATGATTTTTCATTAGATGCTAAAATGATAGTTCGTAAGAAATATTATGTAGTATACATGAAGGAAGGAGAAAATATTGCGGATTTTCTAAATATCACGGAAGCGCACAAAGCATTGATGGAATTTGAGAATACGCGTATTTATAAAGGTATGCGCAACATGGTGAACCGTAAGGTGAACTGTGAGGCCGCCAACATCACAAAGACGGTGAATGCCGCGACAAGGCAGGTAGAAGATATCAGACTGATCCGGGAAAAAATGGGGCTGGAAGGTCTGCCGGAGCCGCTGCGCCAGATGGCATATGTCCGCCTTGAAAATCCACAGGCGTCTTTGGGGGAGCTTGGAAAGCTGCTGGATCCACCGGTGGGCAAATCGGGAGTAAATCACAGATTGAGAAAATTGGGGGAGCTTGCAAAGGAACTGAAAGTTAAGTAGGAGGAATCTCAAAATGATTGAAAGAACAATGAAGATTGAGCTTGAAAACGGGCTTGAGGCAAGACCTGTTGCAGTGCTTGTACAGAAGGCAAGCATGCATGACAGCACTATTTACATTCATGCAGAAGGTAAAAAAGTCAATGCAAAAAGTATTATGGGAATGATGAGTCTGGGGCTCGACATGGGCGAAGAGGTTACAGTCGTTGCAGATGGCACAGATGAGCAGGATGCAGTCGACAGCATTGAAAAGTATCTGAGTGGACAGGAATAATCTTTCAGACATTGCAGGCAAGGGACACGGATACGTGTCCCTTTTGTGTAATAGGAACTTTGTTCCTATTACACAAAAACGCTCCGCGGGGATGCGCACTGCGGCGTACAATGTAGATGTCGCTAGCGACCGCCGCAGGCGCAAGAATGTGCCAGGGCACATTCTTTGTTCTAGTGAGGTAAGGAAATCAAGCATTGTCACATATTTGCGCAGCAAATGTGCGACTAAATAACCTGCGCAGCAGGTTATAGAATATTTCAACCGAGCGTACAATGTCATGCATCAAAGATGCATGATGTAGCCCCAGCCCATCACCGCAGGTGATTATGCATGGGCTGGGGTTCACGGAGAGAAAAACAGAAGCAGCATAGCTGCGCCGCTACGAAGTAGCGGAATTTTCGAGTAAAAACACACTTTGTAACTGATTTTGATGCCAGGGCACATTACAAAGGAGACAGTATATGGACAAGAAAATGCTTTTTATTTATAATCCACACGCTGGAAAAGCTGCGATCCGCAGCAATTTACTGGATATCATTGATATTTTTGCAAAAGCAGAATATGAGGTGACAGCATATCCGACCCGGCAAAGAGGTGATGCAGTCCGCGCCACACTTGAAAAAGCCGGAAAATATGATCTTGTTGTATGCAGCGGCGGAGACGGAACGCTGGATGAAGTGGTGGAAGGCATGATGAAGCGGACTGACCGCGTCCCTATCGGTTATGTACCGGCGGGAACGACAAACGACTTTGCACGCAGCCTGCATATTCCGGGCAATATGATCCGGGCAGCGGAAATGATCGTGCAGGAAAAGGAATACGCCTGTGACATCGGTTCGTTTAATGAGGACAGCTTTGTATATATTGCAGCGTTTGGTCTCTTTACAGATGTTTCTTATGAAACAGACCAACAGGTGAAAAACGTGCTGGGACATCTGGCCTATGTGCTGGAGGGAGCAAGAAGACTGAATAAGTATCCGTCTTACCATCTGAAGGTGACGAGCAACGGAACGACGATCGAGGAGGATTTCATGTATGGCATGGTCACAAACTCCGTTTCGGTCGGCGGTTTTAAAAACATTACCGGAAAACACATCCATCTGGATGATGGGGTGTTTGAGGTGACGCTGATCAAAAAACCGAAAAATGTCGTGGAACTGAATCAGATCATGGCAGCTCTCATCGGCAGAAATATTGACAGCGACTGTATGTATTGCTTTAAAACATCCGGGATCATCTTTGAAAGTGAAGAGGAGATTGCATGGACGAGAGACGGCGAGTATGGCGGAAGCCATAAAAAGGTCGTTATCACAAATGAAAAGCAGGCACTTCGTATTCTTGTACCGTAATAAGTATGATGCCAGGGTCAAAAGGTCTAAAACCACATGAGCCTGCTCATAAGTGTAAAAGTTTACACTAAATTATAAAAATGTATTCCCTTTAAAAAAAAGATGGGGTATAATAAGGGCGAAAGCGCAGAGAAAAGAATTTCAATGCGTAATAAAGAATAAATGGAGGTAATTTAAAATGGCATTAGTTTCAGCAACAGAAATGCTTCAGAAAGCAAAAGCTGGTCACTACGCTGTTGGTCAGTTCAACATCAACAACTTAGAGTGGACAAAAGCAATCTTATTAACAGCTCAGGAGTGCAACTCACCTGTAATCCTTGGTGTATCTGAGGGCGCTGGTAAGTACATGGGCGGATATGATGTAATTATGGGTATGGTAAACGGAATGATCAAAGATCAGAACATCACAGTTCCTGTAGCTGTACATCTTGATCATGGTTCATATGATCACTGCTTAAAGTGCATCAGAGCAGGCTTCCCAAGCATCATGTTTGATGGTTCTCATTACTCAATTGAAGAGAACATCGAAAAGACAAAGATCTTAGTAAATGCAGCTCATGTAAACGGCGTATCTATCGAAGCAGAAGTTGGTTCTATTGGTGGTGAAGAAGACGGCGTTATCGGAATGGGCGAATGTGCAGATCCAGCACAGTGCAAGCAGGTAGCTGACCTTGGCGTTGACTTCCTTGCAGCAGGTATCGGTAACATCCATGGTAAATATCCTGCAAACTGGAAAGGACTTCAGTTCGACGTTCTGGATGCTATCCAGCAGAAGACAGGAGACCTTCCATTAGTACTTCACGGTGGTACAGGTATTCCGGATGACATGATCAAGAAAGCAATCTCTTTAGGAGTAGCTAAGATCAACGTTAACACAGAGTGCCAGTTAGTATTCGCTGATGCTACACGTAAGTATGTAGAAGCTGGTAAGGATCTTGAAGGTAAGGGATTTGACCCTCGTAAACTTCTTGCTCCTGGTTTTGATGCTATCAAAGCTAAAGTAAAAGAAAAAATGGAATTATTCGGATCAGTTGGACAGGCTTAATTGTTCTTTCCGGGCGATTTGGAATAAAGAGGAAATTTTTAAGAGGCAGCTATTGGCTGCCTCTTTTTTGCGCGATGGAAAATATCTATTATTCATTTTATGATGAAAATTATCCATAAAAAGGGAGGATGCCAGGTAGAGGGGCTACCTGGCATTGATTATGAAAAAGTTTTTATTTATTTCAAACATACGTTGTATCCGTTGTTTATGATATTAGTATATGTGGGAGAAATGGATAAACAATGTTATGTAAATGAAAATTCCTTAAATGAAAAATGAACAATTTGTAAACGTACAAATTGTTCATCTTTACTAAAAAATATTACATTTTTTCCGGTTCCGGATAATCAACACCAAAACAGTCCACTGTCATGGATTTGATCTTCTGTTCTTCTAACGGTCTGTCGTTGTAATCGGTCGGTGTTTCGGCAATTTTGTTCACAACTGCCATGCTGTCGCCTGTGACTTTACCAAACGCTGCATAAGAGCCGTCAAGATGCGGGCTTGTTTTGTGCATGATAAAGAACTGGCTGCCTGCGGAGTCTGGCATCATGGATCTTGCCATGGAAAGAACACCATCCGTATGCTTTAAATCATTCTGAAAACCGTTTGCGGCGAATTCCCCCTTGATGCTGTAGCCGGGGCCTCCCATACCTGTTCCGTCCGGACAACCGCCCTGGATCATAAAGCCCTTAATCACACGGTGAAAGATCAGACCGTCATAAAATCCTTTTTTGATCAGGCTGATAAAATTGTTGACAGAGACCGGTGCCACATCCGGATATAATTCCGCTGTGATCACATCTCCGTTTTCCATTGTAATCGTAACAACTGGATTCTGTGCCATAATATTTGTTCCTTTCCTTTCGATGTATAAATTGATGCCAGGGTCAAAAGCCCCAAAGTCTGAATTTGTATGGCATCTTTTGACACCTATACGCTTTTATTCTAAAATAAAAGAAGAAAATCGTAAAGAAAAATATAACAAAGGCAGATAATTGGGACATACGGATGGATGAATCTGTAAAATGAAAAGGTGAGGATGGGACAACGGAAATACCATGGAAAAACGTTATAAGGAAATATTGCTTACAAATGAATACGGGAAACTGCTGGAAGCAAAGAAAAAAGGAATTCCGGCGGTTCCATGTCTGCCTGTCATATATGCAGAGAATCCGATCACTGCAGGAAATGAAAAAATAATGGCAAAAGAAATGGATCTATCAGGCTATCCTTATGTGCTGGAGCAGGCAGAAGAGGTGGAGGATGCTTATCTGGAAAAGATCCGGTGCAGGCTGTTAGGGCTGCCATGTGAAATACTGCAGACAAAACGGTGTATTGTGCGGGAGATCTGCCTTGATGATGTGGATAAGTTATACGAAATCTATGCAGATCCATCGATCACATTATATATGGAAGGTTTGTATGCAAAAAAGGAAGAAGAAATTGCCTACACCCGCGATTATATCAGGTATCAGTACGGCATTTATGATTTTGGAATGTGGATCATAGAAGATGGGCAGTCCGGGGAAGTGATCGGACGTGCAGGGCTGGATCTTAGACCGGACAGGGAAGATGCGGAGCTTGGCTATATGATCCGCAAAAACAGGCAGGGGCAGGGGCTTGCCTACGAAGTCTGCACTGCCATTTTAGCCTACGCAAAAGAAGAACTGGGCTTTGAAAAGCTTTTTGCCAGAACACGGAAAGAAAACCTGGCATCTGTAATGCTTTTGAAAAAACTGGGATTTCATCCGGTTTGTGCGCAATCGGAGACAAAAGAAGCGGATAACGCACAGATAGAATACTATATTGTGTTGTCATAACAAAAAATGGCGTAATTCTAAAAAAAGTATAAAAACCAGCCTTGACATTCCGGGGAGGCGGGCATATACTCACACTTGTAAAGCAAAGGTGCTTCGAGATGATCGAGGCACCTTTTTTAACGGTCACATATTTGCGTAGCAAATGTGCGACTAAATAACCTGCGAAGCAGGTTATAGCGAACTCGCCTTCATGGGCGATGGTTCAAGTAATGTCATATATCCGAAGGATATATGATGCAGCCTCGCCCCATCTGCGAAGCAGATTTTCATGGGCGATGGTTCAAATAAGGGATGCGCAATCCGGATAAGTGGGGACAGACCCCGACACAGAATACAATGCAGTCCACAAAGTCGTGGAAAAGGAGTGCATTGTATTTTTTATTTAGAAGAGGAGGAGATTATTATGACAGAGGAGATTTTAAATGCCATAAACGGTGAAGTGTATGGCGTCTGGTTTTTGATCGGCGCTGCACTGGTGTTTTGGATGCAGGCAGGATTTGCAATGGTGGAGACAGGTTTTACCAGAGCCAAAAATGCAGGTAACATCCTGATGAAAAACTTGATGGACTTTTGTATTGGAACAGTAGTATTTATCCTGATCGGTTTTGGTTTGTTTCTGGGCGAGGATATGGTAGGACTGATCGGTAAACCGGGATTTGACATTTTTACGGATTATGCAAATTTTGACTGGTCTAACTTCGTATTCAACCTTGTGTTCTGTGCAACGACCGCAACGATCGTATCCGGAGCCATGGCAGAAAGAACGAAATTCCTTTCCTACTGTGTATATTCCGCAATTATTTCAGCAGTGATCTATCCGATCGAAGCACATTGGACATGGGGCGGCGGCTGGCTCGCACAGATCGGTTTTCATGATTTTGCAGGTTCCAACTGTATTCATATGGTAGGTGGTATTTCAGCCCTGATCGGTGCTGCAATGCTTGGCCCACGTATTGGTAAATTTGTAAAAGACAAGGACGGAAAAGTAACGAAGGTCAATGCTTTTCCGGGACATAACCTTCCGATCGGCTGTCTGGGTGTATTCATCCTCTGGCTCGGTTGGTATGGATTCAACGGCGCAGCAGCAACCTCTATTGATGAGCTCGGTTCCATCTTTGTTACAACAACGATCGCACCGGCAGTTGCAACAGTTGTGACAATGATCCTGACATGGGTAAAATACGGAAAACCTGATGTTTCCATGTGCCTGAATGCATCTCTTGCAGGTCTTGTTGCTATCACAGCACCATGTGATGTCTGTGATGCCTTTGGTGCTATCATCATTGGTGCAGTATCCGGCGTACTGGTTGTATTCGGTGTATGGCTTCTGGACTATAAGTTACATATAGATGATCCGGTTGGTGCGGTTGCAGTTCACTGTATGAACGGTATCTGGGGTACGATCGCAGTTGGTTTATTCGCAACAGATACAGCTCCTGCATTTGCAAGAGGTATCGGCGACGGCATTACATATGGTGCAAACCAGATCGCAGGCAAAGGTCTTTTCTATGGCGGTGGCTTTTCACAGCTTGGTATCCAGCTCCTTGGTATGGTATGTACAGCAGCATGGACGGCAGTGACGATCACGATCGCATTTTTGATCATCAAAGCAACAATCGGTCTTCGCGTCAGTGAAGAGGAAGAAATTGTAGGTCTGGATGCATGTGAACATGGTCTTGCAAGTGCTTATGCAGGCTTCAGTATCATGGATATCAGCAACACAATGACAATGGATGTAAATGAAAATACAGATCTTGGTGTCAGCGAGTACGATGCAGCATCAGAGACACAGAAGGATGCAGCAGTCAAGGTGGTGGCTTCTCCATTACCGCCAACAGGCATCTACAAGGTAGTTGTGATCGCAAAACTGGCAAGATACGATGGTCTGAAGAAAGCAATGAACGACCTTGGTGTAACCGGTATGACGGTAACACAGGTTATGGGTTGTGGTGTCCAGAAAGGCGCCGGCGAGATGTATCGTGGTGTTGAAATGGATGCAACGCTTCTGCCGAAGGTTAAAGTAGAAGTGGTAGTCAGCAAGATTCCGGTAGAAAAGGTGATCGAGGCAGCCAAGAAGGCACTTTATACAGGTCATATCGGTGATGGTAAGATCTTTGTATACAATGTGGATAAGGTTGTTAAGGTCCGTACCGGCGAAGAGGACTTTGCAGCCCTGCAGGATGTAGAGTAGCTTTTACCTAAATCCCTTAGTTGATATATACATGAACAGCCCCCGGCGTGCTTCCACCACGCTGGGGGCTGTTCGTGTAAAAAGTAGCAAAATTGACATAAAAAAGACTGAAACTTTGTTTATTCTTCCAAGAAGATATCAGTGCGTCAATTCTCTATAGATGATATAATGAACATACGAGAGTTTCAAATCAAATTTCTGTGATAATTGCACAAAAACAGCAGAGGTCAGTGTGAAAAATATCTGAAATGAAAAGCCGGATAGGATGCAGGAAAGAATGGCTGCAAGGCAGAAATGGATTTGAAAAAACAAAGTCGACCAAGGGGGACGAAAACTATGTCAAAAATGGTGTATTTATTTGAAGAGGGTAACGCAGATATGCGGAATCTTCTTGGTGGAAAGGGTGCCAATCTTGCAGAAATGACAAATCTGGGGCTTCCGATCCCACAGGGTTTTACGGTTACAACAGAGGCTTGTACAGACTATTACAACAATGGCCGTGCAATTTCAGAGGACATTCAGCAGCAGATCTTTACAGCACTTGCTGATCTGGAAAAGAAGCAGGGCAAAAAATTCGGTGATACCGAAAATCCACTTCTTGTATCTGTCCGTTCCGGCGCGAGGGCTTCCATGCCGGGTATGATGGACACGATCCTGAACCTCGGACTGAATGACGTTGCAGTGGAAGGCTTCGCAAAGAAGACAGGCAATCCGAGATTCGCTTACGATTCTTATCGTCGTTTTATCCAGATGTTTTCCGATGTAGTTATGGAAGTGCCAAAGTCATTGTTTGAGCGCGTTCTGGATGAGATCAAAGCAGCAAAACAGGTCAAATTTGATATGGAACTGACTGCAGAAGATCTGCAGGAAGTGATCGCACGTTTTAAAGCAATCTACAAGGACAAGATGGGAGAGGACTTCCCACAGGATCCGAAGGTACAGCTGATGGAAGCTGTCAAAGCCGTATTCCGTTCCTGGGATAATGAGCGTGCTATCGTTTACAGAAGAATGAATGATATTCCTGGCGACTGGGGAACAGCCGTTAACGTACAGGCAATGGTATTCGGTAACATGGGTGAGACAAGCGGTACAGGCGTAGCCTTCACAAGAAACCCGTCTACCGGCGCAAAGGGTATTTATGGCGAATACCTGATCAATGCACAGGGCGAGGATGTTGTGGCAGGTATCCGTACACCACAGCCGATCACAAAGCTGGAGCAGGATCTGCCGGAGTGCTACAAGCAGTTCATGGAAATTGCCATGAAATTGGAAACACATTACCGCGATATGCAGGATATGGAGTTTACGATCGAGAACGGTAAGCTGTTTTTCCTGCAGACAAGAAACGGAAAGAGAACAGCACAGGCAGCACTTCAGATCGCCTGTGATCTTGTAGATGAAGGAATGATCACACCACAGGAAGCAGTGACCAGAATCGAAGCAAAATCGCTTGATCAGCTTCTGCATCCGACCTTTGATCCGGAAGCACTGAAGGCAGGCGAAGTGATCGGACAGGCGCTTCCTGCATCACCGGGCGCAGCAGCAGGTAAGGTTTACTTTACAGCAGAAGATGCAAAGCAGGCACACGAGCAGGGCGAGAGAGTTGTTCTGGTACGTCTGGAAACCTCTCCGGAGGATATCGAAGGTATGCATGCTTCCGAAGGTATCCTGACAGTCCGCGGCGGTATGACAAGCCATGCAGCAGTTGTGGCGCGTGGTATGGGAACCTGCTGTGTATCAGGCTGCGGTGATATTGCGATCAATGAGGATGACAAAGTATTTGAACTGGGCGGACATACCTTCCACGAAGGAGATTATATTTCACTGGATGGTTCCACCGGTAAGATCTATAAAGGCGACATCAAGACAATGGAAGCTTCCGTATCCGGAAACTTCGGTCGTATCATGGACTGGGCAGATCAGTACAGAAAGCTGCAGGTCCGTACCAATGCAGATACACCACAAGACGCTGCAAATGCAGTGAAGTTCGGTGCAGAAGGTATCGGTCTTTGCCGTACAGAGCATATGTTCTTCGATCCTGACCGTATCCCGAAGATCCGTCAGATGATCCTTGCCCGTACACTGGAACAGAGAGAAAAAGCATTAAATGCACTGATTCCATTCCAGAAGGGTGATTTCAAGGCTTTATACGAAGTAATGGAAGGAAGACCGGTTACGATCCGTTTCCTGGATCCGCCGCTTCATGAATTTGTACCGACAGAGCAGGGCGATATCGATGATCTGGCTGTACAGATGCTGATGACAGCAGAAGAAGTACAGGAAATCTGTGATTCCCTGCATGAATTTAACCCGATGATGGGTCACAGAGGCTGTCGTCTTGCTGTTACATATCCGGAAATCGCCAGGATGCAGACAAGAGCCGTCATGGAAGCTGCGATCGAGGTCAAAGCAGAAAAAGGCTATGACATTGTTCCGGAGATCATGATCCCACTCGTAGGCGAAAAGAAAGAGCTGAAATTTGTAAAAGATGTTGTTGTAGAAGTGGCAGAACAGGTTAAGAAAGAAAAGAATTCCGATATCCAGTATCACATCGGTACGATGATCGAAATTCCGAGAGCTGCACTTTTAGCTGATGAGATCGCAGAAGAAGCAGAGTTCTTCTCCTTCGGTACAAACGATCTGACACAGATGACCTTCGGCTTTTCTAGAGATGATGCAGGCAAGTTCCTCGGTGACTACTACAAGAACAAGATCTACGAATCAGATCCGTTTGCAAGACTTGACCAGAAGGGTGTCGGCCAGCTTATAAAGATGGCAGCGGAAAAAGGCCGCAAGACACGACCGGATATTAAACTTGGCATCTGCGGTGAGCATGGCGGGGATCCATCTTCCGTTGAGTTCTGCCATAAAGTAGGTCTGACCTATGTATCCTGCTCACCTTACCGTGTTCCGATCGCCAGACTTGCCGCTGCGCAGGCCGCGATCAATAATCCGGAGACGTAAGGGAAAGATGATATGCTCTGCTTGATTGCAGGAGCAGGAAAATGAGCGCAAATCAATAAAAATATATAACAATTCTTGCAAAATCTGAATTTTTTGATTATGTATTCTTAAAAAACTGAATTTCCGTCCTGCATGATATGCAGGACGGAAATTTTTTGAAAATCTAAAATCCACTATCCAAATCCACATCAAATTAATTCAAAAAGGAGAACACATCTATGAAACAAATCATATATTCTAATCAGGAAGAAAAATTTTCAAAACAGGTAGAAGGGCTGATTGAAGAACAGGAACGTATACTTGCGCAGGCACAAAAAGCGGCTCAAAATTGTCCGGAAGGGTCTTTGAAGGTACAGAAAAAAGAAAGTGGAAGGTATTATTATAAGAGGTCTGCCGAGCAGGATGGGAAGGTAATACTGCAGTATTTGCCGAAGAAAAATCTAAAACAGATACAGGCTTTGGCGCATAAAAAGTATTTTGCAAAGATACTTCCTACGCTGGAAAAGAATGTGCAAATTCTGAGAAAAATGCAACAGACATATCAATATGATATTATCAATGCTGTTTCTATGCATCTGCGGGATACGATACAAGATATAGAGTCACCGTTCATAAAAGAAGCAGATTTATTATTGCTTGATTGGGAGAAAGAAGCGTATGAAGTGAATCAAAGATATCCGGAATCACTGCGTTTTGAAACCGACCATGGGGAAATGGTCAGATCAAAGTCAGAGCTGATCATAGCGAATGCACTGGCGCGGGAAGAAATGTTTCTATATAAGTATGAACGACCTTTGCAGGTGAATCATCAGGGAAGAAGGATCACGATACATCCTGATTTTACTGTATTTCATAAAAAAACAGGAAAAATCACATATTGGGAGCATGCGGGAATTATGGATGATCCTGATTATGGAGCAGACTTTGTATGGAAAAGCAATCTATATCTGGAGAATGGTCTGTACCAGGGGAGGGATGTGATATTTACCTATGAATCAGCGGAGCATCCGTTGCAGTTGAGGATAGTGCGTAAAAATATAGATTGGATCAAGAAAATGTAGATCAGTTTCGTCCAAAAGAGGGAAGATAAATCCAAAATGGTGAAGATATTTTACTGCTATATGAAGAACTTCGTCTAAAAAAGCAGGACGCGGCGAAAAGATATGAAAAATATGGAGCGTAGAGCCGCGAACAAGTCAAAAAATCAAGGTATAGAGGAAGAGAAGTACTAAAATTTCGCCCAAAGAGAGAAAAAGAGATATAAAAGTATGAGTGGTATTAGGACGCTAAGCTGACAGTTCGTCCTAAAATAAGAAAACAGTCTTAAAAAGACGAAAACAGTCAGAAAGAGTCAGAAATGCTTCTCCCCAAAACCAGCAATATAGTAAAAATGTACGAAAAAAACTCAAACCGGTAAAGAAAAATTAACTTGCCACCGGCAAATATTGTGTTATAATAGGGGCTTGGTAAAAGAAATACATATATTACAGGCTCTAAAGAGCGAAAGGAGATAAAAATGGCACAGGCATTTGCTATCATCATTTTCTTAGCCATGTTTATCCTGATCATCATGGATAAATGGCCCAAACAGTATGTCACACTTGGCTGCGCGCTCCTGACACTGATCCTTGTGTTTGGTGTGGGTATGCACAGTATGGATGCAGTCATTGAGACATTAAATGTTAAAAGTATTTTCACCCAGGGATTCTGGTACACAGGCGGTCAGGCTTCCGAGACTTCAAGCGGTATCAACTGGGAGACCATTGTATTCCTTGCAGGCATGATGATCATGGTAGAAGGAATGGCTCACGTTGGATTTTTCAGATGGCTTTGCATGAGAATTGCAAAACTGGTTAAATATAAGGTAATTTCCATCTTCCTTACTTTTATGGTTCTGTCTTTCGTGCTTGCAATGTTCATTGATAGCATTACAGTTATCCTGTTCCTTGCAGCTGTTACGGTTGAATTGTCACAGCTTTTGAAATTTAATCCGGTACCTATGATCCTGTCAGAAGTATTCTGCGCTAACCTTGGCGGTAGTGCAACAATGTGCGGAGATCCGCCAAACATCATCATCGGTACATCACTGGGTTACTCATTCTCGGATTTCCTGGGACATACAGGTGTGATCGCTATTGTTTGCCTGCTTGTGATCCTTGTATACTTCTATCTGATCTTTAAGAAAGAGCTTTCAGATAATGGCGCAGACAGCATTGATACGGCTTCTCTGCCATCACCGGAATCAGCGATCGTCAGCAAAAAGGGATTCGTCGTAAGTACAGTGATCTTCCTGCTTGCAGTTGTACTTCTTGTATCACATGCCAGCACAGGACTTACCGTATCCTGCATCGGTACCTTTATTGCAGCAATTACACTGATCACATCCGGTAAGAATGCACTGACACTGATCAAGAAAATTGATTATCATACATTATTATTCTTTATTGGATTATTCGTTGTTGTCGGTGGTCTGGAGCAGACAGGTGTTCTGGTGCTTTTAGCTAACCTGATCGGTAAGATCTGTGGCGGTAACCTGTATCTGATGATCGCGATCATTGTCTGGGTATCTGCTGTAGCAAGTGCATTTATTGATAATATCCCGTTTGCAGCAACAATGATCCCGGTTATCAACAGTCTTGCAGCAACGCAGGGCGTAGATCTTTCCATCCTTGCATGGTCTCTTGCAATGGGTACGGATATCGGAGGCAGTGCAACACCGATCGGTGCTTCTGCAAACGTAGTTGGTGTGGCGACAGCAGCAAAATCCGGACATATCATCAAATGGGGCAGATACTGCAAAGCAATGGTTCCTGCAACAGTTATCGTTATGATCATTGCAACCATTATGATCTGCGTACGCTACGTACATTAATAAATAATTTATAAATCTTTACTAAAGGAGCCTAGCAAAAAGGCTCCTTTTGTGGTAAAATGTAACAAATACAAAGAAAAACAAGCGACAGCGAAGCTGGCATTTGTTTTTCTGTATTTGTTAACGAGCAAATGCTTCTGCGAAGCAGAAGGTAACATGTGCGAAGCACATGATTTGCGAGTCTATTAAAAACAAGCGGATGAAAATATTCATTCAATATAGAAAAGGGAGGAATCATGTATGGGACAGTTAATTATTTCAATCGGACGTGAATTTGGTAGTGGTGGTCATGAGATCGCTGAAAAACTTGCAAAGCATTATGACATGCCCCTCTACGATCACAATCTTTTAGACAAAATCGCTGAAGAGAGAAACCTGAACAGCGAAGAATTAAAGTCATATGATGAAGTACAGGACGGTGTATTCCACAGACGCGTCCGCGGTATGAGCAGCTCTATGACAGAGCATGTTGCACAGCTGCAGTTTGACTATTTAAAGGAAAAAGCAACTACTGGAGAATCTTTTGTTGTAGTCGGCAGATGCTCTGAAACAGTGCTGAAGGACAACAAAGGCCTGATCGCCATCTTTGTAAACGGCGACAAGGACCAGAAGGTTGCCCGTGTATCCAAGAAGTATGAGCTGTCAGAAAGCCAGGCGGCAGAACTGATGAAGAAGAAGGACAGAGCACGTAAGATGTACCACAACATCAACTGCGACAGCAAATGGGGCGATTCCCGTAACTACGAGCTCGTGATCAACAGCAGCAAGCTTGGCGTGGACAAGAGCGTGCAGATGCTGATCCAGTACATTGATGCAAGAGTGGCAAATCGGTAAGTTTTGCTGCAAATGCCTGTAATGTATCTAGGGTAACAATATGCGAATATGTTTACTTGAGAATGCTTTGGAGAAGTGCTATACTTTCTCCAAAGCATTTTTTGTAAAAACTCTTTTCTGGAAAATAGACAAAAAACAGAATAGATGATATGATAAAATGATGTAAAAATTAGTAAGGGTTTAGAAATAGGGGAAAAATATGCAGACCATCAACAGAAAAGGCAGGCTTGTTGAGACGTATAGTTTAATATTGATAGATTTAATCGCCGTTTTGGGTGCATACATGACAGCGTTGCTTTTAAGGTTTGGAAATGTCCATCAGGCGATCAGCATGCAGCTGAATTATACCGTTGGTATTTATATGATGCTGTTTTGCGTGCTTTATGGTGTTATGTCTGACTGGAACAGAGGCTTTTTCCGAAGAGGTTTTTTTGTAGAAGGAATTGCCGTCCTGAAGTATGATATTGTCATGATGATCGCAATCGTGGTCATCATGTATCTGACGCATATTGCAGGAGACTATTCCCGCTTGATCTTTGGGTATTTTGCTGTGGCAAATGCGGTTTATACCTTTGCTCTACATTGTGTTTTCAAGGTATTTATGCTTGATTACTATTCCAAGAGTAATAACAGCGATAAACTCATGATCGTGACAGAAGCGGAATATGCGGAGGAAATCATTAAGAAGATCAAGGAAGCAAAGGCGTGGGACTATGAGGTAACTTCCATTGCCATTATGAACAGTGATATGGTCGGTGAAGAAATTGCAGGGATTCCGGTTGTGGCAAATCAGTACAACCTGTTTGATGTATCCCGCCAAATGCCGCTTGATCAGGTGTTCATGTATCTGCCCGGTATTCCGGCGAAGCAGATCCGTTCCTACATCACCGACTTTGAAACCATGGGAGTGACAACCCATTATAATGTAGAAGTAAAGGAACTGGATCTGGAAGGAAAGACTGCGGGAAGATTCGCGGGATTCGCAGTTATGACATTCTCTTTGCAGTATCTTGATTACCGCAGGATTTTCGTGAAACGTGCGATCGACATGCTCGGCGGTCTTGTGGGCAGCCTGATCACGCTTGTGCTGACACCATTTGTGGCACTTGCTATTAAATTAGAATCCAAGGGTCCAGTCTTCTTTGAGCAGACGAGAATCGGAAAAAACGGAAGACGTTTTAAAATCTATAAATTCCGCTCCATGTATATCGATGCGGAAGAACGGAAAAAAGAACTTCAGGCGCAAAATGAGATGGGGGACAACCTCATGTTCAAAATGGAGCATGATCCCCGGATCACGAAGGTCGGTAAATTCCTTCGTAAAACAAGCATTGATGAATTTCCACAGTTCTTTAACGTCCTGAAGGGCGACATGAGCCTGGTGGGTACCAGACCGCCGACAGAGGACGAATTTGAGCAGTATAATAATTACTACCGCAGACGAATGAGTATCACCCCGGGACTGACCGGTATGTGGCAGGTCAAGGGACGTGGTGTGGTCACAGAGTTTGAAGATGTGGTAAAGCTGGATCTGGAGTATATTGATAAGTGGAGTTTGATGCTTGATTTCAAGATTATGTTTCAAACGATTGGGGTTGTATTATTTGGACGAGGAGCTAAATAAAAAAAGAATAACGCGCGATAAGAATTTAAAGGAGATCAATATGGAAAACACGTGTAAAAAGTATGATGATATGGAGATATCTATTAGTATTAAAGATTTGTTGATGCAGATTGCTTTGAAATGGAGGGCGATGCTTGTTTGGGCTCTTTTACTGGCAGTCTTATGTAACGCGCTTAGTGTGACAAAGTCTTATCAGGCACAAAAGATATCTAATGAAAAAGCAACCATGACAAAAAAGGAACTTTTAGAATCGAGTATTGCAAGTGGGCAGGCAAAAGTAGAAGAAGCCAAGGGCTTATTATCTCAACGTGAAATAGAAGAAGTCGATCGAGCAGTTGAAACTTATGATGACTTGACGCAAAAATATTATGATCTGCTCTCTTACAGTGAACATTCAATTAAAATGCAACTCGATCCCAATCATGTGCAAACCGGATATTTGCAGTATACAGTAGATAATCATTATTCTGTAGAATATCCTGTAATAGCAAAAAGAGATAATACGGAATCTATACTAGGAGCAATAGGCACTAATGCTTGTACAGATGAAGTTTGCAGGGAAATATCTTCTAAATTAGGAGATGAGCTGGATCCTGCATGGATCAAAGAATTAATTGTGACCAATATACAGTCTGGTAATATTGTCATTAGTGTACAAGGTATATCAAAAGAATCGTGTGAAGTAATGCTAGATGTGATAAAAGAGGCTTTGAATAATGTGAAGGATGAAATGAGAAAAGCATATGGTGATTTTGATTTAATAATCGTTTCAGAAAAGTATGGGGAATGTCCAAATGAATATATATTAAATGATCAAATTAACTGCATTAATAACATAAACATATTGAAAAATACGATGAACAATTTGACTAATATTATGACAGAACAACAGAGGCAGTATTATGTCGCATGTTTGGATGTTAAGAGTTTAGAGAATAATGATCTTGATGAAATAGAGATTCAGGAAAGCCGTACGCAAAAAACTGAAACGAAGGTGTTACAATATTTTGATATAACATTTATTCTAGTCGGATTGTTCTTAGGTATAATTATTGTTTGCTTTTGGCAAGGTATTGCGTATCTTTTGAGTGAAAAGCTTCGAGTGGCAAATGATTTAGAAGATGGGTTTGGTATTAGAATAATTGGTGAAATATGTGATAAAAATGTGAAAAAGTTAAATGCACTAGATAGAAAAATCAAAGAAGTGTTTTATGGACGAAAACCAATTTCGATTGAGGAAAATATGGCAGTCCTTTGTACAAGTATCCGTACTTCAGCACAGAAAATGGGCATGAAGAGTATATATCTGACTACATCAAGTTCTAATGCGAATGTTATGTCAGTGCTTGAAAAAATATGTGATGAGTTAAAAAATGGAGTAGAAGAAGTGGCGTATGGTCCATCAATTGTGTATAATTCGGATTCGATAGAAAAGATGGCACAATCAGAAGGTATAGTGCTGGTTGAAAGAATTGGTGATTCAAAATACATGGACATAAAGAAGGAAATTGAAAAGTGTTGCGCAAATAAAGTAACAGTATTAGGTAGCATTGTGATTGAATAGTAGATAGGAACAGTTATGATGAAAAAACAGCATGTTTTTCTAGTTGGGGCGAAATCACTTGGGGCTTATGGAGGATATGAGACATTTATTAATAAGCTGACAGAGTATCACCAAAATGAAGAAAAAATTTCATATCATGTTGCTTGCAAGGCAAATGGTTCGGGGTGTATGAAAGAAGAAACTCTTTCTGGAGTTTCAGATATTGTAAAAGATAAGAAGGGAAATGTAAAATCTTTTGTATATCAGAATGCAGATTGTTTTAAAATACATGTTCCTAATATTGGTCCGGCTCAGGCTATTTATTATGATATAAAAGCATTAAGCGAATGCTGCAGAATAATAGAACATCAAAATATAGAAAAACCGATTGTTTATATTATGGCTTGTAGAATAGGACCGTTTGCAAAACATTATTATAAAAGAATACATGCGTTGGGTGGAAAAGTATATATTAATCCAGATGGACATGAATGGAAACGTGCAAAATGGAATTACTGGGTTCGTAAGTATTGGAAGTGGTCAGAGTATTTGATGGTAAAACATTCTGATTTACTGATATGTGATAGTGTAAATATTGAGAAGTATATTCATAAAAGTTATGATGGAAAGTGTGAGGGTGGTAATAATCCACAAACAACTTTTATTGCATATGGTGCAGAAACAAGAAATAGTAGGCTGAAAGATGATTCTAAAGTATTTCAGGAATGGTTAGCTAAGAATGAATTGAAGGCTGACAATTATTATCTTGTGGTTGGAAGATTTGTTCCGGAAAATAACTATGAAACGATGATCCGAGAGTTTATGCTGAGTAAAAGTAAAAAGAATTTTGCTATTATAACAAATGTAAATGATAGTTTTCTTGACGAATTGGAAAGAAAATTAGATTTTAGACATGATAGCCGTATAAAATTTGTTGGAACTGTTTATGATCAGGAGTTATTAATGAAAATCCGGGAGAAAGCATATGGATATTTTCATGGACACGAAGTTGGAGGAACGAATCCCTCTTTATTGGAAGCGTTGGGTAGTACAAAACTCAATTTATTGTTAAATGTAGGATTCAATAAAGAAGTTGCCGAGGATGCAGCAGTTTATTGGAACAAGGAGAGAGGAAATCTTGCCAATTTAATTGAAAAGGCTGATGAAATGCCAGCAGAATTGAGAAATGAATATGGGAAAAAGGCAAAACAAAGAATAAAAGATGCATATTCATGGGCAGGGATTACTGACAAGTACTATGAGCTTTTTGTTAATGGAAATTAATGAATTAGAAATGAAAAAATGATGAGGCAGGAAAAATGAGAGCAAGAGTAATAGCATATTATCTACCGCAATTTCATCCCACTCCGGAGAATGATAAATACTGGGGGAAGGGTTTTACAGAGTGGACAAATGTTGCAAAAGCAAAACCACTTTTTAAAGGACATTATCAGCCACAAATACCAGCGGATTTAGGGTTTTATGATTTGAGAATCCCAGAAGTCAGAAATGAGCAGGCAGAATTAGCTAAGGAAGCGGGAGTAGAAGGATTTTGTTACTGGCATTACTGGTTTGGAGGCGGAAAGAAAACACTAAACATGCCATTTGAAGAAGTACTTCGTCTTGGAAAACCAGATTTTCCATTTTGTCTGGGATGGGCTAATCATAGTTGGACGACTAAAACATGGGAAGCGGGAAAAACTTTTTCTACAGACACAATGATTTTTGAACAGACATATCCTGGGGATGAGGATTATATTGCACATTTCTTTGATGTCTTACCAGCATTTAAGGATAAAAGATATATAACAGTTGAAGATAAACCATTATTTGTTATTTTTGACCCTGATGATTTTAAAGATGTTTCTCGTTTTATAGAATTATGGAATAAGCTTGCTATTGAAAATGGACTTAATGGAATTTATTTTGTTGGAAGATGTGATGCACTTCCAACAATGAATTTAAAAAAGTATAAACAGATAAATGATTTTGCATGCAATAGATATGAGCAAGTGTTAAAAAAGGGATTTAATGGAGTCAATTCTATTACTTTAAAATATGCAGAGTTTAAAGCGACAGGTGTAATTCATAAAGGAATTCATTCTATAGCACGTAAGTTGTTTGGTGGGATTATACTTGATAAGTATAAATATAAGGATATAATGGATCACTTTGTTACTCCGGAAGATTATCATGAAAGGATTTATCCGCAGCTTATTCCCAAAAGAGATAGATCACCAAGATCTGGAAGAAAGGCTATGATTTATTATGGTAGTACACCAGAATTGTTTGCAAAAGCCGTAGAAAATGCTGTTAAATGTGTAGAAAACAGAGATTTTGATCACAGGCTTATATTCTTAAATGCGTGGAATGAATGGGGAGAAGGTGCTTATATGGAACCAGATTTGAAATATGGTCATGGTTACATTGATGCATTGAATACTGTATTGAATAAATAGTAGATATGGAGCCAGGTATGCTATACAAAACAAATAAACGTAGAATAATAACTGTATTAGTTTTTTTTGCCCTATTATTTATAAGATGCTGGGATATTATTCCGGCAATGGCTATTGTACAAAAGATTTTGAAACATATTGATGAACTATTTACACTGGTCTTGATTGCTTATGTTTTAATTGATTATAGATTTATTGGGAAAGAAAAGAATTCATTGATATTAGCTGGTCTTTTATTTTGGTTGATGGGGTGGGTATCTACGATTGTTTTTAGGTACCAGCCTATTGTGCCAACAATGATTGATGCTTTGTTAATAATAGATCGATTTTTTGTGGGGTATTTAGCCACTGTTATCTTTTGCAATAAACATGGAAAAAAATCAATATCACAATCGATACTCATATGGGCGAAATTCATTACTATTTTTATTTTTGGATTAGCAGTAGTTGATGTAGTAATAGGACCGATTTTTCCCAGAGGAGATTATCGGTTGTTTATGAATGGTCTTCAGTTGTTTTTTCCACATGCGACTTATTTGGCAGCAGCAACAGCAACACTGCTTATATATTTTGGATACATGAATTCTAAGCATAATGATATGTTACTATATATGTTGATGAATACAATAGTGACATTTTGTACTATGCGAAGTAAAGCTATGGGATTTGTTCTGCTGTATTGGATGATATACATTTTTGTATTTGTTTTAAAAAACAAGCACGTTATGCCAATGATGTTGATTGGCGCATTTGCAGCAGCTGTTTTAGGATATCAGCAAATAGATGATTATTTTCTGAATACAGACCGTTTTTCACCGCGTTCTATTATGTTAAAGGATGGGATTGCTTTATTATGGAAACATTTCCCGTTTGGTACAGGTTTTGGCTCTTATGGAGCGTCAGTTGCAATTAATTATTATTCTCCATTGTATGTTATGTTGGGATATCCCGAAAACAGGGGAATGAGTCCAGAGGATTCTTCATTTTTAACAGATTGTTTTTGGCCGACGGTATTTGCACAATTTGGCTTTATTGGTTCATGTGCCTTTATTGTGTTAATAGTAATGTTTTTGAAGCTATCGATAGATAAGATAAAGAAAAATAGGAATGCAGGATTTGCCATGTTGGCAACATTACTTTATTTATTAATTAGTTCCATGGCTGAATCTAGTTTTTTTAATCCTATTGCGTTTTTATTAATGATCATGTTTGCGATATATGAAAAGGAAAAATAACAGGAGATAACCTATGTTTTCGGGTGTATTTGGAAAGATTGATTTGTATTTTTTTAGAAGAAAATGGAGAAAAGCAAATGGTCATAACACGACTATTGCAGCCAATATTTTCGACTTAGATTCTGTATCGGTGGGAAAAGAAACCTATGGGGCAATCAGAGTTTTAAATTGGGGTGAAAATGAAAAACTTGCTATAGGAAATTTTTGCTCTATTGCACAAGAAGTAATGTTCATTCTGAATGCGGATCACTATGTAGATCATATTTCAACATTCCCGTTTAAAGTAAAATGTCTGGGAGAAAAAAGGGAAGGATATTCCAAAGGTAATATTGTTATAGGTGATGATGTATGGATAGGATATCGAGCAACGATTATGTCGGGGGTAAAAATTGGACAAGGGGCTATAGTGGCAGCAGGTGCAGTTGTTACAAAGGATGTGCCACCTTATGCAGTTGTAGGAGGCGTTCCAGCAAAAATTCTAAAATATAGATTTGAGCCGCCAATCATCGATGAAATGAAGAAAATAGATTTTTCAAAATTAGATAGACATCTGATAATAGAACATATAGATGATTTATATGTTGATATTAAAAATCAAATGCAACTTGAATGGCTGAACAATTATGGAGTATTGTATGATGTCAGAGAAAAATGATTTGAAATATGATGTAACTATTGTTATTTGTACGTATAATCCACGGTGGGACAAACTCAAAAAAACATTAGATGCTTGTATAACTCAAAAGAATATTAATTCTCAGATTGTAATTACGGATGATGGATCGCCAAATAATTTATTTGAGCAGGTTAGAACATATTTTCAAAATAATCAGTTTGAAGATTATAAATTATCTGCTTTAGAAAAAAAACAAAGGTACAGTATGTAATGTCTTAAATGGAGAATACACTAAAACTAAAGCGCATCTTCAAGATGTAAAGGTTTATAGAAAGGGTGCAAAAGAACAATGAGTGTGGAATTACGTTTTTTTTGGATATTGCAT